>OGQF01002019.1_pt1 | contig 12458 bp, 8 predicted proteins | sample 1553141 | NCBI WGS metagenome assembly OGQF01 (sample SAMEA2580005, study PRJEB22360) | human gut metagenome | biome: human gut; feature: human-associated habitat; material: faeces | place: Denmark | collected 2008/2010
TAGGCTTGGAAGGACCAGAGGAAGCGATAGCAAATGTATATCCCATAAAGATGGCGAAAAAGCAAAGCAATAACAGACCGTCTACTCTATTTAGAATGTTCTCTGATGCCTTGTCCAGAAAGACATCGTTGGCACAAACCAGTAAAATGATTGAAGAGAGTATGCAGAGCGGTATTTCTTTTCTGAGCGTATTACGGGTGATGACAATCGGGGCAAATAGGGCGGTGCAGCCTACGATCATCAATGTATTGAAAATATTGCTTCCCACTACATTACCGATAGCGATGTCCGCACTGCCTTTGAGAGCGGAAGAAACGCTGACCGTCAGTTCTGGGGCAGAAGTTCCGAATGCGACAATAGTAAGCCCGATAACGATAGGCGGAATGCGAAAGCGTTTGGCTACTGAGGCAGAACCGTCTGTTAATCCGTTGGCACCTAGAAGAATGAGGATAAGTCCTCCTATAAGAAATAATATATTCATAGCTTTTTCTGTTTGAATTGCAAAGATAATCAATTTAGGAATTGTAATGTCAAAAACAATCCGTATGTTTGCTCTGTTTTAGTAAAAAAGAAGTGGATTAACCTTAATTTGTAATCATTTGAATAGTAGAATATGGAAATAAATAAAATAAAGCGGTTGGTGCTGATATTGTTGATGTCTTTTGCAACAATTGGGGCACAGGCGCAGTTGGAGCAGGCTGTCAAAAAGATATTTGCGGGGGATAGTATAACCGGTGTACATGCTTCTATGAAACAGGGATCGGACTCTGCTTATGTGGCAAATTTGCAAAAGACATTGGAGACTGCCCGGCTTAATGAGGCGAATATGCGGATGGAGATGGAGCAGATGAAGCTTCAGATGGCCGCAGCCGATTCAGTGAAGTATGCCCGGCAACGACAACGCATCGATTCTTTGCGTCAGTTTACCAAAGGTATTCCTGTAGTGGCGGATGGCGACACTTTATTTTATCTTTATACAAAACGGGGTGGGTATACTCCTCAACAAAGGGCGCAAATGACCGGTAGCGCCATTGAAGAATTGGGAAGGCGCTTCAATCTTCGTCCCGATTCGGTTTCTGTAGACCATTCGGATATTGTTTCCGATTTGATGTATGGCAATAAGGTGTTGCTGTCCCTTACGGATCAGGACGCTTTATGGGAGGGCGTTTCCCGCGATTCTCTGGCGAATGAGAGACGGCAGAACGTTGTTGACAAACTGCACGAGATGAAGGCGGAACACGGGATTTGGCGAATGGCAAAACGTATTCTCTATTTTGTATTGGTGATTGTAGGCCAGTATTTTTTGTTCCGTCTTACCAATTGGCTGTTCCGTAAGTTGAAAGTACGCATTCTACGCTTGAAAGATACGAAGATAAAACCGGTGTCGATTCAGGGATATGAATTGTTGGACGCACAGAAGCAGGCGAATCTGTTAGTCTTTCTAGCCAGTGTAGGGCGGTATATCCTTATGGGATTACAATTACTGTTTACCGTACCGCTGATTTTTATTATTTTCCCACAGACGGAAGGGTTGGCTTATCGTCTGCTCGGTTATATCTGGAATCCGATTCGTGGAATCTTTGTCGGTATCATTGACTACATTCCTAAACTGTTTACCATTATTGTGATCTGGTATGCAGTGAAATATCTGGTGCGTTTCGTGTTGTATCTGGCACGTGAAGTAGAGGGAGGGCGTCTTAAGATCAACGGCTTTTATCCGGATTGGGCAATGCCGACGTTCCATATTATCCGTTTTCTGCTCTATGCCTTTATGATTGCGATGATTTATCCCTACTTGCCGGGTTCCAACTCCGGAGTGTTTCAGGGAATATCGGTGTTTGTCGGCTTGATTGTCTCACTCGGTTCGAGTACGGTTATCGGCAACATCATTGCCGGATTGGTGATTACTTATATGCGTCCGTTCAAGATAGGAGATCGGATTCAGTTGAATGATACTACAGGGAACATTATTGAGAAAACTCCGCTTGTCACCCGTATCCGTACGCCTAAGAATGAGGTGGTCACTGTACCCAACTCTTTCGTCATGTCGTCTCATACCGTGAATTATAGCACGTCAGCACGTGAATACGGGCTGATTATTCATTCTGAGGTGTCCATTGGTTATGATATCCCTTGGCGGAAAGTAAATGAATTGTTGATTGATGCGGCATTGAATACTCCCGGTGTAGTGGACGACCCGCGTCCGTTTGTTCTGGAAACTTCTTTAAGTGACTGGTATCCGGTATATCAGGTGAATGCTTATATCAAGGAAGCTGATAAAATGCCTCAGATTTATTCAAACCTGCATCAGAATATTCAGGATAAATTTAATGAGGCGGGTATTGAAATCATGTCACCGCATTATATGGCTATGCGGGATGGTAATGAGACGACGATTCCGAAAGATGATTTGAGAAATACAAGTCCTACAGATAAGACTGCCCAAGAAAGTAAGCCGAAATGACTGTGACCGATAGATATATATAGTTAGAGTGTCCCTTTCATCACGAAAGAGACACCCTATGTCGTGTGTTTTTTCTGAGAGTAGAATTTATCTTTTTAAGAGAACTTATTTCTTTCGGGTGATTGTATAAAGCACATTTCCTTTCTTGTCTATCATGCGTAGATTAAGTTCTTTCTTGTTGATAGAGCAGATGGAGAAACCCGGTTCAGGACTACAGAATTTTGTTCCTTCGATGGGCTTTACTTTGCGTGCCAGTGATGCAGAGGAATTGACAATATAGTCGATGTCACTTTCCGGAACGCGGATATGCTGGAAGTTGTGGATATGTCCGCAGATATACATATCTACTTTATATTTGCGCAAGAGAGGGTCTATACGTTTCTGCATGTCCATCCGTTCGCTTTCTTCTTTCGGGGTGTATGCGTAGATAGGATGGTGTCCGGCTACGATAATCCAGTCTTCTTTGGCATTAGCCAGCACAGAATCCAGCCATGCCAGTTGTTTGTTGATATCCTGTTTGCAGGCATCGGGGTATTTATCATTCTCTTTGCGGTATTTGTCGATCAGAGGAGTCGTGTCAATCCAAATGATACGGATGGTTGTACCTTCTTCTTCGAATCTCTTTGTGTAGTAACGGTCGGGCATTGTCCAACGGCGGCTAATATTGGTGTAGTCCAATACAGCTTGTGTGTTACCGCGATATTCGTGATTTCCCAAAATCGGAAACCAATCAATCATCAATTCCGGATGAGAATAGATAAGTTCGTAGTTGGTCATCCATAAGGGGTCGTTCACGCTGCGCACTCCTTCGAAATGATGGATATCCCCGGTAGCCAGGACGAATTCGGGACTGACCTCTTCTCCCATCGTACCCATCAGTTCGGCAATCGGTTTTTGGTCATAGTATCCGTTACGTCCCAAGTCGTTCGCTATATAGAAGTTGAACTTCTGATCAAATATAGAATAATCCGTCAATTGTGCCTGAGCGAATGTACAGACGGAAATCAATGCTAGAATCAATAAACCTTTAATCTTTATATTCATATTCTGTTGTATATTAGATGTTTGTAAATGTATGCAATTGTTTTGATTTTTGAGGGGCTGTTGGTTTAAAAGGAACAAATCAGCCCGTATCAGAAGTTGACTTTTACTCCGGCGTTAATCTTCACTCCATAGTGTTCTGACTGCATTGTACGGTCTTTGACGCCTTGATAATAACGCAACGGCTGGTTCAGCAAATTGGTGGCATCCGCATAGAACGTAGTCTTTATTTTCTTCCCAAACGTATAGCTGGCGTTCAAGTCCATGTAATTGACAGCATCGTAATAGCGGTCTAGTGCGGCAACTTCTCCCATTTCATCGATAAAACTGGAGGCGTAGTTATAAGAGAGACGTACGTTGAATCCTTTCTTCTCGAAATAGAGAGAGGCGTTGGCTGTGTGTTCCGGAGAACCGGGAAGAGACAAGTCTTTTTCATTTTCACGTCCTTCGAAGTTAAAGTTGTTCACTTTAGTGTGGGTATAGGTGTATGTGCCGTAGAATCCGATACATTTCAGTGCGGGAGCAATGAAACTGAAATCACGTTGGTAAGCAAGTTCTACGCCTAATAGATCTGCATCACCTGCATTTTTGGGCTGAGTGAATTTTTTGTATTCGTTATTCTGGTAGGTATAATCTCCTATTACCTGGTCTACAATGAAATCGTTGATTTTCTTGTAGAAAATGCCTGCACTGACCAAACCTACACTTTTAAAGTAATAATCTGCACTTAAATCGAAGTTGTAGGATATAGTCGGAGTTAAATCAGGATTACCCATCACCAGCTCGTTGTCGCTACGGTTGATATTCACGCACGGGATCAATGCCGAATATTTGGGACGGCTTAATGTTTCTGTAAAAGATGCGCGTACTTTGAAATCGTCGTTTACATCGTATTTGAATAAGACGCTGGGGAGCCAGTTGACATAGTCGTTTTTATGCTCACCGGTCGGTTCGAGGCTTTCATCTTCGTTTTCATCTACGTTCCAATTCCAGCCGTTGTATTTGATATGAGTGGCTTCCATACGGAGTCCTAACATCATCTTTATTTTCTTTCCGAGATTTTGGTCGAAACGGAAGAAAGCGGAAGTGACGTTCTCTTTGGCGTGGTAATTGCCGGAAGACTCTTCAAGAACCTGCTCGCCTTCCATATTGGCCAGATTGAGTGATCCTAAGTATTCTTTGGAGACGAAATCCGTAGCTTTGTATTGGCTGCCGGGCATGAAGCCGTCTCGGATCTGACTGGTAAGATTGTTCATGTATTCTGTATCGTAGGTGTCTTTATATGCATCTGCGTAGTCGTAGCAGATTACGTCACGGTCTTTTGTCTTGGAAACATATTTGGCTCCGAACTTCAGACTGTTGCCGTAGATACCGTTGGTTAAAGGCAGTTCGAAGTTGACTTTGAATTTCAGGTCATTTTCATAGATTTCCTGATTGCTTTCGGTCAGTTCCTTTACTTTCCATTTTCCTCTTTCACCGTCTGCTTTTCCATTGTGGAGGCTTACATCTGTTGTCACGTATGGAAAACGGTCGCCTGCATCTACGACGTCGAATCCGAGAAAGTCCTGTTTCAGGTTAAAATATCTTTCGTTCGGACGATCTTCGGTGGCACGTGCGTAAGAAGCTCCCCAATCCATAGATAGTTTGCTGAATTGGTGCTCTCCACCCAGACTGAAATCCATAGTCTGCTGTAGTTCCAAACGGGCATTTTTATTGTTGGGTGTGCCTCCTTTAGTTTCTATTTGTGCGGATTGTTGCATTTCACCTTCGTCATCCAGTCCTGTCTTGTCCAGGTCCTTATAAGTGACACGGTAACGGTTTTCCCAGTCATGACGGCGGTTATAGATACCCTGCAATGTCAGTCTGTGGTTCGGGTTTATATCGTAGTCGAAGGCCAATGAGTAGCTTTGGCGTTCACGGGTTACGTAGTATTGGCGTTTTTGTGCTTCTACCATGACTACTTCTCCTTTCTTGTTGACATCATATTCGAACTCCACATCGTCCGATCCTACCGGAGCGTTTTGGTAGGAGATAGCGGCCATTACTCCTAATTTATTATTGAAGAATCGATCACCGTAGGTAAGCCCCAGATTCAATTGGGCTTTTTCACTGACCCAGTTGTATCCGGTTCCGGCAGTAGCACTGAAAGTACGTTTGTACGGAGTGCTTTTCGTGACGAGATTGATGGAGCCTCCGATAGCGTCTCCGTCCATATCGGAAGTAACTACTTTATTCACTTCAATGGTCTGTATCATATCGGCGGGAATCAGGTCGAGCTGAACGTTTCGCGTATCACCTTCAGCGGAAGGAAGGCGGTTGCCGTTGATGGTTACGGAACTAAGGTCGGCGGAAGTTCCGCGTACTTGTCCGAAGCGGGCTTCTCCTTGGTCATATTGTACGTTGATACCATTGATACGTTTCAACGCATCTCCGATATTAGAGTCGGGGAATTTACCGACTTGGTCGGCTGAAACGACATTAGTGATTCCCAGATTGTTTTTCTGTGCATTGATGGCACGGCGTTGTCCTTGGAAAGCACCGCCTACCACTATTTCCTGCAGTTCCAATCCTTCGTTGAGCACTACATCTTTTTCGAGTGTCTTTCCGGCAGGAATGGTTATCTTCATTTCGACAGGAGAGTAACCTACATAACTTACTTTTACGGTGTATGTGCCGGGAGTAAGATTGGCAAATGTGTAGTAACCGTTGATATCACTTGTTACTCCGGTGTGTAATTTTTCAATATAGATGGAGGCTCCCGGCAGAATCTGTTTGGAAGTATCCACAATGCGTCCGCGGATAGTACCTTGTTTGACTACGTTCACTTTTTCTTCTGCAAGAGTGTTACCGCTTGTACTCATAATTAAAAGAACTAATGAGAGTAATCTGATAAATCGTTTCATAAATGTTAGCGTGCGTTAATTATTTGCTGCAAAAGTAGAGGGGTGACGTTTCTTGCTTTTTACAGTTGGTTGAAGAACGCATAACAAATATGTTACGTTTATATTACGGCATGTGAGATGTCTACTTGATTTTCTCGCAGCGGATCAGGACTTTCTGTTCGTTGTTTAATGTGCTGGCAAATAGATAAGTATCTCCTCCTTCCGATAGCTTGATCCGTTTACGGAGTTCGGCTACCGTAGCCGGGAAGTTGCGGATGGTGATGTTTGCTTTCTTGAGGTCGGCCAGACATTCTTTGCTTTCTTTTTTATTGAAGCTGCATTGATTGACAATCCGGAATATTCTTCCGGGAAAGTTATCAATCAAGGTGTCGGAGGTGTAAAGATGACTGTTGGGGTGTAATTTCCTTATAGGAAAAGCGGATGACAGGCTTTTGAAAGCTCCGGCTTTCAGAAGGGAGGCATTAGGCTCATACAAATATTCATCTAAAGAATCTGTGTAGTTGCATTGGCTGCATTGTTCCTGTTCTCGGGTGAATGTAAAGTGTTGTCCTTCTTGCTCTCCTTTGGTGGAGAGGTTGACACAATGGATTTTGATTTCTTGCGGTATTGTCTGACCGAGAATCAGCAGTAACTCCTTACATTCGTTATTGACGGATATAATATGGACTTCCTGTGTCTGTTGCAGTTCTCGTAGTGCCAATGAAAGGTCGAGCATAGGGGAGAGCTTTACCATTACTTGCTTGGCCTTATTTAGTAAGAGTCCTTCGAGTGCGGCTACGTCGGGCTCGCAGTCGGAGATAGCGACAGCTTTACCTCCGTGCTCATTGCGGCGGGCGGGATCGAGAAAGATACAGTCTACCGGAGACATTGCTTTCAAGTGAGCTATTCCGTCTTCGTTCTTTACATTAATGTGGTTTAGGCCCAATATGTGGAAGTTGTGTGCGGCTATTCCGCACAATTCTTCTTGTCGTTCTACATAAGTGACGGATTTGAATTTTTCGGCAAGGAATGAACAATCTACCCCGAATCCTCCGGTCAGATCAGTTAAGGAATCTCCTTGCAGGAGACCGGCTTTGTAATAGGCGGTGATCTCCGAAGAACATTGTTCTAAGGACAGGTGCTTGGGATATCTTATATCTTCTATCTTTTTCCACGATGGAATCTTTTCTGCGGCGATTTGCCGTCCTGCAATCTGAGTGATAGCAACCGGCATATCTACATCCGGATATTTTTTGCTTTGTAAAGCAAGAGTACGTACATCGTCTGTTGAATGTTCGCGGATAAAAAGTCGGGTTTCAGAGGAGATATACATAAAGATATGGTTATATGATACGATAATGTGATTAATGATGGGGTGCCGGTCATGGAATTAATTTATATTTCTGTTTAGCTACATCCCGGCTGCAATAATTGAAATGCCACCATTCACTGGGGAGTGCACGAAATCCGGCTTTTTTCATTACTGTCCGTAGTAGTAACCGGTTCTGATGTTCCGTCTCGCTTATTTTTCCATTGCGTACCAGCTCGTTTTCCTGTGTGATATGGGCTTCTACACCCAGATGGTCTACTTTCGTCCCCATAGGCAATGGTTGTCCAAATGAATCCAGAATACTGATATCCACGGCTAAGCCATAATTATGTAGTCCACCACCCCGATTCGGATTGGAGACGTATTTGTATTTGGAGGTTCCTTTCACTACATTCCACATTTTTTTCTGTACAGACATTGGACGGGCGGCATCGTAAATGATGAGGCTATAAGACGGGTGTAATTCCTTTAAAGCTCTTTGTGCCTTCACGAGAGCATATGCGGCGTCCGGGTGCAAATAAGCTTCTGTCAGATTATCGTAAAGGACTTCCCCGGTGAAGTTATCATCCTGTGTGTACATTAGCTGTACAGCAAGACTATTGTCTAGCTCAGTAACGTTTATCAATCCTAGAGAATCCATGTATAGAGCCATCGAACTTTTTTTAGGTTGAGGGGTTCTTGGGGGTACTCCGGAAATGTACGGGAACCATGTTAGTAGTAGGTAGAGAATAGGCAGATAGCATTTCAGCATCATCATTATACTTTTTATTTTGTATGCCAAAGATACTCTTTTTGCTTTTAGCTTGCAAATGAGGCTATATCTAAAATATAATTTATTCCCGTTTTCTTCCGATGAAATGGGCGATTTTTAGATATTCATTCTCAGGTGATAGTCCTACCTTGTATATAATTATTTGTGTATATGTACTATTCTTTATATGTGGATGGATTTTTTTTTATAACTATTTCTCCTTCCTACCTGTAATGTGCTGATAAAGTAATACATTTGTATCCATAATAAAAATGTTCTAGTAACATAATCTAAATCAGTCTTATGAATTTTAGAATATAAAAAAGACAGCTGTTTGTGAAAATCGCTAATATTGTTTGTTTGTGTTATCCCATTTTGAGTCAAGTGTGACTTCAAAATGGGATTTTTTGTTGTGTGGCATACCGGAACACCACCCAAAAACTATCAGAAATGACCTAAAAATAGTCGGCGGATAGATTTTCCCCTAAAAAATGTTTATTCTCGGTTCATTGCTTCCATCGAATTCTCGTAAACTTGCATCATCGAATTGAAACAAGTATTCACAAATTAAAAGTAACGCATATGAAAAGTTTAAGCTTCGAGAAAGACCTGGTAGGAGTACAGGAAGAATTGCTCCGTTTCGCTTATAAATTAACAACCGATCGCGAAGAAGCAAACGATTTGTTGCAGGAAACTTCATTAAAAGCCTTGGATAACGAAGATAAATATACCCCCGATACAAACTTCAAAGGATGGATGTACACTATAATGCGCAACATCTTTATTAATAACTACCGAAAAATAGTACGTGACCAGACCTTTGTAGACACTACTGATAATTATTATCATTTGAATTTGCCGCAAGATTCCGGATTTGACAGTACGGAGGGCGCGTATGATTTGAAAGAGATGCATCGTGTAGTCAATGCATTGCCAAAAGAATATAAGGTACCTTTTTCCATGCATGTGTCGGGATTCAAGTACCGTGAAATAGCAGAGAAGTTAGGTTTGCCATTGGGAACGGTGAAGAGCCGTATCTTTTTCACACGTCAGCGTTTACAGCAAGAGTTGAAAGATTTTGTATAAATGGGGATAGCACACAGTCGGACAAGTTTATCAGTGAAAGGAGCATGAGAGATTTCTCATTGCTCCTTCTTCGTTTTCTTGTTTTTACCTTGTTGCTTTCTTATAGTCTTTTCTTCCGGTGGGAACTTGGGAACCAGATTCATTAATCGTAATATCTGTTTTTGACGTTTTAGGATATATGGCGAAGGCTTCGCAGAATTGAAGCGTATCGGGTTAGGGAGGGTAGCGGCGATAAGCGCACATTGTCCCCGTGTCAGTTTGGCGGCTGTTGTTCCAAACTTTATTTGGGCGGTAGCTTGTGCACCATAGATACCATTTCCCATTTCAATGGAGTTGAGATAAACCTCCATGATTCGTTCCTTCGACCAGAATAATTCGATCAAAAAGGTAAAATATACTTCAAACCCTTTTCGTACCCATGAAGACTTAGGCCATAGGAACACATTTTTGGCTGTCTGCTGGCTGATGGTGCTTGCTCCCCGTTTTCGCTTACGTGTTTTGTTCTCTTTCATTGCTTTCCTGATCTCTACGAAATCGAACCCGTTGTGTTCCGCAAAACGGTTATCTTCGGAAGCTATCACCGCCATCGGGAGGTTAGGGGATATCTTATCAAAAGAAACCCACGTGTGCTTCCACGTGGGTTTATCTCCTGAGAAAATCTGCTGAACACTTCGAATAACCATCAGCGGAGTGATATAAACCGGCATAAACCGATAGATAATGACCGTCAGTAAGGTCGATGCGAAGAAAAAAATCAGCAGGTTGCGTGTATAACGCAGTAATTTTTTAATTAGCAGCTGCCTGTGCATCTCTGATCATCTGTTCGCTAGCGTACATATATACTTCTACACGGCGGTTCTGTTCGCGGCCGGCTGCTGTATCGTTGCTTGCAACGGGATCGCTTTCACCCATACCTTGCACACCTTTGATCTGGTTGCTGGACACACCGCAATTCAACAGATAGCTTGCTACACTCTGTGCACGTTCCTGTGACAAGTTCAGGTTTTTCTGGCGACTTTGTTCAGCCGTACTGTTTCTCCATCCTTGATTGTCGGTATATCCATAGATAGATACGTCCATATCACGGTTCTGGTTAAGTACATTATTTGCGAATTTGCTTAATGCGGATTTAGCGGCAGGACTCAAACTTGCGTTACCTGTTGTGAAAAGGATACCCGAGTCGAATGTTACTTTTACGGCTTTCAGTCCGTTGTTATCCGTAATCTGTTCTACTTGCGCACCTTCTATTTGTTTTGCTTCGGCTGCAGCTTTATCCATTTTCTTTCCGATGAGGGCACCTGTACCTGCGCCTACTGCCGTACCGATGGCAGCGCCGATAGCCGCACCTTTACCTTTACCGATAACGCCTCCCAGAATAGCACCCAAAGCAGCGCCCGAACCTCCACCTATAGCCGCACCTTTACCGGTGTTATTCATACTCGCACAGCCACTGAATATCATGGCAACACTCATAAAGAGAACCATAAACTTCATCTTGTTCATAATGTTGATGTTTTTAATTAGTAAAAAAATAATTTCATACGAATCATATCGTATGATGAATAACACCGCAAAGATATATATTATTTAGCAAAGGTGTACTTTTTAAGTTAAAATAACGAGTGGAATTCCGACCGTCTGTTAACGAAGGAGAATCCTGAGTTATTCTTTTGTTACAGAAGGGATACTCAGACATTTCTTTTTAATAATCACAAACCAGCTTAAAAGTACCAATCCTTTGGCAACGGTAGTGACGCAGACAGCCCACCAGATTCCTTCCACTCCCATACCCATTTGCACGAACAAAATAGCAAGCGGAATGCGCATATAGTTGCAGACAATGCTGATAATGGCAGGAGGTATCGTCCGGCCTATACCGTAGAATACTCCTTGCATGGTGATTTCGAGCATCATGAAGAGCTGTGAATATCCGTCGATGCGAAGGAAAACACCTCCGGCTTCATAAGCAGCCTGTTCGGGGACGAAAATAGAAAACACCTCATTTCCGAAGAAAACAAATAATAATGTGCAGAATGTTCCGAAGATACCAGTCATCCATAGTGTAGTATGCCAGGCCTTGAGTACCCGTTCAATCCGTCCTGCTGCATAGTTTTGGGCGATAAAAGCACTTAGTGCGGTAGAGAATCCCTGTGAGGTATTCCAGGTGATAGCTTCGATTTGTCCTCCGGTCGTAAAAGTCATCAATCCGATGTGCCCTCCTTGTTCGGAAGCGGTGCGGCAAAGGAACATATTGACAAAGGCGAAAAGAGTATTTAATGTTGCTACGGGTAATCCAAGTTTTAAGATTCTCCGTGTGTATTGTCTCTTCAGTCGTGTGAAAAAAGAGAACCCGCCGAGCAATGCATCTCTATAACGCAACTGATAGACGAAAATAAGAAAAACGCTTGCTTCTGCAATCCAGGTAGCGTAGGCTGCGCCGTTAATACCCAGCCCAAGACCAAATATCAGCAAAGGATCGAGAATGATATTCAATATCAATCCGGTGCCACTGATGAAAAAAGGAATCTTGCTACGTCCGGCTGCATTATAGATTCCGGTGAAAGCTGCCGACAGAAAGACGAAAGGCAGTCCGGTAGAGACAATCCGTAAATATTGGATAGCATTGGCGGTAATATGCTCTTCGAGTTCGTAGATGCGTATGATAGGATCGGCAAAAACAAGAAGCAATCCACCCCAGCAAAGAGAAACGATAAGTGCGATTGTGATGTTATGGGATGCAAAGTTCCGGGCGGCCTCCTGGTTCTGTGCACCGATAGATTGACCGACGCTGACTTCCGAGCCTACCTTATTTAATAAAGATATGGACCCCGACATCCATGTCAGAATTCCGACAGAGCCGATGGCGGCTACAGCTTCACTTCCCAGGCGTCCTAGCAACAGGAA
>OGQF01002020.1_pt1 | contig 12448 bp, 12 predicted proteins | sample 1553141 | NCBI WGS metagenome assembly OGQF01 (sample SAMEA2580005, study PRJEB22360) | human gut metagenome | biome: human gut; feature: human-associated habitat; material: faeces | place: Denmark | collected 2008/2010
CACGCGCGGCCATCTGCAAAATGCCGTGGACGAGATGCGCAAAGAGGGCAAAAAAGTTTCGCTGTGCCATTTCAACTACATCAACCCGCTGCCGAAGGGGGTGCGCGACATCTTCGCGAAGTTCCGCAGGATCGTCGTCTGCGAGCTGAACGAAGGACAGTTCGCGGCCTATCTGCGCCAGAACTTCCAGGAGTTCCCCTACGAACAGTACAACAAGTGCGAGGGACTGCCCTTCACGGTCGCAGAACTTAAACAGAAATTCGAATCCTTACTGAAGTAACCATGGCAGACTACAAATACACCCCTGCGGATTTCAAGAGCGACCAGGAGGTGCGCTGGTGTCCCGGATGCGGCGACCACGCGATTTTGAGCGCCGTGCAGCGCGCGCTGCCCGAAATCGCCGACGCGCTCGACACGCCCCACAACCTGTTCACGTTCGTGTCGGGCATCGGATGCTCGTCGCGGTTCATCTACTACATGAAGACCTACGGGTTCCACTCCGTGCACGGGCGCGCCAACGCCGTGGCGACGGGCGTCAAGACGGCCAACCCGCGCCTCTCGGTGTGGGTCACCACCGGCGACGGCGACTCGCTGGCCATCGGCGGGGACCCCTTTCTCCCCGCCCCCCCCCCCCCCGCCGCTCATTGGCGGAGAGAGAGCACACTATGTGAGGGAAAATGACAAGTGAGAAGTGATGAGTGACTGGTGACTTGAATGCTGCTTTCGGGCATCGCCATTATTTATACTCCGTGGCGCTTCCCTATGATTATGCGCCGCACCACTCCCGCTGAACCCTCTGAACCGGCAGAACCCGCGGAACCTCTTTCGCACGTAATCAAGGAACGGCACGCCCTATGGGCTAACCCCGAACCTTGAACCCTATTTCCTCTTTACTTCTTCCTGATTTGTGCTATACTATACTTGTGAGTGATTTCACGAATAGCATACCTGCTCAACGGAAGGGCTTGGCCGTGTATCCTGAAGGGTACATGCTAAGCCCTTTTTCTATATCAAGTATGCATATTTCAAACCCAAAGATGCATTCGTGTGCGCCTCATGATACAATAAATCAAATGTATGCAGAAACCGGAAATGAGTGACTGGAGGATATTTGAGGCAGAGAGTGCTGCTTTAGCGAGCGGTGCTTGGTGAAATGGTGCGATGCGCCGATATTTCTCCACTCTCATTGAGGAAAGTTTTGCATCATGGGGTGTATGAATCGATCCATTCGATTTCACTTTGAAAAATGAAGGGAGTTCATTTCAATGAAACACTTAAAAGAAGACAAAGCGGTTTATGAAGCCATTCAGAAAGAGCTGAACCGTCAGAGAAACAAGCTGGAAATGATCGCATCTGAAAATATCGTCAGCTATGCTGTCATGGAAGCGCAGGGCAGCGTCCTCACAAACAAATATGCAGAAGGCTACCCGGGCAAGAGATATTACGGCGGCTGTGAATATGTCGATGTCGTCGAACAGCTGGCAATCGATCGTGCGAAGGAGCTCTTCGGTGCGGAACATGTGAATGTACAGCCGCATTCTGGCTCGCAGGCGAACTTTGCTGTCTACTACGGTCTCTTAAAACCGGGCGACACCATGATGGGCATGAACCTCACGGATGGCGGTCATCTGTCGCACGGCAGCCCGGTCAATATTTCCGGCAATTATTTCAATGTCGTTCCTTACGGCGTCAGAAAAGAAGATGAACTTCTAGACTATGAAGCCATGGAAAAGACCGCGAAGGAAGTCCAGCCGAAGCTCATCATCGGCGGCACCAGTGCATACTCCCGCATCATCGACTTCGAACGCATTGCAGCGATCGCACATGAAGTCGGCGCCCTCTTCATGGTCGATATGGCACACTTCGCCGGCCTTGTCGCAGGCGGCGAATATCCGAGCCCGGTGCCGTGGGCAGACATCGTGACCACCACCACCCACAAGACCCTTCGCGGACCGCGCGGCGGCATCATCATGTGCAAGGAACAGTATGGCAAAGCCATCGACAAAGCGGTATTCCCGGGCATGCAGGGCGGTCCTCTCATGCATGTCATCGCAGCAAAGGCTGTCGCTTTCGGCGAAGATCTCTCCGATGATTTCAAGCAGTATGCAAAACAGATCAAAAAGAATGAAAAGGTCCTCTCTGATGAGCTGCAGAAGAATGGCATCCGCGTCGTTTCCGGCGGCACCGATACCCATGTCCTCCTCGCTGATATGAAAGCGATCGGCATCACAGGCAAGGTCGCACAGACGGTTCTCGATGAGATCGGCATCACCGCAAACAGAAACACCATTCCATTCGAAACTCTCTCTCCATTCGTCACGAGCGGCATCCGTCTCGGCTCCCCGGCTCTGACAACCAGAGGATTCAAGGAAGACGACTTCAAGGAAGTCGCAGACATCATCTCGACAGTCGTCAAGAATCCGGAGGATGCAGCAGTCAAGGCAGACTGCGCGAAACGTGTCCATGCTCTCTGCGTGAAGTATCCACTCTACGAAGATCTGTAATCTTCTCGCAAACCAAAAAGCCAGCCCGATGGGCTGGCTTTTTTTATGCTTGTAAATGAATATTTTTTTCATCCAAATAATTCTTGAGACTGCGTGACATCAGTTCATTCAACGTGAGTCCATTCTCATGCGCATAGAAGTAGGTGGAGCGATGCAACTCGGGCGTGACACGGACATTGAAAGAACCTTTGAATTCTTTACTGGGGGGACTTTCCTGTCTCTTTGCAGACTTCCAGGTAATCATCCACAGCAGCGTGGAAATCAGATTCCAGTTCAGAGACACTTTCTCCTTCGTAAGAGATGGAGTCCTTGGTACCGAGCACTTTCCCATAGAGGATGCGATCTTCACCGCAGTAGGAAATCGTACCACGGTAGCCTTTGTATTCCATATAGTTTTTCATTTGAGGAGTCCTTCTTTCTCTAAGAATGCTTTGATTTGCTCGATTTGGTACTTTTTCAGTGCATTCTCTGTAGCTCCATGTGGAGCATACAAAAGATAGATGCCTTTGTCAAGTAAAACGCGGATTTCATCGCAGAGCCAGATATCAGAAGTCAGAAGTCTGACATCTGGTGTCTAATGTCTCCCAGTCACCAGTCACTAGTCACTAGCTCGCAAACTTCCCCTTGACTTTCCCCGGCCAATCCCGTATACTATTGAAGTTGATAAATTTCTCTAACGCGTTTAGAGCACTGGCGAAACAGTGAAAGACAAACGGCATAACGGCCGATAGGTAAGGAGGTGCGAGAAATGCCGGTTCCGAAGACAAAAAGTTCTAGATCCCGTCGCGACAAGAGACGTGCAAATTGGAAACTGACTGTTCCGGGTCTTGTGGAATGCCCACAGTGCCATGCACTGAAAAAACCTCATCATGTATGCCCAGTATGCGGTTTCTATAAAGGCAAACAGATCATCACCAAGACTGTTGAAGAATAATGGTCAAAGGAAAATGCTTCTCGATAGAGAGGCATTTTTTTATTGCAGAAATGGGCTTCCCGCCATTTACGGATATGGTACAATAATATGTGTTTCTCTAAGAAATGAGCGAGTGACTGGTGACTAGGGACTATGGATTAGGGATTAGGAAAACGCTGATTAAATCTGACAGCGATTCAATCAGTGTTTCCCTAGGTTTGGAATACGAGAAAACCGCTCATTTCAAACTTCCGCGGGGCTTCTGATTTTTATGTGCTGCACCACCGTTTCTCGTTTCTCATTTCTCATTCAAGAGAGGCTTTCATCCCTCGGCAAAGGGCGCTTCGCCCCACAGGCTGATCCTGCCCCAAAAACCATCTGTTATTCCGCAAGTGCGGATTTCTATACCATCATCGACATATCTATCTACCATCAAGGAGGAAGTATGGGAAAGCATTTTTCTTTTATCCACTGTGCGGATCTGCACCTCGGAGAACCATTTGGAGGCGTGCGCCTCGGGACGAAGGGGCCGTGGAATGAACAGATCGGGAAAGCCACCTTCAAGGCCTTTGAAAGGGTGGTGGATGCGGCACTGGAAAATCGGGTAGATGCGATCTTGATTTCCGGAGATGTATATAATTCAGACCATCACAGCCTTGCCGCGCAGATGGCTTTCGGACGGGAGCTGTATCGGGCGGCGCAGGCGGGGATCGAGGTCTTTATCGTGCATGGAAATCACGACCCGGGAGAAGCCTGGCGCGCGGATATCCCGTTGCCGGAGACGGTGCATGTTTTTTCTTCCGACGAAGTGACAGGGATCCCGCTCATGAAGGATGGGGAGAAGGCGGCCACGATCTATGGCATCAGTTACAAGACACGCCATACGAAGGATGATCTGGTGCGCTCTTTCCATGTGAATCCGGAGGATGGGTTCACCATCGGGATGCTGCACACGGAAGCCGGCGTCGAGGGGAGCCTCTATGCGCCCTGCACGGTCGAGGAGCTGAAGACAGCGGGCATCGATTACTGGGCACTGGGGCATGTGCATACGAGAAAGACGATCTCGATGAAGCCCTATATCGTCTACCCGGGCAATACGCAGGGGCTGGATATCACGGAAATCGGTCCCCGCGGCTGTTACTTGGTCGATGTGGGAGCCTACGGTACGGTGACGTTGAAATTCATCGAGACGGATGTGATCCGCTGGATGGACATGGTGATCGATATCGCGCCTTTCCTGACGGCTGATGACCTTCTGAAGGATGTCGCACGCCGCCGCGCAGGACTGAAGGAGCTGACCGGTAGGCCGAATATGGTGCGTCTGGTACTGACGGGGCATGGTGCGCTGCACAAAGCGATCGCGACGGAAGAGGGACGTGATTTCCTTCTGCAGTCTTTGAATGAAAAGGAGCAGTTCCGCCATCTCTTTGCTTATTTCACCCGCATCGAGGATCGGACGCGGCCATTCCTGAATCTGGCCGAGCGCCGCGAGCTTCCCGATGTGACGGGGAATTATCTGAAGGCTTTTGATGCGGTCATGGATCTTCCGTCGGAAGAAAGAGCGAAGATGCTCCGGGAGATGGCTTCTTCGCAGCCGGAGCTTTCGAAGTATAAGAATTTATTGGGCAAGGTGTCTGATGAGGCACTTCTTGCTGCTTTCCGCCGGGCGGAGGTGCTGGGAGCGGAAATGCTGACAGAGGAGGATGGACGATGAAAATCACGGATTTGCAGCTCTCAGAGTACGGCATCTATCGGGGCGCGTCCTGGCAGCCGTCGACGTCTTCGCTGAATGTGGTCATGGGAGAGAATGAGAGCGGGAAGACGACGATGCTTCGTTTCATCCGTGATATGCTCTTCGGCTATGGGCGCGGCAAGTGGCAGGGACGGAAGGGAAATATGGCATTCGTCCGTGCGGACGGGCAGGAGTATCGTGTCTTTCGTGAAGAGAAGGAGCGTTGGTTCGAGAATGCGAGCCTTGAGAAATTCTCCGAGGAGCTGCCGACACTCTGGTGGCACGGTCTCACACGCTCTATGTATGAGCAGATCTTCGCTGTCGGCTTAGAGGACCTGCAGGGGGCTTCCTTCCTTGCGAATGACTCCATCCGCAGCCGTTTCTTCATGCTGCAGGGTGGTGATAAGCTCGCCAGTGCCAAGAAGGATATCCAAGAGAATAAGGAAAAGCTCTTCGTGGCTTCGTCTCAGGGAAAGCGCAAGATCAATCAGCTGATGGCGGATCTGGATACGGTGAATCAGGAGCTGGATCATCTTTCTCATCAGGAAAAGGATTTCGCCGAGCTGCAGAAGAAGCAGGAGCTTTTGAAAAAGCAGATCACGGAGCTCAAGGCTTCGCTTGCAAGAGACCAGGAAGAAGACAGGAAACTTTCCAAGCGGCTGGGGGCATGGGAATACTATAAGCGGGCGCGTGATATCAAGCGCCAGCTCGACCTCTCCTCGCAGGTGAAAATGTTCCCTTCGAACGGTAAGGAGCAGTGGAACCAGCTCATGAACCGCATGAAGGTGATCCACGACCAGAAGGCATCGCTCCAAGAAAAGCTCGATGAGTACACGCCGAAGAAGAAGGAAGATATCATCCCGTGGGCGAGAGAGGCTGAAGCACTGGAAAAACTCTACGTCGATCTGGGACAGTGGCGCCAGACCATCGTCGATGTGGAAGCATTGGAAGAGGAAAAGGAAAACTGGAAGCTCGATTTTGTGAATCTGGGCTATTCCTTGCCGCTCTGGGATCGCGCACTGCCTTTGGAGGATGTCTGCGTCCATGTGGACTGGGCAGAAGGACGGCGCCTTGCGCAGAGCGTGGGTGTCAGGGGCAATGAGCTCCATTTCTGGGAGCAAAGAGAGCCGGAGGTCGAAGCCGTCGCAGAAGAGGCGGCAGATGGAGACATCCAGACCGAGGAGGATTTCCAGCAGATGGAGGACATGGCCTCCTCGCTCGAGCAGCTTCTCCATCAGGAAGCGGAAATCAGAGGCAAGATCGATGCCGCCTCGCAGCTCGAGGATAAGAAATTCACCTTCTGGTTCTGGCTGGGCATCCTCTCTATGGCAGGAGCAGCAGCCGGCATCGCATCCTTCTACATGGCCATGGCAGGCACCGCCTCGCTCTATGGCGCAGCAGGCGGACTTGTGCTGGGCATTCTCTGTTTCCTCCTCCATAATAAGAGCATCCATAAGAAGGGGAATGACCTTGAGAAATGGAATGATTCGCTGGCTTCTCTCGTGAACGAGAGGAAGGCGATCTCCGACAAATTCCCGGGACAGGCACCGGAAGACATAGATGATCTGCAGGCCTTCCATAACCTGATGCAGAGCCGTCGCTCCGATTTCTACAAAGACCAGGCGAAGCGGCAGGCTATCTCCTGGAAACGGGAAACGGTACGAAAGCAGCAGCTCGCGCACCAGAAGTGGACAGAAGAAGGCAAGCTGCTCCGCGAAAAGAAGGAAAAAGCAGACAAAGACTGGGACGCCTTCCTCGCGAAAAACAAGCTCCCAAAGACCAGCGCAGAGAACCTCTCCGCCCTGCAGGAGCAGTGGCAGAAGATCTACTCCGCCGAAGGCAAGGGCAAGATCCTTGACCTGCGCTTGGAGCAGATGGATGCGCGCCTCGATGCCTATAGCCGTCGGGCAGAGAGCATCATCTCGAAGACGAAGATGCCCTACACCGTCGATCCGGACGGCATCCAGGAGCTCTACGAGGAAACGCATGCGCGCAGCCTGACGTGGCAGTCCATTCAGGAAAAGAACAACCAGCACGATGCGTATCGGAAGGAAATGGATAAGCTTGATGACGGCTGGGCCTCCTGCCAGCGGGAGATGGATACCCTTCTCCATCTGGTCAATGCGAAAAACGCGGAAGAATTTGCCGAAAAAGTGAATGCCCACGAACATCATGACCAGCTGACGAAGGAATGGGAAGCCGTGAAGCAGGACCTGCGCCTCTATGCAGGCAGCGATGAAGAATTCCAGTCCCTTTGGCACTTCCTGGAAAGCGGACAGTATGACGACTGGATGGAAAACCACCAGAACCTTGCGAGACACATCAAGGAAGAGACAGCATCACTGGGTGAGCTCCAGAAGAACCAGGGCGCGGTGGAAAATGAGATCTTCCGTCTGGCGGGGGATAATACCATCACAGACACACTGCAGAAAAAAGAAAAGCTCGAAGCCGAGCTGGCGGGTGCCCTCTCTGAATGGCTGACCTACATGTATACCGAGGAAATCCTGAACCGCGCGCAGGCCGCCTATGAGTCCGGCCGCCAGCCGCAGATCATGAAGCAGGCGAATACTTTCCTCTCTGCTATGACCAGAGGCAAGTATGCCCTTCGGATCTCCGAAGACGGGAAAGATATCGGCATCGTGGACAGCGAGCACCGCGTGAAAGAGGCCAAGATCTGGTCCTCCGGTACAGGCGATCAGGTCTTCCTTGCCATTCGCCTCGCCATGGCTCTCTCCTTCGGCGAGCAGCTCGAGCCGCTCCCCATCGTTTTGGATGATATCTTCGTGCGCTTTGATGAAGAGCGCCAGCGTGAGACACTGCGCTTCCTCATGGAACTCGGCAAGACCCAGCAGATCTTCCTCTTCACCTGCCATGCACAGACTATGCGCATCGCAGAAGAAGTCGGGAAGGAAAAAGCGACAGGCGAGTTCATCCACCTGAAGTCCGGGACCATCGAGCTCGGAGCGTAGATTTGGAGTGACTAGTGGCTAGGGATTAGGGATTAGGGTGGCCAATCCCGCCTCGCTGCGCTCGTCTACCCCTTCCAAAGGAAGAGGCGAGCGGAGCGAGCCGGATAGGATACTAGCGGAATGAAAAAGGATGAGGCAGACGCGAAAAGCGTCTGCCTCATTTTTGCTTTTGACGGCAGTACCCGAGCGCCGCAAGCGCATTCCCCTTGCCCGATGGGGAAGGCAAAGAAAAAGCGGGATTTTTTTTGAATCATAAAGAAAACCGTGTAAAATCCAAAATTTTTACGATGGTATTTTTCGGAGAGAGGAAATCCATCCTCCCGGGAGCCGAAGCGGCGGCTGACAAAGATCTTCTTTTGTGCACACAACAGATGGAAAGAAGAGCTGAGGAAGCCAAAGCGGAAGCAGATCTGGAAGGATTTCCCGCCTCCCTCTTCCTCATCGTGCTAGCCGATCGGGAAGAGAAATCAAAACTGAAGAAGGGACAGCCAGGACTGAAACCTGTCTCGAATAACGGATTCGCCTCCACGACAAACCCTAGAGCGAAGTTTAGCCGTACTTGTACGACATGAACCGTGAAATGCGCTGGTGCCAGATTGCAGGGAATGCCTTCATCGAGAATTCTTCAAAACGGCTGCCCTTTTTTGGCTGCGTGAAACGCGCCTCTCATGACGAGAGGCGCGCTTTTTTATTGGTGAATGGAAAGCAATGCGTAAAATGAATTTTTTTGAAAAAAGTCACTCCTCTTTTTGAACCCTCGTTTTTCATGTTTTCAAAAGAGGAGACTCACAGTAAGGGCGAAAAATTGTAGGGGTCCTCTTTTGAAAGGTGCAAAAATAGAGGCTTCAAAAGAGGGCACCACTATATAGGCACAGCTTATCGGTGTATACAGGATGAAAAATACATGATATGGTAATAACAGAGCTCAATCATAGTATTTCCAAAACGTAGTTACAGTTTGGGAAGGCCTTCTCCGAACGGAATTCGGAGGATAAAAATGAATTCCAAAACAACTCCATATGATGAAGACAGAAATCAGAAACACATCCGCCACGCAGAAGCATATCAGAAAGGGAATGCGGAAGCGGCAGGTAAGCTCCTGACCGATTTCCAGCCGCTTCTTCGAAAGCTCGCCTATGATCCCATCAGGCAGACTTTCGATGAGGATCTGTTCCAGCAGCTCGCACTGGTCTTTTTGGAAAAGACGAAGGTGTATGACGCAGAGAAGCTGCCGATCTTTGCACTCTACATCAAGCAGCAGCTCAAGTGGGGGAAGATCGACTGGCGGCGGAAGGAAATCACGTATGCAAAAGCAGAGTGCTTCGATGTCGACCACTCCCCGAAACCCGTGATCAATGATCCTGCGATCCCCATGAGCGAGGCAGAGCGGGCACAGCTCATCGAAGACATCACAGCTCATCTCAGGGAGAACCAAAAGGCGCTCTTTCGTTCCATGGCGGCGGGGCTTTCTTCCTGCGAGCTGCAGACACAGTACGCGCTCACCCCGCAGAGCCTGTGGAATAAGAGACATCGCATCCGCGAACGCCTCCTGAAGGCAGAGGACCTGCGAGACCGGCTCGAAGAGCTGAGAGAAGAGACATCGATCCTTCCTGATGGCTATGTGGATCGTCATGATTTCCTCTTTGCACCTTCCTGGGGAGAGTGAGACATTGGTATTTCCATATGGTTTCCCTTTTTCCATCAGAAAAGTGGGAAGGCAGTATCCTTGCATCCCTGTCCCCTTTCTATCGGAAGGGGCTTTGAGATGGGGAAAGTGATACGAGAATGATGCGCACAAAAAAGTTTTCTCAAAACCGTGTAAAATCGAAAAATTCTGCGATGGTATTTCTCGGAGAGAGACAAGACCATCCACAAGGAAATCGCCTCACCAGAAAGGAGAACGGTATGACCGACCTCACGGCAAGACCCATACGGGCAGGTCCGCACTTGCGGGCACTCATTTCCGATTTCATTTTTTTCGAAAGGCAAAGGTTATATCATGAGAACATTGAAACTCACTTTCGGTACATCCGGCAAATCCAATTTCACGCTTTCCATCGACAATGCGAAAGACGACCTCACCTTAGAGACCGTTCGTCAGGAAGCGGCCAAGCTCATCCCCGTCCTCGTCACCCGAAGCGGCGCGGAAGTGAAAGAATTCATCAAAGCCACCGTCACCACGACCACGGACGAAGTGCTTGAGTAGTAAACAAAAGGAGATATAAAATGGCAGCAACAAAGAAACTCTACGACATCAAACTCCAGGTCAGAGTAGAGAACGGCACCACGACTACCGGTGCCAAGGCGCTGAAGAGCCTGAACCTGAACCAGATCAAGCTCGATGCGACCGCAGACCAGCTTCTCGCAGCGGGAGAAGCTGTGGCGCACCTCCAGAGCCAGACGCTCTCAGGGATCCGCGTCATCGACAGCTACGACCTCGCCGATGGCGGCTAAGGCGTAGCAGGAAAAGCAGCTCACCATTCGGTGGGCTGCTTTATCCTTTTATGAGTTTTAAGCAGAGGAGATACTTATGGTTTATACTAGAACTAGTAAAGAAATGTGTACCAATCCATTTTTTTTGAGAAATCAGTTTCAAGTTATAGGACGCTGGGGAATACCTGTCATAAAACGGCAAAATATAGATATATCGAATGCACGGTTGATCTCGTGCGCTGATACACGATTCAATGATAGACCTGAAAATAAACTTTGCGGGGTTCACTTCTTTGTAGATGATTATCGATTCGAAAACATCTATCGTAACCCAGATTAAACATTGCCGAAGTTTTCTCAGTATGCTTTTTTATTGAGCCCAGACTTCTCCACTTATGCAGATATGCATCCGTGGAGGCAACTTGAGAGTATTGCTCATAGTCGTTGGTGTGGTGCTTATTGGCAGAGTAAGGGCTTAAAAGTAATTCCAACGATCAGTTGGAGTACACCATCCAGCTATAGTTACTGTTTTGACGGAGTAGAAATCGGGTCAGTTGTAGCAGTTGGTATAATAGGGTGTAGAAAGAATAAAGTAGCGTTTTTGCGAGGATACCGCGAGATGCTTAAGGTTATTCAACCTGAAGCAATTATATGCTTTGGTAAACCGTTTTTTGAAATGGAGGGGAATGTAGTTAGCGTTGATTACCTGAGCTCGCGTAAGGTGGTGCGCTGATATGGGGGGGCGCGGTACTTACGCTATGGGTAAATCAGTTGCGTATCAATATAAAACGGTCACAAAAATTGGAGGGGTAAAGGTTTTGCAGCCAATAGATGCGACGCGAGCCTACAAGTTACCAGAGGAATCACACACATCGGGGAATAAATACATATTGCTTGATAAGGATGGTGTTTTTCATCAATATAGAGAATACGACAATCATCACAAAGTTGTTTTAGAAATTGGATATCATCATGAAAATGGGCTAGGGAAAGGCGATGTTCTACATATTCATGTTCACAAGAAACATGGAATCGAATATCATACAGATAAAACGACGGAAAAACGCAAATTGAACCGCACCGAATACCAAAAATATAAGAGGTTTTTCAAAGGAGTGACGATTAATGAGAGGGAATACTTTGACTGAGTTTATGGATGATCTGCTTACTATGGGAGGACCCGAAAAAGAGTTTCTATTTCGTGGCAAACGTTATTTCATGGAGGCGCAGCCGTATGAGGAGGACCCAGAACAAACGGAGTTTGTCATCTTTGCATGCTTCGGCGATGAGGAGAATCTGTTTCGCTGCCACGGCAAAAATAATGAGGAATGCGTCAGACAGTTCGAAAAGGCGAGGATATTTGATGGACTTACAATTTATGAGGCGGAGTCTGAAATAGAAGTCTTGTTCGGCTAGCTAAAGCAGGAAAAGCAGCTCACCATCCGGTGGGCTGCTTTTTTGCATGTTGTTTTTTGGGGGGTATTGGTTTCATAAGATCAGCTATAAAGAAAAACGATGATGATTTATAAAGAATTTCTTAGCACTCGTTTCGAGAGAGTGCTAGTAAATCAAAACGGATAAATATGCAAGAAATATACAGAGACAACTCTATTATGATTTGAATAGATTCATTTAAACATACGAGGTATGCATTTTTCTGCATATCTTGTATGCTCGAAGCACTATCTGGAGCGAGTGAAATTGGGAAACTGCGATATATTGTATAAGAGTCGGGTAATATGCTAAAATAGGTTCATAAAGAGGTATACTCATTTTTTCTTATTACATAGATTTCAGGTGAATCATCATGATGAATGAGACGATAGATACATTGAATCCGATGAAGTTAGCAACCCCCATTTCAAATGGGGGTTTATTTGGAACCCCTCCGGGGTTT
>OGQF01002025.1_pt1 | contig 12428 bp, 8 predicted proteins | sample 1553141 | NCBI WGS metagenome assembly OGQF01 (sample SAMEA2580005, study PRJEB22360) | human gut metagenome | biome: human gut; feature: human-associated habitat; material: faeces | place: Denmark | collected 2008/2010
TTCTTCCTGTCTGCGTTCCTCCACTGTCTCTCCTCCTTCTTACGGCTTCCCTGTCGTCTTTCCTTCCGCTCAAACGTCAGGCCTGATATGGCCTAGTATCCATAAATATCATAAATTTCATCCATGTAGACGCCCGGTTCCCGGTATACAATCAGGGGCTTTTCCACCTTGATCATGGATCTGCCGCCCTTTACCGCCTCGATCAGCACCATGTTGGCCTCCCGGTCTACAAACGGATGAACCAGCTTCATCCGCTTAGGCTCCAGCTTATGCCTGGTAAAAGCCGTGATAATCTCAATCAGCCGGTGAGGCCTGTGGACCATATAAAAGCGGCCGCCTGGTCTGAGAACCCGCGCTCCCTCCCGCACCACGTCCTCCAGAGAGCAGAGCACCTCATGGCGGGCAATCGCTTTCGGAAGCTCCGGGTTTTTCAGCCCGTGGCTGTCGTTCATATAAGGCGGATTTGAGGTCACTACGTCAAAAGAGGCAGCGCCGAATATCCGCCCTGCTTCTTTGATATCGCCTGTGACAATGTCTATTTTTTCCTCCAGACCGTTCAGACGGACGCTGCGGCCCGCCATCTCGGCCATCTCATCCTGAATCTCCAGACCTGTAAAATGGCTTCCCGCCGTCTTGGCCTCCAGAAGAATAGGGATAATTCCTGTTCCCGTTCCCAGATCCAGCGCCCTCTCCCCTGGCTTTACCACTGCGTAGCCTGACAGAAGCACTGCGTCCATGCCAAAGCAGAAGGCCTTCTCATTCTGAATAATCCGATAGCCGTTCCGGTGCAGATCGTCGATCCGCTCGCCTTCCCTAAGCGCAATTTTCCTGTTTTCTGCGTTCAAAATCAGTTGTCCTTTCTTCTATCAGTGATTCCTCTAATTATTGTCCAGCTTGGATTTTCCCTCTCTCTTTTCCAGCGCCTCCAGCTGCTTGAGCTCAGCGTCTACACTGACTCTTTCTCTGCGGCGTTTGGGGCGGAATTTCAGGCTCTCCACCGGGTATTCCCGGATCTCCTTCTCATCCTTTCCCACCGTGACAACCACCTTAACCAGCTGTCTGAGGACGCTGACGCTGTGAACCTCGCCCTTCAGGCCGTCGTCTGTCGTTACATAATCACCGATATTGGGAAGCTTGCTGTTTAACTCCTCGTAGGTTTCCTCCTCGTTCTTCAGACAGCACATCAGCCTTCCGCAGACGCCGGAAATCTTCGTGGGGTTCAGCGAAAGATTCTGCTCCTTTGCCATCTTAATCGAAACCGGAATAAACTCAGACAGATACGTGTGGCAGCACAGAGGCCTTCCACAGATACCGATACCGCCGCGTATCTTGGTCTCATCCCTGACACCGATCTGGCGCAGCTCGATACGTGTTTTGAACACACTTGCCAGATCCTTTACCAGTTCGCGGAAGTCGATACGTCCATCCGCCGTAAAATAGAATAATACCTTATTGTTATCAAACGTATACTCCGCATCGATCAGCTTCATTTCCAGACCATGCTTTAATATCTTCTCTTTACAGATCTTGAAGGCTTCCTTCTCTTTTTCTTTGTTGGCAGCCTCCTGCTCGATATCTCTCTCTCCGGCGATCCGCATCACAGGCTTCAGGGGCTGGATCACCTTGTCATCCTCCACCTCATGCACTCCCGCAACGACCGTGCCGAACTCTATGCCTCTGGCGGTCTCCACGATCACGTGGTCGCCTCTCTTTATCTCAAGCTGCAACGGATCGAAGAAATATACCTTGCCCGCTGTACGAAATCTTACACCAATTACTTTTGTCATATCTATCTACCTCACTGATGCCGTTGGCATCTTCATTTAAAATAATATGTAACTATTCAGAGCCAAGGCAATTTTCATAAATTTGCGAGGAATGCCGAATAATTACGATAACGTTAAAAATAACAGTTGTCTGCGCAAAACGCGCCTGCAACTGCTATTTTAGCATATCTTTGGAGAAATGACTACTGTAATATTATCGCTATATTTTGTCGCTTTTATATGTGTATGACAATTATTTATATTTTAGCATTGCTTTCCATCTGTATGGAAAATCCAAGTGCTTATTTGATATATATTTTTTATAGTTATTCACAAGTTTTACAAGTGGTTTCCATACGTTTTCATTCCACTTCTGATGATTTGGATACATAAGTTTTAACATATAAAGTTGTGCAAACAGTCGCCTTGTTGGAATATATTTCTCTGATGACGGCATTTTGGGGATTGCCGGAAATATCCAGTAATACAGTCTTGAATAATGTGCACACTTATTTCTAAGATCATTGAGACATCGCATCCAACTGTCAAGTGTTTGGTAGTTAATACTATAAAGATTTGCCGCAATAGCTGCCTTATCATTATTTTTCATTCCCCTGTAAAAATATGATAATGTGCCAAACGAGAAAAATTCAATAATTACCCATATTGGAAAATGTCCGTTATATTTCTTCATATGATGCTGGACAACTGTTGTCCTTGCATTCTCTTTTATGCAAGAATTAATCCTTTTTGTGAAGGCAATATGGTCATGTTTATTATTATAATTACAAGCATCCATATATCCTTCCTCTCCATACTTATGTGCATGATAATATGCTAATTGTGAGCGAAAATAAACTTCTATTTCATCCACTACTCCGGCTATAAGATTTCGTAATTGCTCATCAAATTCATATATTGCCTGAAGTCTTTCAAATGTAATATTGGGAAATAATGAACCGTGTCCATTGATTTGAAATGGAAGAAAATATCCAGAAAAACGATAGTAGTTAACTTGCTTTAGAAATGTCTTTGCGCTTACATCATCTATAATAGCAATATTTTTGTTCTTTAGTATTGCTATCTGCTGATCATATGTCTTCGGTTTTTTAATAAGCACTCCTCCTCTTTAGAAAAAATGTGCCCCCATTTGACACTTCTATGAGAGGTGTGGGGGCTTCTGGTAATATTATTATATCCAAAATCATGGAAATTGCAACTGAAAAATTATAGTTTGACTCTTTTTTTAACGCGGATTATTATGATATTTCCATATATAGTCTGGGCACCACTTGGGTCTATGCTTTTGGTATAATGACAATGCAAGTTTCTGATATAATTCCTCACACTGATATTCTTTTGGAAGTTCATCAATGTGCTTTATTGTATAGTTTGCGTTTTTTTCTGCAATTTCAATAAAATATCGCCTTATATGCGCCTGTTCTTTCATTCTTGCCAAATATGGTGCATTTTTTATTATTGCTAATTCGCCACAACTTTTCACATATTTTTGCAGCAAGTCATACGTAAAGTACTTTGCAGGATAATATTTCAAAAAATCATCATCCAATTTATTCATAAGTTGTTCTCTTATTATCCTATCTTTAAACATGCTATCCGGTACCAGTGACATAAACAGTTCAATCTCCTCATCCTTTGCACGGCACAATGGAAACACCTTTCCGCCCCAGTTTTCATAGCTAATATACGGAAATAAATTTCTTTTATTTCTCCCAAGTATTATTTTCCGTAACATTTTTTCTGTTACATCTTCTCTCCGTAACAGTAATATATTTTTCCAGTTATCCTCTATTAGATTATACCCACTTATCTCATTACTTTTAAATTCAATTTTTGAGGCCACAAGTGTATTGTCCCATTCGCGAAGCAAATTTGCCGAGAACAATCGTTGTACCTGATTTACTCTTCTAGAAACAGCATATAAGCTTTCTTTTCTGTCTATAAAAATCATTTTGTCAATATATTCTGACAAGTTTTGCTGCGGTTGACATATCAATGCATTCTCTTTCTGTAACACTCCTAATATCTTTTTCTGTTCCTCAATTTGCTCGGCTGTGGTTATTTGTTCACTAAGTCTTTCCTTATTAATCGATTCTAATAGTTTGTCAAATGATGCAAACTGTTTTGCAACTCCAAATACAGGAGAATAGTAGTAGGTTAACTTACCATCATATGGATTTACCATGATATGATTATAATAATTCACATCTACAATACATCCATGTATTGTGCCGTTAAAGCCAAGTCGTTTTACTTCTGACGCTATTCTTTCTTGTACCAATCTATATGGCTTTAATCCTTCATAAAATGACTTTACCATAGATAAAAATGTCTCATTATAATAATCCATGCTATTTATCGTACTGACCTGCTTAACCATTCCTCCTACACACATTTTGACTCCTTTTTGTGTCTTTACAAAAAAACCATAGTATCCGTCATGTTTTATCAGGTATAAGCCGGCATCTTTTTGCTTTAAAATATTGTTTATGAGCTTAGGCTCATTCAATCTCTCTCCAATATATCTATAATAAAGCACATATTCCTCTATACTAATTTTGTGGCATCCATCCGTATATCTAATGAAAGGATCATACACGCACCCCAAACTACATAATTTCATTTGAATATTTCCCGTATATCCTATCTGATTATCCGCAAAAATTGTCCTATATTTATCACGAACATATCTGTTGTGATGATCATGCCCATAAAAATATATACATTGGGAATCTTCCTCTCCTTCTTTTAACCAATCATTTACAGGGCAATGGCTGATTACAATCAACGGCAAGTGCATTTTTTTTGCTTTTAAAAGATATTTTTTGTATATTGAATAAAATATTTCTGACTCTTTAATCTCTTCATCCCTGTTGTTTATTAAATCCTTCGAATAGCACAAGTTCGTAGTGTTATACATTTCATTATATTTGGAGAAACCAGTTCCTCCAAATATAAGACACTTCGGAACACTACGTTTATCTATATAATCATATTTCATAAAACCATCATTAATAAGAAGGTGAATCCCATGCTTTGCAGAAAGTTTCATATACTGTTCATAGCACTCTTGCCTTGTAGAATAAGCAGACAATTCGTGATTTCCCAACACATATAACACTTTTTCCATAGATGGAATCTCTTTATTAAGACACGAGAAAAAAATATCAACTATCGCTATGTCATCAGCTATATCTCCATCAATAATAATGTAGTCAAAATATCCCCTTTTTGCTCTGTCCTTGTTTTCTCCAAAAATATCAATTACCAATTTTCGAATTGCCGGAGGCAAAGATCTTTTCTTTATAGTTTCAAACCCTTCAATGTGAAATTCTAGATGAATATCCGAAATGTAAAAAATATTCAAACTATCCCAAATATTTTTTACAGGAAATTGTATTTCATTCTGCCACAGCGAAACATCATTCATTCACCAGTTCCTCCGTTTGTACTATAGCGCTACTATTCTTCCTTCTCGTAAGAAATTAACTTAATTGTAGCGTCGTGAAATACCAGAATCAATAGGAAATCTTTCGTAGATATATAGTTAGAAACTAATACTGCCTGACATGCTTTTTCCAGTAGAAAAATTTGTATACAAAAATTACCAAAAAAGCGGCCTCCTTTTACAGTTAGCCGCTTTCTAATATTATCATTAGGATCTGAGTTCCACACCCAGCTTATTGTTCAGGTTCTTGAGAATCTTCTTCACGTAGCCGTCCACTGCCTCTGTGGTGAATTCTTCCTCCTTCGGGGCAAAGGTTACGGTGAAGGCCATGGACTTCTTCTCGGGTCCTACCTGTAATCCCTCATAGACATCGAAGAGTTCTACGGACTCCACGAAGCTGCTGGCTTCCGCGATGGCCTTCTCTACCTCGCCACAGGTAACGGACTTGCTCATTACCAGTGCCAGGTCTCTGGTCTCCTTCGCGAACCTGGAGATCGGTGCGAAGGTAGGAACCTTGCCGTATACGGGACGCAGGGCTTTCAGATCGATCTCTGCGATGTATGCGGATTCACGCATATCTTCTTCCTTCTGGATCTCGTAGGTCAGCTGACCCAGGTAGCCAATCTCTTCGCCGTTGTACAGAATCTTTGCAGTACGATAAGGATGCAGGAAGGTCTTCTTGTCCTCTACATATTCGAAATCAATGAACAGTGTCTCTGCTACCGTGTCTACCAGACCTTTCAGGGTGAAGAAATTCTCTTCCTTACCCCAGATACCGATGCAGATGGTCTCTCTCTCATCGGGATACTCGGTCAAAGGCAGATCCTTAGGGATGAATTTATTGCCGATCTCGTATACTCTGCCTTCCAGACAGCCGTTCTTCTGATTACGGGCGATGGCATGAATCATCTGAGGTGCCAAAGTGGTACGCATCAGGGATAGATCCTCGTTGATCGGGTTGATCAGGCGGATTGCCTTTCTCTCCGGTGCATCCTCAGGCAGGCCTAACAGATTCAGATCGGAAGGAGAGAAGAAGGAATAATGTACACCCTCAAATGCGCCCTGTGCACATAATGCTCTCTTGATCTTAAGCTCGGTCTTCTGTTTGGTATTCATGCCTCCGCTGGTTACGGCTGCTGCCGCGAGAAAGGTCGGGGTTACATGGTCGTAACCGTACATACGGATCACTTCCTCTGCAATATCGGGATAGGATTCCATATCTTCACGATATGCGGGTACCTGAATGGTCAGTTCGTCACCGTTAATTACGGGCTGGAAGTTCAGGGATTTTAAGATTCTCTCAATATCAGCGGTAGGTACTTCAATACCCAGTACACCATTTACTTTCTTGATGCTTGCCTTCATCTCGGCAGGCTCGATGGAGTTGCCGGTGCTGACTTCTACGTGAGTAGAGGATACTTTACCGCAGCCCAGCTCCTCGATCAAATGCAGTGCTCTCTTGCTGGCCATAACGGTAGCATACTCATCCACACCCTTGGCATATCTCTGGGAGGAATCGGAAGACTGTCCCAGTGCTCTGGAGCTCTTGCGGATATTGTCTCTTGCAAATTTTGCGGACTCGAAGATGACAGCCTCTGTGGTGTCGCGGATCTCGGAGTTCAAACCACCCATGATACCGGCTAAAGCTACGGGCTTTACGCCATCGCAGATAACGAGGTTATTTTCGTTTAATTCAAACTCTTTTTCATCCAGGGTCATGATCTTTTCTTTGTCATGAGCGCGTCTTACATGAATGGCATTGCCTTCAATGTAAGAAGAGTCAAATGCGTGCATGGGCTGACCCAGCTCTTTTAAGATATAGTTCGTGATATCTACCACGTTGGAGATAGATCCGATGCCTACCAGTGCCAGACGTCTCTTCATCCATGCGGGGGATTCGCCGATTTTCACATCAGTTACATAGTGTGCGATATATCTTGGGCACAGATCCGGAGCATCCACGGTTACGGTAAATCCGTCCTTGGTAATGCCGCTCTCAGTATAATCCAGTGCCGGAGTCTTCACAGGCTTATTCAGGATAGCCGCTACTTCTCTGGCAATACCGAAGATGCTCTCGCAGTCCGGTCTGTTGGCGGTAATGGCAATGTCGAAGATCCAGTCATCCAACTGTAACAGGGGCTTTACGTCCGCACCGACCTCAGCATCCTCCGGCAGTACCAGCAATCCGTTGTAGCCAGCGCCGGGATACAGATCCTCGTTCAGTCCCAGCTCAGTACCGGAACACAGCATACCGCAGGACTCATAGCCACGAAGTTTGCCTTTTTTGATCTTCATGGTACCTTCGATGGTCACATGATCTTTTGCGGTAGCATATACCTGCGCACCTTCCAGTGCTACGGGGTATTTGCCGCCTGCGTGTACGTTATCTGCACCACAGCAGATCTGCAGGGGCTCTGCGCCTCCTACGTTTACCTTACATACATGTAAGTGGGTCTCAGGGATCGGCTCACACTCTTCTACCAGACCTACGACCACACCACTGATATCCTTGCCTACTTCATAGGATTCCTCTACCTCAAATCCGCAGGAAAATAACTTTTCCTCCAGTTCCTTGGCTTCTACATCAATATCTACATATTCTTTTAACCAACTAAGTGGTACTAACATATCTTTTACCTCCTTCGGCGTCGTCTTTTACGACGTCCTCTCGTACTATTCCTTGCATTGCTACTGTTCTAAAATCATATTTCCGTGATCTTAGTCATCATTGATCTGATCCAGTACTCTCATATCAGATTGATATAACAGTTTGATATTGTTAATACCGTACTTTAACATTGCCAGACGCTCAATACCGATACCGAATGCCAGTCCACTGTATTCCTCGGAATCAATGCCACAGTTCTCCAGTACCTTCTTATTCACGATACCGGCACCCAGTACTTCGATCCAGCCGGTACCCTTGCACAGACGACAGCCACAGCCTCCGCAGGCGAAGCAGCTGACATCCACCTCTACGGAAGGCTCGGTGAACGGGAAGTAAGAAGGACGCAGTCTTGTGGTGGTTCCTTCACCGAAGATTTTCTGTACCAGTACTTCCAGCATACCCTTCAGGTCGCACAGAGTGATGGTCTTGTCTACTACGAGACCTTCCATCTGGGTAAACATGGGAGAATGGGTCGCATCATCATCGGAACGGAATACTTTACCGGGGCTCAGGATCTTGATGGGAGGCTTCTGGCTCTCCATAACGTGTACCTGACCTGCAGAGGTCTGGGTTCTAAGCAGAAATTCCGGAGACAGGTAGAAGGTATCCTGCATGTCTCTTGCGGGGTGATCCTGCGGGGTATTCAGTGCGGTGAAGTTGTAATAATCGGTCTCGATCTCGGTACCTTCATATACGCTGAAGCCCATGGACGCGAAGATATCAATCAACTGGTTACGCACCTGGGTTACGGGATGCAGATTACCGGTCTTGCGGCTCTTTGCCGGCATGGAGATATCGATCTTCTCGCTCTCGTAGCGCAGCTCCATCTCTTTTTCTTTTAACTTCGTGTTCAGCTCATCGAAATGCTCGCTTGCCCAGTTCTTCAGTTCGTTGACCTTCTTACCGAAGTCAGCTTTCTCTTCCTTGGGTACGGAACCCATCTGCTTCATCAGACCGCCAATAATACCGTTCTTGTCCAGAATGGTCTTCTTGTACTCGTAGACACCCTTGGTATTCTCAATCTTTTCCAGTTGTTCCCGGATGTCGGCTTTGATCTGTTCGACTTTTTCATTCAATTCGTTTAAATCTGCCATCTTACTCCTCATTTCTGTGTGAATGATTCACACGTATTTTTACTTGTGCCTGGGGAAATTTATATACAAGAAAACCGCGCATACAACTTCACCCCATTGGGACGAATTTATATCCGCGGTACCACCCAAATTCCTTATGTGAAAAATGAAAATTATTTTTACATTCACGATAAGACTCTTAACTCACGTAACGAGTGAGGAAACGTCATACCCTACCAAATCCATGCTCTCTGCTCTCGAATTCTTCCGGTATGCGGCTCGCGTGGGAATTTCGATTCTGCTTGAACCTCAGGAAGCTTTTCAGCCGGTGGGCTTCCCTCTCTGTCAGGAAAATAGAACCTTACTGTGCACGTTCATTGCCTTTACTCTGATATGATAATACCGAAATAGCGGAAATGTCAAGGTTTTTAACTCTCAAATCTCAGTATAATACTTCATCTTTTTCATATCACTAACTCTACCTTATTAGATAATCGTTTGAAATAAATAAAAGAATACTTCTCCTAAAGTCTGGCAGAAGAACTCTTTAAGAGAAGTATTTCCTTTTAAATTACATTTTATAAAAGTTCAAGGCTAACCTTCTATTTCGTTAATAGGTATTTTTAACAAAAAATGTTCCTGAGAGTTCTCACAGGCAATATAAATCAAATTCTTTTGCGAATCCACAAATCCATGCGGATAAAAGAACGGTTCATCAACCTTTGTCAATGGGATTTTTTTATTCCATGTCCTTGTTCCATCACTACTTACCCACATTTCCAATGGTTTTCTTTTGTTCCAGTCGCAAAATTCCTGACACATGGTAGGATTATGTATTAATAATATGTTATTTCCTGATTTCAGCAAGGTAATTTTTGATGCTGGATTTGGAATATCTGTTTTTTCCGGTTTGCTCCATGTTTTCCCGTAATCATCACTAAAAGAACGATAAAGATATCCCGTGAATTCTGCCCTCATAAGCATAACCAGCTTACCGTTTTCATACTCCGCAATATTATTTTCCCAAAGCGGTGTCTGTGCCTTCAAGTATCCTTCTATGTGAAAGCTTTTGCCATTGTCTTCTGTTCGCAGCACGCCGCATCGAAATGGCCAATTTTCATCAATACCATCATTTGGTACGGAATGAAGTTTCCAATCCCATGCTCCACAGCATTCCTGCCAATATATCGGAAATACCCATGCTCCATTGCTAAGCACAATTCCTTGTCTGACACTTCCACTTATAATTCCATTCGGAAGAGACTGTGGCTCTGACCAGGTTTCTCCGTTATCTATGCTAAAAGAACGATATAAAATCAGCTCTCTATATCTTGACGGAGCATAATACGTCATCAAAAAGAGGCACACTGTATTGTCGTGGCAAAACAGTTCTGTTGCCCACACGGCACGTTCACTATGTTGAAAAATTATTTCCGGTGCACTCCATGTACAGCCATCATCTTTGCTTCGGCTGATAATTACCAGATTTTGATTCGCCGGTTCTGTCTTACCTCCACTTAAGCAGACACATACTAAATCACCGTTTGGCATGCGCCTCAAAAGAGGTTCTCTTGCATACTCAAAGTCTGGTTTTGCTCTCAATATTAAATTAGCCGTGTAATTAAAAGGGTCTCTATTATTTGTCATATCTCTCTATTCCTTTACCGCACCTACAGTAATACCTTTTGTGAAGTACTTCTGAAAAAACGGAAAAACAATGATAACCGGTAATGCACCGATAAATGCCATTGCCATCCTAACCGTTCCTGACGGCACATTCGCTATAATGGAATTAACATCTGATGTAGCTGACATATTTTGTGAAAGGAACTGTAGGTCTGTCATTATTTTATTTAAAAAATTTTGTAAGGTATAATAATTAACATCCGTAACAAACAGCAATCCATTATACCAGTCATTCCAATAGCCAACTCCAACCAGAAGTCCTATAGTAGCTAAAATAGGTTTTGATATCGGCAGTACAACATTTCGAAAAATAGATATTTCTCCCGCTCCATCAATACGTGCCGCTTCCAACAGCACTTCCGGAATGTTTTCATTAAAAAATGTTCTTACCAGTAATACATTAAAACCATTCACCAATAAATGGGGAAAGAGTAATGCCCACATTGTATTTTTAATATGGAAAATTTGTGTATACATCAAATATGTTGGCACCATTCCACCATTAAACAACATTGTAAAAAAAACAAAAAGCATGATCAGCTTTCGTCCAACCAGTTCTTTACGTGAAATGGTATATGCCAAAAGTACGGTTACCATTATCCCTAAAGCAGTCCCCATAAAAGTAACTAAAATTGAATTTAGAAAGGATTTCGAAATTACCGTTCCTTGTTTAATCAGAAATTCATACGCTTCTAAACTCCATTTTTGGGGAAAATATGTATATCCGTATAAATTCAAAACATCATTATCTGTAAAGGATGCCACTGCCATCAAAACCACAGGAGCAATGCACATAAATGAAATGATTCCTAGCACGACATATGCCACAATAATCACTATACTATTTCGTTCTTTTTGTTTCCTCATAACTCCACTCCTTTAGAACAAAGCATTTGAAGGACTAATTTTCCGAACCAGAAGGTTAGTTAAAAACACCAGAATAAATCCAACAATTGATTGATATACTCCTGCTGCTGATGCCATTCCCACATCACCCAGCTGAATGAGAGATCGATACACATAGGTATCAATTGTGTTTGTCACGCTAAACAGTGCTCCGGAGTTCTGCGGAACCTGATAAAACAATCCGAAATCTGAATAGAACACTTTACCAACAGCAAGCAAAACCATCATTATAATTGTAGGTTTTAAAAATGGAAGGGTAATATACCAGATTTGCTTCATCTTTCCCGCACCATCTAATTCTGCTGCCTCATAATAATCCTTGCCGATTGAAATGACACTTGCATAATAAATAATTGCAAGAAATCCAAAATTCTTTAATGTATTTACAAATAAAAGAATAAAAGGCCAATACTTCGGTTGACTATACCACTCAATGGTATTCATTCCCAGTTTGGTAAGAATTTGTGTATTGACAAATCCAAGATCATTTCCCAGAAAAGCATAAACCAGATATCCCACAATAATAATTGATAAAAGATATGGAAGTAATATGACTGTCTGGAAAAACTTAATGTGTATGCCCTTACGAATTTCATTCAACAGTATAGCTATTGTAAGTGCAACCAGTGTATTCAAAACTATAAATGCTAAATTATAAAGAAGTGTATTTCTGGTAATAATCAATGAAGTTGAAGTGCTAAATAAATATTTAAAATTGTTAACACCATTCCACGGACTTCCCCAAATACCATCTCTATAATTAAATTCTTTAAATGCAACCACAAGCCCAGTCATTGGTAAATAGTTATTTATCAATAAATATAAAATTCCCGGTAAGGCCATTAAATATAATGGCAGGG
>OGQF01002027.1_pt1 | contig 12421 bp, 7 predicted proteins | sample 1553141 | NCBI WGS metagenome assembly OGQF01 (sample SAMEA2580005, study PRJEB22360) | human gut metagenome | biome: human gut; feature: human-associated habitat; material: faeces | place: Denmark | collected 2008/2010
GATGATTGGTTCCCATACCGCTACCAAAGGCAAATCCCTGGTCAATAGCATAATCGAATACCGTAAAGTAATTCTTCTTTGAAGCCTCGTTCTGATTACAGAGATAATCGTATGCAAAACCTGCAAGCATGGTCTCAATATCATTCCATGACATTTCCCCTTTCTTCTTATTCTGCTCGTCGGGAGCGACAATAGGAGTTCCCACAAATCCCGTTCCGGCAGCAGAAGGTGTGATAGCTGCTTTTTCAAATGTCTTATAAGCTGCATTAATCTGCCCTTGCGGAGCTTTTTTCACTTCCAGAAAATCCGTTAAACGCTGTTCTATCGTTTTCAATTCTTTCTTTCGCTTATCGGTCAACTTAGTTGCCAACGGGATATCATACGACTGCTGTTCCCATTTCCACACAAGGCACCAATGCCAAAGGTCACGATTGGACAAACCGTTATTAGCCGGTAACTGTTGATCGGGAGTCGTCCTCAGGTTCATTTTCTTCTCCGGGAAAATCAAACGGTCAAGAAAGACACGTCCTTTCCGTCCGGGAGCAACAAGCCGATACCCAACAATATTCTTATCCTTCTTATTACCTTGCATATATGCGAAAGAAATCCAGCAAGCACGCCAACCGGCTGCTTTCAAGTGATACGGAAACCAATAGGAGACCTCACCCGCTTTATTCAGGAACTCAAAACGAATAGAATCCTGCTGCGGTTTCTCATTATAAATCCACAACGTAATACCAAACTGCTGTTCTTTTTTCGCATTCAGAGACAACGGATTGATTTGGACATCCAATGTAGAACCGGGGTGAAAATCCCATTCCAGGCTATTCTCCCCTTCTTTGTAGAAAAGAGAAGAAACCTTGGCATCTCCCTTCCCTGAAACTTTAAACGTTTCGGGAACTCCGTCTTCGAAGCCGATAAGTTGAGCAAAAGCAGAAGAAATTCCTCCGAAAAGGAAGAATAATATCAGAGTTATATTTTTCATTGCTATTCTTAACTTAAACGCAGATTAACGCAAATTATCGTAAACTTAAGGGTTCAATCTCTGCGATAATCTGTGTTAATCTGCGTTTTATAATTACTAGTCATTTAATAAGGAATCCGATCCGACAAAATTTTCTCTGTGTACCAAGGATCATTTATTTCTTTCAGCATGGCTCCCATTTCACGATAGAGTTGCTCCACCACTTCCTTATTTTCTTCCAAAGACAAATTGTGCAATTGATAAGGGTCTTTTACATCATCAAACAAAAGGCTCTTTTTCAACTGTTTCGTATTACGGTCGATATATAAAGCTAGTGTATACTGCGCAGTTTTAATACCTCTTGAAGAAGGGAAGTAGGTTTGTACCAATCCGTTCTCATCTTTTTCGCCATCCAAATTCTGAATATAGAGTGCACCGGTGGGACGTACGATCTCCGCTTTCTCATCAAAGAAAAGAGGAGCGAAATTACGGCCTTGTACTTCGGCAGGGATTGAATCCCCCAATCCGCACAGTCCAAGAACAGTAGGCATAATATCCGGTGACGATAACAGCAGATCATCCACTCTCGGCTGAATTTTACCGGGGAAACGTACCAAGAAAGGTATATTCATAGATTCCGAGTAAGGAGAATTCTTCGGATCTTCCGTACGTTGGCTACACATGGTCTCGCCATGATCGGAAGCAAAGATAACAACCGTATTCTTATCCAATCCCAAGTCTTTCAAAGTCTCCAAGATCTGGCCGAAAGCACGGTCTACTCCCGTCACAGACGCAAAATAATAACGGACAGACTCTGCCTTCTTCATTTTCAGATCCACGTTCGGACGAACCAGCAGGCTATCCAACGGTTGGCTACGGTAAAGGTTGAAATCCTCTTCCTCGCAATCATCCAAAGAACGATACGGACTGTGAGGCGGATTCATTCCTACCATAATGAAGAACGGTTTCTTTGTATCGCGTACATTCCCTTCATTTCTCAGATAAGAAACGACCTTGCCTGATTCATGCAAAGGCGACCACTCCTTCGGATCATGTCTTTTACCGTCCGTATCCCAATAATGCGGATTCTTATGTTCATCGAAAGTTCCATAAGAATACCAGTAATTAAAACCATGACGACGGTCTTTCGGTGTATAGGCGTCCCATACCGGACGCTTAGTCTCTACATATTGTCCCGGATGTTCGGGATCGTTCGGAGTCGGGAAGTCAGCATGGAGCTTGCCGAAATACGCACAATCATAACCAGCTTTGCTGAATACGTCACCAATACATTCCGCATCTTCACGCAATGAACTGATAGGCCGTGTAGAATTACAATTCAAAGGTATACCGCTACGGTTCGGATACATACCTGTCAGCAGCATTCCACGATGCGGACTACTTAACGGACAGTTACTTTGTGCCGAAGTCAATACTATTGATTCACGTGCAAAGGCATCCAGATTGGGAGTATGCACGGGATCACCCTTAAAGTTTACCTTATCCTGAAACCCGTTCTGACTCCAAATTCCCAATGCCTGGTTACGGTATTGATCAGGGAATACATAGATAATATTCGGATGTTCGACTTGCTCTGCTACCTGTTTCGGAGCTTTGCATCCCTGTGCGGCAAACAGCGTCAAGCTGCCGACCAGAAGGTTGATAGGTTTATTCATATTCATTTCTCCAAATCTCTTTTACGCATCAATGCTTCCAAGAAATAATAGTCGGCATAGTTCAGGGGAACATCTATTTCCTGACCGTGAGGAATACTACCTACCGAGTGCATCAGGATGAAGTTCCCGTTTGTACCCACTTCGGCACGATAAGCAGGAGAGCCCAAACTTTCCATGATCTTATCAGCAATTTCTTTATAATGATTGCCCGGTCGATAACCATCCAATTCGTAGAGTGCAGAAGCTGTACATGCAGCAGCGGAGGCATCACGAGGTTCGTTCGGAATATTCGGAGCATCGTAATCCCAATAAGGAACGAGATCTTCCGGCATATTCTTATTGTTAAAGATGAAATTATATACTTTTTGTGCTTGGTCGAGGTACTTTTCGTCTTTCGTATAACGGTAGCAAGTAGTATATCCATAGAGAGCCCAAGCTTGTCCGCGAGCCCACGATGATTCGTCCGCATATCCCTGTGCTGTCTGTCTCTTGCGTACTTCACCGGTCTCCGGGTCATAGTCTACTACATGATAGCAACTGTTATCCGGACGGAAATGGTGTGCCATCGTCGTATCGGCGTGTTTCACAGCGATATCATAGAAAGTAGAATCTCCGGAAAAGGCTGTTGCCTCAAACAGCAGTTCAAGATTCATCATATTGTCTATAATCACCGGACACTTCCATCCACGCGTTCCTTGCCAACCTCTATCAGCATCCCATGACTGGATCACACCTGCTCCGGGACGGAAACGGGTAGATAAGGATTTGGCGGCCTCCACCACTACATCTTTATATTCTTTCTTATCTGCCAGGCGATATCCGTTCAGATAACTACAACCAATCATGAAACCTACATCATGATGCCATTTCAAATGTTTCACAGAGTCTAATGCTTCTGTATATTTTTCAGCCAATGGTAACCATTTTTTGTCTCCGGTCAAATTATAAGTCAACCACATACTACCGGGGAAGAAACCGGAACACCAGTCATCAATAGGGATATAAGAAATACTACCATCTTTGTTAATTGTTCTCGGATTCAGAATCTTACCGGATTTCTCGATAATATCTGTTTGAATAGTGTTTTGTGCTACCGCGTTGTCAATGTTGTCCTGAATAAAGTCTACTTCAGCTTTTTTTTGTCCACCGCAACTCGTAAAAACCAAAAGGGAAAGTCCTAATGCGCTAAGAATTGTTTTCATAATACACGGGTTATTTGTTAAGTGATTAATTTTCTTGATGGCAAAAGTAGTGCATTTAAATAGAATTGACCGACCTAAATAATCCAAATGAAGGACAAATTTGGTACATTTGCAAAAGAAATATACATATCAAATTAAAAAAAACAAATATTATGACACCACAAGAGTTTTTCAAGAATGACATATTCGCCACAAAGGCAGGTATAGTACTACTGGAAGTGCGAAAAGGATACAGCAAAGCCAAATTAGATATCAAACCGGAACATCTGAATGCGGGAGCACGCACACAAGGAGGAGCTATCTTTACTTTGGCAGATCTGGCACTTGCCGCAGCCGCCAATTCACACGGCACACTCGCTTTCTCTCTTTCATCTACCATTACTTTCGTTCGTGCAAGCGGTCCGGGAGATACTCTTTATGCTGAAGCACACGAACGTTACATCGGTCGGAGTACAGGTTGCTATCAAGTAGATATCACCAATCAAAATGGAGACTTAATTGCGACCTTCGAATCCAGCGTGTTCCGAAAAGAGCAAAAAGTTCCTTTTGAGATAGAAAAAGAAAAATAAAATCCCTTTGAGAGTTATTATTTCCCCACCTATCTCATTTTACAATAGAAGTCAGCGGATGACGGTTACCTCTAACGTCGTTTAGGAATGCTTTGGCAGAACCGAAGTTCAAATACAAATCCAGACGTACGGGAAGATGATTCAGGTCATCTGTTATAAAAAAGGTAATCACCTCTTTCTCCTTACCTTTCTTATCATATTCCACTAATGAGAAGATCAGACAGCGATAGGTTGTTCCATTCTCCGCCTTTACATTCTCCTTTCCACGATAAATAAGCGTCTGTTCTTCTACCTTTCTTCCGGTAGCCATCGGAAACTTGATTTTATCCCCTATCTTATAATCCGCAGGATCGTAAGAACGCGCCTGTGCCAGAATACTCAACATATCATATATACAACGGCTATCACTTGCAACTGCCTCATCAAAATTTCCATCTCGATATGTGCGCTTCTGATTGACAAAACAAAGACCATCCTTATAAGAGAACCAAGCCTCATCTACCGTATACCGTTTCCCTTCTTCAGCACCTTTGCGAAAATAACGAGGTTCCAACTTCTCCCCGATCACACAAGTCAGCGTGTCACGCATCTTGAAAAAGAAGTCCGCCCGTTTACTGCCTAGAGCAAGCAGATTGATCCGGAACGCAGGTTCCGAATGATAAGTTGTCGCATTTGTTGTCAAACTGGCAAGCCCGGCTTTCACCCAAACAAATTTCCAGTTAAAATACAAATCATACATTACATGTTCACCGGTCTGAAACGCATCATTTTTCGCCTCACATTGGGCACTTGCAGGAAGGGCAAAAGCACCCGTCATTAATGCCACTAATCCAATAATGAGTTTGCATCGGACGTTAACGACGCCGGTTCTGATTATTTCGTTCTTTTTTCTTCTTATCTTCATCTGGTTTTTGTTTTTTAAGTTCATCCGGTTTCTGCTTATCAACAGGAGTCGCATGAATATCCCATGGTTGTGTTACATCCCACAATGCTTTATATTCCAAGATAGTAGGGTAATAGAAAACTTCTTCCGGTTGTATGCCCTTTTCAAAGTCTCCCGTATCCCACTCGCCATTTCCATTCCTATCATTAATCAACCGGGCAGCATACTTTCCAGGATTCAAGAAATAGAAATCAACCATTCCATCCTCCTCTACTCTCCGTTTACGAACGACTTTATCTTGGGCATCAAGTAATTCTACAAAAGCCAACGAATCCGCTCCACTAACATTAAAATGAAGTGTGAAATACTCATCTTCGCTGCGAACCTTGAACTCTTGTTTTATTTTATCAGTAAACAATCCGTATATACCATGAAAAGCAGTCGAATCTACCGAAAACTCGTACTCCAGAGTCGGTTCCCAATCATAATAAAAATTGAACTTTTTCAGATTTATCGAATCCTGCTCAAACTCGAACGGTATATCCTTCCAAAGCGTATCGACTTTCTGCCGTAAATGAATTGCCGCACTATCAAAGCTGGCTATCGGCTCTTCAAAATCCAAAGAAATGTACCCATACACATCCATTGATGAAGGGACATTGACTTTTACAGGTAAGAACTTTGTAGGTTCCGGTTCTTCTTCCTCATCTTTCTTTTTCTTCTTTTTCTTTTTGGGCTTTTCCGATTCTTCTTTCTTATATTTCTGCTTCGACACCAAATTCAAAGTATCCGTACGAGACACCAATTGATTCAACGTATCTGTATAAAGATAAGTAAGACTCATAGCAAGAGTATCCTGCTTGAAGAGCAGAGAATCTTTCACCCAATAATGAATCGTATCGTTCCGTTGATTCTTCTCGATAACAAAAGCATCCTTTTCATCGAAGTTCAACCCTTTCATCACAGGCAAGGTGTCCGCCTTACCGGCAAAATAGAGCGTAAACTTGTGTGGGATAAGCCGTTCGGACTTAATCAGATACTGTGAATAATTAAATTCCTTAAAAGCACGGAGAATTACATCATCCGGCAAATAATGCATATATTTCTTTTCAACAATCGTATCATACGTCAGAGAATCCACCCAAGCTGTGTCCATACGGGTACGTTCTTCCATACGGGGAATAATCAGAGAATCATGAAAAGCGATCATTTCACTCTTCTGATTAAAAGTAAAGTTCTGGTCTGCATCCATCAATCCGTAAATACGGTATTTGCCGGGAGCCACACCACGAATAGAAAAACGCCCACGACTGTCTGTACGTGCCACACGTTCGAAAGGTAATTTGTTAAAAGCCGAATCGTTCAAGTTGGAATGTAACCCGACAAGCATACCTTTAATCGGTTCCAAATTAGAAGCATCAAGCAGAGTTCCTGCAACTTCCATCGTATCGATTTCCGTACCCGTAGAAAAGGTAAAAGCGAAATTACCCAACGGATTACCTTCATTATTGTCGACGATAGCATCCGAAAAGTCGATTGTATAAGTAGTATTAGGCTTCAAAGAGTCAAGCAGATTCACTTGTATCCTCTTGCCGGAAGCCTTTATTTCAGGCTGCTGTATCTGAGGAGGGGAAACAACCACCTTTTCAGTCGCCTTTTCCAGTTTTATAAATTCGTCAAACACCAGAGAGACTTTAGTCCTCTTATTATTTAAAGCACCTGCAGCAGGAGTGCTACCTACAAAACGGGGTGGCGTCTCGTCAATAGGACCACCGTCCGGTCGTCCGATACTGGCACAGGAATATAGCATCACTACCAGTGTTACTACCGGAAGTACCTTGCGTACTATTTGTTTTATCTTTTGATTCTCAAACTGTAACATGGTGCAAAAATAAGTGTTCTTTACCAATAAATACCATACTTCTAGCTAATTTATTAAAAAACGAAGCGATGGATTCCTGTAGAAATCATTATCTATGCTGTTTTTATTTCTTTTTCTCACTAATCTTACTACCTTTGTTAGCTGATATTATTTCATATAACTATAGTTATGCGTAAAGTAGACTATAGTTATCCTTACGCATAACTATAGTCATACGCAAAGTACACTATAGTCAAACGAAATAAAAACAGCAAACGAAACACATCCGAACAGGCAAACGGATATTAAATATGCCTACATAATATAATTACGCAAATGAGCATACGTTACGACCTTTACGAAACTCCTGATATTCAACAGACAGGCGAACAACAACCACTTCACCCCCGTGTAGTTATCAATGGAACCGTCGACCAGAACGAATTTCTGGATCGCGTACACAAATTCACCGGAATAAGCCGCAGTTTATTGTCAGGTGCCATGCAGTCTTTCCAAAACGAGTTAAGAGATTTACTCGCTAACGGATGGAATGTGGAGCTGGGAGATATCGGTTACTTTTCCGTTTCTCTGCAAGGCCCTCCCATCATGAAGAAAGAAGAGGTACGTGCACAATCTATCAAACTGAAGAATATCAATTTCCGCCCAAGCGCTCAATTCAAAAAGGAAGTGGGCTGGCAAATGAGATTGGAACGCGGGGAGTCTTTCACCCGTCCGCATGGAAAAGGACACAGTGAAGAGGAATGTCTGACTATAGTCAATGACCATCTTGGGAAATATCCCTGTCTTACGCGTGCCGATTATTGTCGGTTGACAGGACATGACAAGCAGCGGGCGCTCAATGAACTGAATGCTTTTATCGAACAAGGGGTGTTGATGCGCTACGGGGCGGGGAAACAGGTGGTTTATACGAAGAAGTATCCATGTTCGGTATGATTCCCGGGAATGATGGCGTTTCGTCAGGTAAAAAGTTTATAATACAGTCAATTTATTAAAAACCATCCCTAATTGAATGTTTTTTTGCCCTTCATTGAATAAAATAATCCTTATCTTTGGCTCCCGAAATTCAAACCTAATACAAAAAACCCATGAAGAAACAACTACTATCTTGCTGTCTGGCGGCATTGGGACTGACGGCAATTCAAGCACAAAGCTTCAACGAGTGGAAAGACCCGGAAGTGAATTCCGTAAACCGCTCTGCCATGCACACTAATTATTTTGCTTACGCATCGGCTGATGAAGCTAAAGCCGGCATTAAAGAAAATTCCGCAAATTTCATGACCCTGAACGGTCTTTGGAAATTCAACTGGGTGAGACACGCAGACGCACGCCCGACCGACTTTTACCAGACTAATTTCAACGACAAAGGTTGGGATGATCTTCAAGTTCCCGGTGTTTGGGAGTTGAACGGCTATGGTGACCCTATCTATGTCAACGTAGGATATGCCTGGAGAAGCCAATTCAAAAACAACCCTCCGCTAGTGCCGACAGAAAACAACCACGTAGGCTCTTACCGCAAAGAAATCATCCTTCCTGCTGACTGGAAAGGCAAAGAGATTTTTGCACATTTCGGCTCGGTAACTTCCAACATGTACCTTTGGGTGAACGGACGTTACGTAGGATATAGCGAGGACAGCAAACTGGAAGCCGAGTTCAACCTGACCAACTACCTGAAACCGGGTAAAAACGTGATTGCTTTCCAGGTATTCCGCTGGTGCGACGGCAGTTATCTGGAAGATCAGGACTTCTTCCGCTACTCTGGCGTAGGACGTGACTGCTATCTTTACGCACGTGACAAGAAATACATCCAGGATATTCGCCTCACTCCAGATTTGGATAGCCAATATAAAGACGGTACGCTGAACATAGCCGTTGATCTGAAAGGAAGCGGCACAGTTGCCTTGGACTTGACAGATACTCAAGGTAACAGTGTAGCAACTGCCGACCTGAAAGGCTCTGGCAAATTAAACACTACCCTATCCATCTCCAACCCGGCCAAATGGACTGCCGAAACGCCTAATCTCTACACGCTGACCGCTACACTGAAAAACGGCAACAACGTAGTAGAAGTAATCCCCGTTAAAGTAGGATTCCGCAAGATTGAGCTGAAAGGCGGACAGATACTCGTCAACGGGCAACCGGTACTCTTCAAAGGAGCCGACCGTCACGAAATGGACCCGGACGGCGGTTATGTCGTTTCTCTCGAACGTATGTTGCAGGATATCAAAGTGATGAAAGAATTGAATATCAACGCTGTACGTACTTGTCATTATCCGGACGACAACCGTTGGTATGACCTTTGTGACCAATATGGTCTGTATGTAGTGGCCGAAGCCAACGTAGAATCTCACGGAATGGGTTACGGCGATCAGACACTGGCAAAGAACCCGAGTTACGCTAAAGCTCACATGGAGCGTAACCAACGCAATGTACAACGCGGATACAACCATCCGTCCATCATCTTCTGGTCACTGGGCAACGAAGCCGGCATGGGACCGAACTTTGAGAAATGCTACACTTGGATTAAGAACGAAGACAAGACACGTGCCGTACAGTATGAGCAAGCAGGAACCAGCGAATTCACCGATATTTTCTGCCCGATGTATTATGACTACGACGCTTGTATCAAATATAGCGAAGGCGACATCCAAAAGCCGTTAATCCAATGCGAATACGCGCACGCAATGGGTAATTCACAGGGAGGATTCAAAGAATACTGGGACATCATCCGCAAATATCCGAACCTTCAAGGCGGTTTCATTTGGGACTTCGTCGACCAATCCGTTCGCTGGAAAGGCAAGAACGGAGTTGAAATCTATGCTTACGGCGGCGACTTCAACCGCTTCGATGCATCCGACAACAACTTCTGCGACAACGGTCTGATCAGCCCCGACCGTAACCCCAATCCCCACATGCACGAAGTAGGCTATTTCTATCAGAACATCTGGACTACTCCTGCCGACCTGAGCAAGGGAGAAGTAAACGTTTACAATGAGAACTTCTTCCGCGACCTTTCTGCCTACTATATGGAATGGGAAGTGCTGAAAGGCGGAAAAGCAATCCGTTCGGGACGTGTGGATAATCTCAATGTCGCTCCGCAGCAGACCGCCAAGATTAAACTTGACTTAGGCAAGACTTGTCAGTGCACAGAATGGCTGTTGAACGTATCCTACAAACTGAAGAACCGCGAAGGTTTATTGGCTGCCGGTCATACAGTTGCCAAAGACCAGCTCACTCTGAATCCCTACAAGGCTCCGGCCATGGAGTTGAAGAATGTAGAGACCACCAATGTGGCTATCGTTACTCCCCAAATCATCGACAACCAGCGAAACTACCTGATTGTGAAAGGTGAGAACTTCACTGTTGAGTTCAACAAAGCCAACGGTTACCTGAGCAAATACGATGTCAATGGGCTGGAAATGATTAAAGAAGGCGCTGCACTGACCCCCAACTTCTGGCGTGCTCCGACCGATAATGATATGGGTGCCGGCCTGCAACACCGCTTTGCAGTATGGAAAACCCCGGGATTGAAACTTGTCCGCCTGGCTTCCACTACCGTAGACAATCAAGTACAGGTGACAGCCGAATACGACATGAAAGCCGTTTCTGCCAAACTTTATCTGGAGTATGTCATCAACAACCAAGGTGCCGTTAAAATCACCCAAAAGATGACAGCCGATAAGAATGCCAAGGTATCTCCGATGTTCCGTTTCGGTATGCAGATGCAAATGCCGAAGAACTTCAATACCATTGAGTTCTACGGACGCGGCCCGGTTGAAAACTACAGTGACCGTAACCATAGCACCGATTTGGGCATCTATCGCCAGAGTGTAGACGAACAATTCTACTCCTACATCCGTCCGCAGGAAACCGGAAACAAGACCGACATCCGTTGGTGGAAACAGTTGAATGCCGGCGGCAATGGCGTGAAGATTGTAGCCGAAGCTCCTTTCTCTGCCTCTGCATTGCATTACACCATCGAATCACTGGATGACGGCGCACAGAAAGACCAGCGTCACTCACCCGAAGTGAAGAAGGCCAACCTCACCAACTTGTGCATCGACAAGGCACAAATGGGATTGGGTTGCGTCAACAGTTGGGGAACCATAGCGTTGCCTAAATATCAATTGCCTTACGGTGACTATGAATTTACATTCATCCTCTCTCCCGTAAAGCATAGTGTAGATATGGAATAAAAAGAGAACTCAAAGCATTGAATAAGGACAGCCGGATTTATCTTTCGGCTGTCCTTATTTATTTTATAAGGAAGTGCTGACTGAATACATACTTATAAAGTAAATACATATCTTGGTGTAAAGCATATCGTGATTGCTTAGCCACGACCGTGGTTAAGCCTAATCACCCGGGTGGTTAGAGTTAGTCACGTAGGTGGTTAGAGTTAACCACAGCCGTGGTTAATAGAAATATAACTTTCATTCACCGGGACGTTATTGGCATTAAAGCATATAACTAACCATAATTATCATATCATGAACAAGCAATCCGCTATCTTCTACTCCTTACTGTTCCTGTTATGTTGCTCCTTCACCAAGCAACATAATGAGGAATGGAAAGAGATTAGCAATAAGTTCTACTCCATCACCTTGCCTTGCCATTGGAGCACAAAGAATGAAAAAGATTTCCGGTTCTATCCGGCTCTGCAGCAAAACGAGAATCAAATCCAATAAGAATCAAGAAAGGTTTGTCATTGTGCAAAAGAGTCAAGAATATGATAAGACATGGAATATATATCGCGTTTACTATTTATTACAGCAAGATGATGACATGGTACATTGTGTAACCATAAGGATGAGAGAAAATTATGCCAAAAAGAATCCGGGGAAAATCGAAGAGATAAAACGGATTCTTGACTCTTTTACCATAAAAGGCGAAAGGTAAGGAGAAAGGAGAACGCTCCCTCTGTCAAGAACATCACTTGTCTCCTTCCCAATTTCCCCGTGTAAAATCCGGTATCTCCACCGGAATGCTTCCCTGCCGCACCGAAAGTTCGCTCAGCTCCGTGATGCACGACCATTCGGCTGCATCATACACATCCTGATCTAAAGGCAGACCATTGCGCAAGCAATGCACCAGACGATAATCCATGATATAATTCATCTCGTTCGGCATCTCTTTCCGCTTTGCCTCCTCACCGATGGTAGCAGTGAACGGATGCTTATAACGTTCCATTACTTTCTCAAAATCCTCTCCTGCCAAGGGTTCTTTACCATACTCGTCCAGCAGGATG
>OGQF01002029.1_pt1 | contig 12405 bp, 9 predicted proteins | sample 1553141 | NCBI WGS metagenome assembly OGQF01 (sample SAMEA2580005, study PRJEB22360) | human gut metagenome | biome: human gut; feature: human-associated habitat; material: faeces | place: Denmark | collected 2008/2010
CCGATTATGGGCGGCAATTACGATGCCCTGCGAGCCTCTTCTTAGGCTTAAGTTGTGCGCTCTCGGCCATTGACACTGGAACGCGTGGTTTTTTAAACCACGTCTATCAGTCAGACCTTCTTTCCGGGTTTGTTGTTGAATCAGTAGCCAACACTCACACGTCTGAATCGCTTGAATACTTAGGTACGATTTGGCCAGACCTGCTTTTATGGAGCGGGCTATCTCTTATTACGTTTATTCTTCAAGCGTGGATCATTCGCCATCGCTGTAAGCAGACGAAGTCAACACCCATTGAGTATCGACGACTTGCTGTTTTCTTTCTCATTTTCTTAGTGACTCTGTCGGCCACGTCGCTGATCGTGCGCCCTTGGCGAAATCAATTCCCTGTATTCTCCTGGTTACGTTTTCAATCACAAGTCCTTGCTTATCATGATGACTGGCAACACGCGGAAGAGGAACGTCAAAAAGAAATTAATACCGCCAAAAACGCTGTTTTACCTCTCTCAGTCAAACCTCGTACGATTGTTTTAATGATTGGCGAAAGTATTACGCGTGACAACATGAGTCTCTATGGATACTCCCGTCAAACAACGCCTCGACTAGACGCTCGTGCGACCAAGGATCCGCAATTTAAGTTTATTAACGACGCTTGGTCACTGGATGCGAGTACTGTTGCTTCATTTCGCACCATGTTTGACTTCAAAGTGCCAGGCGATACAACGGAACCCACGGGTAACGTCTTTGCCTATTTCCGTGCCGCAGGCTATCAAATCACCTGGATTAGCAATCAAGATGACAAAGCCATCAAGTCTGAGTGGATTGCACATAGTGACAAGCAGATTATTCTCAACCGTTTAGCGGGTCGCTCTAGTCGCTCTATGGATGATGTGACCCTCGAGCCATTGAAGAACGCCTTAGCTGACCCAGCGACCCATAAACTCATCGTGGTTCACATGATTGGGGCACATCCGCATTTTTCGCTTCGTTACCCTGAAGGCCTTCAACCAACGTGGTCTGACGATGATGAAGTCAGTCGCCAAATGAAGGCTAACGATCGTTCGATCGTCGTTCAACACGCGAGAGAACAATATGATCTCGCCGTGTTATATCAAGATACCGTGTTAGCTGATTCTCTTGAACTCACCGAAGCGTCCTCTAAACACGTCCCCGCTTTTTGGCTATATCTCTCTGATCACGGCGTAGAAACCGGCAATTATGAGAACCGTACGGGACACTCTCAGACGACACCAAACGGCTATCGTATTCCGTTCTTAATGTGGGCTGATCCGACGTTATCGACACAGTGGGTTTGGTCCGACCTTCAACATCGTTCTTTCCGTTCCGACGGGTTGCGTCACATCCTATTCACTGCCGCTGGGATCGAACTAAAGAGTCAGGCAATGCCATCGTTACTTTCTAAAGACTATCAGTGGCAAGATCCGCCTTCTAAAACGCGCTTTCTCTCGAAACCATAAAGCTTTCGTTAGAATGCAGGAGTAAGTGCTTCATTCTCTCGAATTAGACCTATGCATGCCAAGCCTCCATTAACTGTTGCGACATTTTCAGAAAAAGATGCGAAAGACATTGTCTATGCAGAAATTCTTGAAAAACACGCGACTGAAGCTGACCAGTGGAATGCTTCAGAACGCGATATCGCGACGCGTGATGCTCAGCGTCTTGCGGGAGACTTACCCTCTAGAGTTGCCTTGCTCCCCATCCGAGCGCGCCTAGTCAACGCACGAATGCATGAACGTTTAAAAGGCATCGAAAACGTTCACACGGTCACACTCTCTACCTTCCCATGGACACTCGCTTTGGGTCTTGTAGCTTTGGTTCTTGGTGCGCTCACGGACTATTTAGCGACTGATGGCGCACGCATTAACCTGCTCGCCCCACCTCTTTTAGGGTTGCTCCTTTGGAACTTAATGATCTACGTCTTATTGTTCGCAAAAGCCCTGCATCTTTTGCCTAGCGAACTACCGATGAGAAAAACGATCACGCATTGGTTCGTCACACTCAGTACGCGGCTACCAATAACAAATTCGATTCAGCGTGCCTATACTGAAGCATGGACGCGTCACGCACTCCCTCAGTACAAACTGCACATTGCTCGCGCCCTTCATCTTGCAGCCATGGCTTTTGCGTGTGGTTTGTTGCTTGGCATTGTCATTCGCGGCATTGGTACGGCCTATCATGTCGGTTGGGAAAGCACGTGGTTTGCCCATCAACCTGAGTTCATTCAGACCTTTTTCTCTTGGACCTATGGCTTACTGCCGGCTAGCCTTTTAGGTTTACCTCCCATGCCTGACGCGCATGAAGTGGCACGTATGGCCTTTAATGCCACAACCGCTGCTGATATTCCAGCCTCCCCATGGATTATCCGCTTGATGACATTGATTGCCTGTGTGGTCATTATTCCGCGTTCACTATTAGCGCTATACGACACACTCAAACTTCGCTGGCTGACACAACACGTCTCTATTTCGTTGAAATCCCCCTATTACCAAAATCTTCTCTCAGAGACCTCTTTAATGCCTCAATGGACAGGGATTTTGATTGATACCACGAAGACTGATGACGAACTTCCAGACCAATGGCAACAGGTCGCGAGCTACCTTAAACGGACTTCAAACACGGCCATGACGGTCACGTTACACGCCGTCAATGCCTGGGAAGGGTTGATTGCTGACACTCTAAAAACACTACCCTCAGCTGAACAATCGCACTTACTGATTGTTTTTGACCCCACTTCAACCCCTGAAGAAGAAGTGCATGGGCAATTCATCAATGACGCTTATGCGTGGACTCAAGCGCACCATATTGCGTCACCCATCGTAGGGTTAGATCTCTCACGCATCGTTGCTCGACAAGGTGCTGAGCACCCATTGATTGGAAGCCGAACAGCACTGTGGCAAACCTTTATTGCTGAACACCAATGTCGATCCTTCACGTTCAACTTAGATAACGAAAAGTGTTTCGACACGATCGCCACACAATTACGTTCATCTAACACTTAATCAGAGTGCGATAATGGCGTTAAAACCCTATCAATGAGTGACTATGCCCAAATCTGATCAATTTCGCATTCATCTGAGTCTCGTTAGCCACACCAATATTGGCAAAACCACTTTAGCTCGTACCCTTCTCATGAAAGACGTTGGCGAGGTCGCGGATCGCGCCCATGTCACCGAAAATACTGAAGACTACGTACTCGCTCGAGATGCAGCAGGATGCGAATTGGTGCTTTGGGACACGCCTGGGTTTGGTAACTCTGTTGCACTCGCTAAGCGTCTTTCTGGACGCAGTAACCCGATCGGGTGGTTTCTTGCTGAAGTTTGGGATCGCATGACCAATAAGGCTTTTTGGCTCAACCAGCGAGCCATCAAGCACGTCAAAGATATCTCTGACGTGGTTCTTTATTTGGTCAACGCTTCTGACTTACCCAAAACAGCCCCTTACATCACGGCAGAAATGGAAATTATTTCCTGGATCAATAAACCCGTGATCGTGCTTCTTAACCAAATGGGAAAGCCTCGCACCCACGCAGAAGAACGTGAAGAGGTTGAAGCTTGGCGGGATGCCATGAAGCCTTATCTATTCGTCAAAGATGTCTTACCCATGGATGCTTTTGCACGGTGTTGGGTTCAAGAAACAGCCCTTTTTGACGCGATTGGCCGCGCTTTACCTGCTAACCAACATGCGACCTTTGACGCACTTCGCGATATTTGGATTAGAAGTCGTCGTGCGCTCTATTTATCATCGGTCGATGCGATTGCACGCCATATGTGGAAACTTCTCCAAGCGCATGAACTCGTCCCAGTACCGAGCCTCAAAGATCATGTTCGATCGCTCGCCAACCAAATTGGCTTAATCAAAACGCGTAATGTCGAACTAGAGGACGCGCAAACAGCGCTATCCACAATGGCGGCAGACAGCTTATGCGCGCTCACTGATAAGTTGATTAGCATCAACGGTCTCACAGGAAGTGGGGTGTCACGCGAGATCCTGAGACGCATGAAAACAGACTGGCAAATGGCCTCACATATGATTCCCCCAACCTCCGCTGCCGCGGTTGGCGCTGGCGTAGGTGTTGCTGGGGGTGTGGCCGCAGGTGCGGCAAGCGTTGGACTCTCACTGGGACTAGGCACATTACTGGGCGGCATCATCGGAGCGATTGGTGGCATGGGAGCCGCAACCATCTACAATGCTCGTCATAAAAAAGAAGGGATTGATCTTTCGTGGAGTGAGCATGCCGCGTGTGACTTCATGCTTGAAGCGGCGTTGCTTTATTTAGCCGTAGCTCACTTTGGTCGTGGACGAGGCGATTGGCAAGCAGGAGAAAGTCCAGAATTTTGGAAAATCGCTGTACAAGACGCTATGAAAGAGTTAAAAATCACCTTTCAACCCATTCGAAAACTCACCCCCGAAGCGGGCGTAGAACAACTCACCCGTTTGACAGATTCCCTCTTACGCGCCGTCTTCATGCGTCTTTATGATCGCGGTATTTAATACGCACAAACACCATGCTAACTAAAGGTTTAACCACCGTTGGGTTATTGCTTGTGTCTAATGTCTTTATGACACTCGCCTGGTATGCCCATCTAAAACTTCAAAGCGCCAAACTGATTAGTAACTGGCCGCTTTATACCGTGATTCTTTTCTCGTGGGCAATCGCTCTCTTGGAATATAGCTTCATGGTTCCCGCTAACCGTATCGGGTTTGAAGGTAATGGCGGTCCCTTCTCACTCATTCAGCTCAAAATCATTCAAGAAGTCATCACGCTGTTGGTCTTCACACTATTTTCGATTATTGCTTTCCAACAGCAATTAGCCTGGAATCACTTAGCTGCTTTCGCCTGCATGGTAGGCGCGGTCTACTTCGTTTTTATGAAATAAGCCCTTAGCAAAACGACCACGAAAGTGGTCGTTTTGCTTGGTACGTTTTATCGAGGTTGTTGACTCGTATAGGTCACCTCAAGAATTTCAAGGACCTCAACGCCCGCACTGTCGCTGGCGTTGGTAACTTCACTTCATCGCCTTCACGCGCCTTCAAAAAGACGCGCGCAATCGGACTAATCCAACTCACATCACCATGAGCCGCATCGGCCTCATCAATCCCTACAATACGGATCTTGTGTTCTTCACCACGTTGGTCACAATAAAGGACTGTAGCCCCAAAAAAGACCTGGTCCGTAGGAGGGCGAGAATCGGGATCCACAACTTCGGCCGATTCAATACGTTTATTTAAAAAACGAATGCGTCGGTCAATTTCACGCAAACGACGCTTCCCGTACTGATAGTCACCGTTTTCACTACGGTCACCATTACTCGCTGCCCAAGCCACTACATTCACCACTTCAGGGCGCTCGACATTTACCAAGTGTTCACGCTCGTCCAATAGTCGTCGATAGCACGCTGGTGTCATGTAGTTCTTAGTATTGGGCGGCAAGCCTGGTAACTTGACTTCGTCCTCGTCCTGTTCATTAGACATACTTTTCTCCTAGAAATTACCCTATTGTTGCTTAATCTCGCCCTTCTCTTTACGATACGCATTATGGGCACTCGTGAAATATCCTTTACATAGAGTTCCCTTCAACTAAAACTCTGCATCCATTAATAATCTACAAATATTTGCAAATTACCTCTCAAATGAAAATAGCTTTACTTAATCTTGGACGTATCAATAACGCCTTCGGAGGTACAGAAAAAGTTTTCTTCGATATGGCTAACAATCTGAGTCGTCTAGGACATGATGTCTCTACTATTGTTCACGATACTCATTCTGGCGCTCCTGGATTCCCTATTGATGAGAAAGTTCGCTATTACAACTGTCGGGTATCTTTACTCACCAACATCAATTCTCAAATTCTTCGTCGTCTAGTGCCTTTGTTTTATCCAAGGTCTCAAAAGCTTGAAATTAAGTTCAACTATAAATATCGACCTCGCGTCGAAAACATCAAAGCCGCGATTGAAAAAGAAAAGCCAGATGTCATTGTCACCTTTCATCCTTTTTCTACTTTTTTCGCAAAGGAATTTGTAAAAACCGACATTCCTATTGTCTCAATGTTTCACTTGAATCCAGGCAACTTCGATAGTCATGAAGACCAAATGTACTACGAGAGCCTTAAAAAGTGCCATGCAGTCCAAGTTTTAATGCCTGAATATATTCCGCCTTTACTTAAAGCATTGGCTCCCTATAAACAGGTTATCTCTGTTCCAAACATTGTTCCTCAATATACGCAACAGTCAACATGCACAAATCCCGTCATTGTGAATGTGGCACGTTTATGTCCTAACAATAAACGCCAACATCTCATTATCGAAGCTTTTCACCTTCTTAAGAATGACTTTCCACAATGGCGTGTTGAATTATGGGGAGATTCTGGAGAACGTCCAAAGTACGCCCATAAGTTAGCTTTACTTATTAAAAAGTACCATCTCGAAGATCGAGTCAAGCTTTGTGGTCCTACAAAGGATGTTCCTTCGAAACTTCAGAATGCTTCAGTCTTTTGTTTCCCATCTGCCATTGAAGGCATGCCTTTAGCAATGACAGAAGCCATGAGTATTGGGTTGCCTATCATTGGGTGTAAAAAGTGTTCTGCTGTTAACTCCATTATTCATCACGGCAAAAACGGTTTCCTTTGTGATGACACTCCAGAAGACATCGCCGCTCATTTGCGTATTTTGATGAGCGATACAGAACTTCGCCAAAAGATGGGACAACAGGCTCGAGAAGACATGAAGCAATACGCGCCTGAAGTAATTTGGAAACGTTGGGATGAACTGTTAAAGAAGATTCATGCTGGCGAACCCATTGTCGAATAAGCCAAACTTTCTACTACGCAAATGGGGCATAGCTTGCGCTATGCCCCATTTCGCTTTTCGACAAACTATCGCGACGGTTACGGGACCATCTCTTCCACTTCGTCCTTCTTAACAGGACGAACGAGGTCTTCACGCTTCACACCAAGATAAAGCGCAATGGCCGCAGCCACGAAAACGGAGGAGTAAACGCCAAGCAAAATACCAATCGTCAGAGCGAGCGAGAAGTAATGCAAAGCAGGGCCACCGAAGAAGAACATCGAAAGCGTCATGCAAAGCGTTGACGTATGGGTAATCACCGTACGAGAAATCGTGGCGGTAATAGCCGAGTTGATCACTTCAACCGTATCAGCACGACGCATCGTACGGAAGTGTTCACGAACACGGTCGAAAATAATCACCGATTCGTTCACGGAGTAACCCAACACAGCCAACACAGCCGCAAGCACAGGTAACGAGAATTCCCACTGCATGACGGAGAAGATACCAAGCACAATGAAAATGTCGTGCAAGTTAGCAATAATGGCGGCTACCGAGAACTTCCATTCAAAACGGAAGGCAAGGTAGATCATGATGCCAACAACCACGAGCGCAAGGGCTGTGCCCCCGTCACGCGCGAGTTCTTCACCCACCTGCGGGCCCACATATTCGGTACGGGTCAACTGAGCGTCAGGCGTATTCTTATGAATCACAGCCATGACTTCTTCAGCCACCTGACCAGAGGTATACCCCGTCTTAGTCGGCACACGAATGACAATGTCCGAAGCCGTACCAAACGTCTGCACCAACACTTCGTTAGAGACAGACTTCAGCTCAGTACGAACCTGTTCAGTATTCACTGCAGACGGATAACGAACTTCCATCTGCGTACCACCCGTGAACTCAATCGAGAACGCAAGACCGTGCGCGAAAATCCAATAAACCGCCACGATGAAGCTGACTAACGAGATCATGTTAAGTACAAACTTGTACTTCATGAACGGGATGGTCTTTGTAATGCGGAAAAATTCCATGATGCTAACCTCCCATTAACGGCTCGTCTTTTTAGCCGTATCCGGACGCCAAATCTGACCGATATGGACGTTCGTCAACTTCTTCTTACGACCATAGATCAAGTTGATCATCGAGCGAGACACAACCACCGACGTAAAGATGGAGGTCATAATCCCGAGACAGTGCACCACAGCAAAGCCGCGCACTGGACCAGAACCGAAGATCAACAAAGCCAAACCGGCGATCAAACTCGTAATGTTCGAGTCAAGAATCGTGGCAAAGGCTCGATCGTACCCTTCACTGATTGCTGTCTGAGGCAAACGACCCACACGAAGTTCTTCACGAATACGTTCGTTGATAAGCACATTCGAGTCAACGGCCATACCTAGAGTCAAGGCAATAGCAGCGATACCTGGCAAGGTCAAAGTAGCCTGAAGCATAGAGAGTACGGCTACAAGCATCATGACGTTGGCAAGCAACGACACGGCACTCACTACACCAAAGACCTGATAGTAGATCGCCATAAAGAGGGCAATCACAATGAAGCCGTAGAGTGTAGAGCGGAACCCTGCTTCAATGTTGGCTTCACCTAAGCTCGGACCGATCAAACGTTCTTCAACGATTTCCATCGGAGCAGCCAAAGAACCAGCACGCAAAAGCAAGGCTGTATCGGTCGCTTCAACCGCGGTCATACGACCCGAAATCTGCACACGACCGCCGCCAATTTCTTGACGAACCACAGGAGCCGTCACGACTTCACCCTTACCCTTTTCAAAGAGCAAGATGGCAATACGCTTACCCACGTTGTCGCGCGTGACGTCCTGGAAGATACGAGCACCACGGCTATCGAGTTCGAGGTTAACGGTGGGTTCCTGCGTCTGACTATCAAAACCTGGTTGAGCGTCGTTGAGGTTTTCCCCCGTCAAAATGACGCGGCGCTTCACAAGCAAGACATTTCCTTCGCGGTCCAAGAACTTTTCGTCGCCAAAGGGCACATTACCCTGAGCCAACTGAGCCAAAGCTTCAGGGCTATCGTCAACCATACGCACTTCAAGCGTAGCGGTACGACCCAAGATGTCCTTAGCCTTTGCCGTATCCTGAACACCAGGCAACTGAACCACAATACGATCAGCCCCCTGCTGAGCAATCACAGGTTCGGCCACACCGAGTTCGTTGATTCGGTTATGCAAGGTCGAGATGTTCTGCTTCAAGGCATAGGACTGAACGTTCTGAATGGCCTTTTCAGACAATTCAGCGCGCAAGATGTAGGGAGCAGTCGTAGTTTCGGGCAAGGAGAGTACCAAGTCAGGTTGCGTATTACGCAACAAGTCATTGGCACGAGCGCGTTCTTCTTCGTTGGCGAAGCTAATTTCGACCACGTTACCTACACGGGTCATACCCGTGTGGCGAATGCGCTTATCGCGAAGCTGTGTACGCAAGTCAGCCAATGTGGCTTCAGCGCGCTTCTGAATCGCAGCACGCATATCCACCTGTAAGAGGAAGTGCACACCACCACGAAGGTCAAGACCCAAATACATCGGCAGAGCATGAATGGAGAGAAGCCACTGCGGGGTATTGGGCACAAGGTTCAACGCAACAATATAAGCGGGGTCTTCACGATTCGGATTCAAAGCCTTTTCAAGGACTTCACGAGCCTGAAGCTGCTTTTCAGCTTCGGTCGGTTCAAAACGAACGCGAACGGTATTTTGTTGTGCACCCTGTTCAAAGAACACACCATTGGGATGCAAATCTGCAGCCTGCAAGAGTTCTTCAACGGTTTTCAGCGTTTGTTCGGTCACCTTCACGGTTGCCTTACCAGACGAAACCTGCACAGCAGGTGATTCGCCATAGAAGTTCGGCAACGTATAGACCAAGCCGATCATGAGTACGACAACAATGACGATGTATTTCCAAAGAGGATATCGGTTCATCGTTAATGTTCTCCGTCATGCATAAATGAAGGGGCACTTATGCACAACCTTTAGTCTTAGAAAGTCACAAAATATGACCCTAATGAATGGGCTTAAGCCCGGTCAAGACCGGGCTTAAAAAAGCGCTAAGAGCAGTTGGCCCCCAGCGCTTTGGGTACTTCAATGGTACGCAATTAGAACTTGAGCGTGCCCTTCGGAAGAACCATCTGAACAGACGCACGCTGCATACGGATCACAACAGCCTTATTGTCGACCGTAGCAATCTGAAGCGCGATCGTCGTTTCTTCGACAGCTTCAATACGGCCAGAAATTCCACCAACCGTCATGACTTCATCGCCGCGCACCAAACCTTCGCACATCTGCATGTGTTCCTTTTGACGCTTCTGCTGCGGACGGATCAAGAAGAACCAAAACACAGCAAAAATAACGATGAGCGGCACCACCTGCATCAGGAAGCCTTCCATGCCGCCAGCCTGGGCGGCCTCACCGGCAGCCAGTGCATCACTAATAAAAAACATTTGAACTCCAATCATTCAAGAATGTAAAACCAATCCCAAAACCAAAACCAACCTTAAAGCGCCTGATTTAGGGGGATCTGTTCATTATAAATGCGTTAGCTTACTTCTGACTGAGTAATCCCGTTGAGATTCACTCAATCCCACGTGCGCGGTCCTCTGCAAACTGCTTTTTCCACGCTTCAAAGGTACCCGCTTCAAGCGCATCACGCATTTCCTGCATGATCTGCAAATAGAAAGACAAGTTATGAATCGTGTTTAAACGCGCACCAAGGATTTCGCCAACTTTATGTAAATGGTGCAAATAGGCACGTGTAAAGTTACGACACGTGTAGCAGTTGCACGATGGATCGAGCGGACGCAAGTCATTACGATAGCGGCTATTTTTTAACTTCACGTCACCAAAGCGCGTAAAGAGCCAACCGTTACGTGCGTTACGCGTAGGCATCACGCAGTCAAACATATCGATACCGTTCGAAACCCCAGCGACCAAGTCTTCAGGCGTACCCACACCCATGAGGTAGCGCGGACGATCGTCAGGCAACTTGTGAACGATATGATCCATGATGCGCATCATGTCTTCTTTGGGTTCGCCCACAGACAGACCACCCACGGCATAACCATGGAACCCTACGTCCTTAAGCCCCGCCAAAGACTCTTCGCGAAGATGCTCGTACATACCCCCCTGCACAATCCCAAAGAGTGCATTCGGGTTTTCAAGGCGATCGAATTCGTCGCGCGAACGCTTCGCCCAACGTAGGCTCATACGCATAGACTTCGCGGCTTCAAGTTCCGTCGCTGGACGGTCACCAATCTTATAGGGCGTACATTCGTCGAGCTGCATCACGATGTCAGAATTCAGCACACGCTGAATCTTCATCGAAACTTCAGGCGACAAAAAGAGCTTATCCCCATTGATCGGGTTACTAAACTTCACGCCTTCTTCGGTGATCTTGCGTAATTCACCCAAACTAAATACCTGGAAGCCACCCGAGTCCGTGAGGATAGGCTTATCCCACTGCATAAAGTCATGCAAACCTTTATGAGCATCCACCACTTCAAGACCAGGGCGAAGCCACAAATGGAAGGTGTTACCCAAGATGATCTGAGAACCGATTTCCTTTAACTCGTAGGGAGCCATGGCCTTCACTGACCCATAGGTACCCACAGGCATAAAGATCGGGGTTTGCACGACGCCATGATTGAGCGTCAGTTCGCCACGTCGGGCTCGGCCGCACGTTGCTTTGACCTTAAAACCAAAAGCCATTGATGTGTGTCCTTTTAGCTATCCGACCCTTCGTCGGCAATATGAGCATTTTCAATAAAACAAGCGTCACCGTAACTAAAGAAACGGTACTTTTCGTCCACTGCGTGCTTGTACGCTTCAAGAATGCGTTCACGACCCACCAAAGCCGAAACAAGCATCACCAAAGTTGACTTGGGCAAATGGAAGTTCGTAATGAGCGCGTCAATGATGCGGAACTGATAGCCCGGCATGATGAATAAACACGTATCGCGGGCTCCTGCCTCAACGTGCCCCACTCGATCAGCAGCGCTTTCAATCGTACGTAACGAGGTCGTACCGACAGCAATCACGCGTCGTCCTTCAGCCTTCGCCTGATTAATGCGCTGAGCCACGTCTTCAGGCATCGAGAACCATTCAGAGTGCATTTGATGCTCAGACAAGTTTTCAACGCGAACAGGTTGGAAGGTCCCCGCCCCCACGTGTAACGTCACATATTCAATGTCAACGCCCTTGTTGGCTAAACGCTCTAAGAGGTCTTGAGTGAAATGAAGACCCGCCGTGGGCGCAGCCACAGCACCAGGGTAGCGCGCATAGACCGTCTGATAACGGCTTTCGTCCGACTTTTGTGCTGCGTGCGTGATATAGGGTGGTAGCGGCACGCGGCCAAAGGCTTCAAGCACCGTCAACACAGGGCGTTCAAAGGCCAATTCAAAGAATTGCCCCTGACGACCCGTCACCGTGACAGGCTCTTCTTGACCGTCTGCTTCAAAATAAAGCACAGTACCAGGTTTTGGGGACTTACTTGCACGAACCATCGAGATGGCGGTGAATTCACCTGTCACGCGTTCGATGAGCGCTTCGACATTGCCGCCCGTTTCTTTGCGACCCAATAAACGAGC
>OGQF01002038.1_pt1 | contig 12341 bp, 14 predicted proteins | sample 1553141 | NCBI WGS metagenome assembly OGQF01 (sample SAMEA2580005, study PRJEB22360) | human gut metagenome | biome: human gut; feature: human-associated habitat; material: faeces | place: Denmark | collected 2008/2010
ACAAGTCGGTACCAGTAATGGTATGGATGAAGGTAGAAAAAAGCGGCTTTTCAAGCCGCTTTTTCTGCATAGTTAAATATGTTAAATAAAAAAAGATTGTTGAAAAAATATTACATATATGATACAATTGTTAACATAAACGTAACATGATAACGAGGTATAATGATGGAAAGAAGGCAAAGTATTATGAGAAGGAGAGGCAAAACATTTTTATCGCTGTTTCTTTCTGCTGTGATCGTTACCGGTCAGCCGGTATTGGCAGCCGATTTTTCTGCTGGAGAGGAAACATTTATTTCGGAAACCACAGAGCAGGAAGGCGATGTATCGGAAGCTTCAGCTATTTTCGAGGATACTGTGGATTCAGACAGTGAAATGAGATATGAGAAATATGAGGCGACAGTTTCTAGTGAAATCCTTGATTTGGGACAGACTGGAGTAAACGGCGGCGGTTGGGAAAGGCTAGAGATAAAAAATACAGGTACAGAGAGCTGGCAGATCAAATCCATTTCAGAATTGAATGATTTTAGACTTGAACATTTAGAGCATCCATTATTATATGAGGGAAGACTTCCGATGAAAGTTGGGAATAAGGTTAAGCCCGGAGAAGCTGTTGCAGTGGATATTTATGTAAAGCCAAATCTTTCTCAGGGGATTCATGAAGAAACTTTTGTCATGGAAACAGAAGAAGGAATTCAGGCAGAGTGCAGGATACGGGTTCTCGTTCGTGGGGAATCAGAGGAGGATTACGAGGTTAACTGTGTACCAAATAGTGGTACGAGATTTCTCACAATTACTCAGGAAGAGTACGATTCATGGGATGATGTAGAACCAGAGCCGGATATGTTGATGTGCCCATCACGGTTGATTACAATATGCAACAATGGGCAAAAACCTGTCACAGTTGATTTTGAGGATACGGAACATTTCAGGGCATGGTTCTATATTGACGAAGACACGGGAGTTGTTATGCCGGGGGAAAATACGATAATTCAGGTTTTTCCGAAAGCAGAAGAACAGGTAGCTACTGATATTTTTAAGGTTTCCATCACAGGAGGAATAGAATTATCTTATATAATTTCCCAGAATTGTCCTCATATTGCACCGCCTTATCCGGAAGGAGCAACGATAAAAGATGTGAAAGTACAGGGGGCAACTATTAAGGCAGTGGCTTATGACTGCGCAAACAGCGAAGGTTTCGATGCGGTTCTGACAAAGAAAAGCTGGGTTGACAAACCTGAGAATTATGTGAAGGTGGCGAAGAATCAGGATGCAAAGACCATCACCTTTACAAATGTAAAAAACGGGACGTATTATCTGGGAATCCATGCGTACAACAGGGATTATTATGATGGAAAAGTGTCTGGGAAAAGGTTTGGGGCATGGAGTTATCCAGTAAAAGTAGTAGTAAAGAACGGAATTCCCACAGAGAGGGTGAAGATTAAAACTGTAAAAACAAGTAAAGGAGCTGTGTCTGTAACAGTTGGCGTACCAAAAGGATTTGCAAGAGCAGATATGGAACTGAGATCTACAGGCGGAACCACCGTATATAAACGGAACAATCGGACAACCTATACAAGGATTACAGGCGTGAAGCCCGGAACCTATACTCTGAGAGTCCGCCCATGGGCCAAAATTAACGGAAGGAAAGCTTACGGAGACTGGGTATCCTGGGGAAGAAGAATCAGGGTAAAATAAAAAGAAACAGACAACGGCCCCTTGTTTAGAAAAGTTTAAATTGGTTTGAGAAAGAGAAAAGTAAATTCTGTAAAGTTGACTTCACAAAACCTGAAAAACAGAAAGAGAGCTGCCAGACAGCAGAAGAAAAAACAGAACGGACAAAAAAGACGGATTGATTACATAATAGGAAACTGAAAACATGCGACAATCTGCAGGGATACCGGGGTTAGGCTGAAACACTATATCACGGAACCGTCTATGTAGTACAGCAAAATAGGCTGTCCTCATACCGAGGGTTTCCACTTCAGTAAGCCTGAGAAGTGTCAAACTGACACTTCCTCAAACATACTAAGGTCACAACTCTCATTGCATCCACAGTCACAACAAAAAATAGAGTATTCCCTTCAATGCGTGCGATATTTCACTTGTGATTGTGATCTCGTGTTTCCATACAGCCGCACGGACAAGAAATATATTCCTTTCCCTCTTTGATTTCAATAATTTCCCAGGTATGTTCATGAGAAGTGAAGGGTTTATCCAAACAGACATGTCCATGCACAGTTGAAATAGTTGCAACGATGGCCATTGTAGCAATGCACCCAATAATTAGGTTTTTTGATTTTGCTTGCATATATTTGTCTCCTTTCATTTAGTGAATACGTATAGGCGTTTGCGAAACGCCAAACACTGCATAAATACGGTGTTTTTTGTCGTTAAAATAAAATATCTCCTCAAGGTTTATGGTAAAATAGAATTGATTAGAAACTAATTAACCAATCCACCTAAAGGAGATATACCTACATGATAACATATAAACAGCTCACTTTGGCAGAAATTTTTGAATATAGAACGAAAATAAGTTTCTGCACCATTGGGGGAATACTACGAATTGTAGATGAAGATAAGAGCATGAAACAGAAATTTGAAGAGAAAGCGTAACCAAAGCATAAGAAATACGATGTTTATTATGAGAGCCTTTTTTGTTATGATATTTGCACAGGATGTTTGAAAGTACGAAATCGGAGAAAGCTGTATGGAAGATACTTATATTATAGACTTGTTCTGGAGAAGAGATGAAAATGCAATACAATTAGTTGATAAAAAGTATAATTCCACTTGTTATTCTATTGCGTGGAAGATTCTTATGAATAGGGAAGATTCCGAGGAGTGTGTAAATGATACATGGTTTGCGGCATGGCGGTATATCCCACCCCAAAGGCCGCCAAAACTGGTAGCTTTCTTAGGAAAAATTACAAGAGGATTCGCAATTGATATGTTAAGAAAAAAGCATGCGGCAAAACGGATGGATATGCATATTGCAAACATAACGGAAGAGGTAGAAAGTTTAAATACCGCTAGAACGCATATTTTAGATGAACATATGGAAGCTGAGGAACTGATAGAAATCATCAATCGTTTCCTGGACGGTTTATCTGACAGGGACAGGGATATTTTGTCCAGAGATATTGGGTAATGGAATCCATTAAAAATATTGCCGCCAGACATAAGATGTCAGAAGGGGCAATTAAGCAGAATCTGCTGCGGAATAAAAGGAAACTGAAAAAGATATGTATAAATTTATCATACATATATTTTTATCAATGTCATTTAGATAAGCATTTCGTCTGATAAAAACAGTATATCACGTTATTTGACTTTAGAAAACATGGTTCAGTTAAGAAATATTATGTTCAATGGGAAGTCCTGTCTGCCCCCCCCCAGATGACTACCTGTGAAGAACATAAAATACAATTTCGTATACCAAAAAGACAGATTGCAGATCTGTCTGAAAAAGAAGTATAATAGTGATGATATTTAAGCCGCTCGATACATGAAATCCCTATTTCTCTTTGGACGGAGGCGGATAGGATATTTACGGTTGCTCCTGACTGGTGTCAGGTGCTTTTGTATGAGAAGCATGGTCTCAATTTCGTCACTGCTATGTTTTAAATATGCTCTGCATATGTTGACTGCGGTGGCGAAATTTATTTTGTAGATATGCTTTGTGTTATCTCGTGTTCTCACAACGGCCTGAGCTGTCACAAATTCGCAGAAGTTATATAGTATCATCCGGGCATTGAGTTCCTGAAGGATCCCGTCATACTTGCTGCTATGCCAGTTAACAAGACCTATGGTGTATTTCAGCTCACGAAAGCTTGTTTCCTCGCTCCAGCGCATTCTGTAAAGCTTTTTAATCTCTTCTAAGGGGAAGTCTTCTTCCGAAAGATTTGTGGCAATGCAGATGTAGGTCCCATTATCAAGAAGAATACGAACAATACGGAATTCGATATCATAATATGTACAGTTTTCATCCAGGAAATCCAGATCGGTAGTCTGCTGAAGAATGGTATACGTATTGGGATCCCCAAGAGTTTCTTTTGTATGGCGTCTGGTAAGAGTGGTTTTTATATGGGTATCGAACTGACTGTCAGGTAGATCATAAGCGGAAAGAATGCCGTTACTGTTGATGTCTTTCATGCGAATAATGAATTTCATATTCTTTTGAATAAGATGAGCAAAGACATTGAAGCTTTCATATCCCCGGTCTGCCATTAAAATTGCCGGCACAGAATCGGGATAACGGTCAGTTATGGTATTCAGTGCAGCACGTTCATGAAGCTTCTTTTTTCCCTGAACCAGAAAATCACAGTAAGTATGGTTCATGATATCGTAAAGAGCATTGACGTGAATCGCATTGTAACCCTTTTCGCCTTCATGGATAAAAGTTCTTTCATCCTCTGGGTCTCGTGCTATATTGACATCGGAACCATCACATGCTAAAAGGCGATAGCCGTGATAGGGCTGATCAGAAAGTTCCCTGCACTGTTCCACAAAAATATGGAACAGAAAGCTCCATCCTTCCGGTTGGAGTTTGAAATGCTGCTGGGTAAAAGAAGATTTTGCAGGGGCTGCAAGTGAATGCTCAAAGAAATCCAGGATTTCATTTGAAACAGATTTACTCTGCATTTGAACCATAAATTGAATATAATCATGGAAAGAAAGTTTACGATTTCCTGTGAAATCAGCTTCCGGGTTTTGGCAGAACATGAAATGAAGTTCATCCAGTTCAGCAATGCAGTTTTCGAGTGTTGTTTTTAAGTCAGCTAAAAAGTTTTGAGTCATAGGGTGCCTCCTTGAAATGTGTTTATATTCAAGGCTTACACAACATATATTGCTTATCCTGTCAAGTGTTTTTTGAAAAAAATGAGGATAAAAACTAAAGGAAGAGAGAAGAAAAATGCAGTTATATCAGTTTGAAAAATATACTCTCAAATGGAAAAAGAGTTTGGAAAAATCAGAAAAGGTGATGAGGAAACTTACAGTATGCTTCTTTTGCCGATGGAAAGTAATGCGTTAAAAATCCATCGAAAGTTTCCCGCTTCAAACAGCAGAAGAATGAAAGAGGCAATTGCCCTTGTATTGTTTGATATTAAATCAAGATGTACCGGAGAAAGTTTTGACACGGGAAACTTTCGCAATGAGGATAATGAACGGCTTGAAACTGCCCTGCTTATGGCATTTGATCCATACACGAATAGTGAAATAAAGGAGCTGCTTATTTCCAGAGGGAGGCAGCATGAGTTAGATTTAAAGAAAATGCAACAATACTATAAGATTCCGGTAATGTGTCTGCTAAGGATTAAGGCTTCGATAGATACTTGGGAAAAGAATGCTGGAACGAATGGATACTTCGATTTTATAGAGGGATACATGGGAACATCCATTACGGGAGATGAAATGAAATATTCGGTGATGATGCAAGATTTGTACTATTTATCGTATAGCCGTCGTCTAAACAGAGTGTGTTCAAATATTCAACAACACTCTGTTTAAATTGTCACGCAGGCTTAACTAAATGACATTGAGGAATTATTATTTGTGTTAAAGATTTGGAAAAACACAATAATTCAGTTAATAAATCTGAAAATATGCAGTAATAGAAGAGAAAGAAATGACAAAATCATGAAAAAAGCTACACTATATTTACTGATGATTTCTTTGATAGGAATGCTGGAAGTGCCTGTACATGCGGCAGATGTGTATGCGGATGAATCAACGGAGTTATATTCTTTTGATGAAGGAGCAATGTGCGATGATGATTTCGCAACGGAGTGTCAAGCAGACGTGAGCGATAAAAAACTACAGCAAGATTTTGAATCGGCCATGAAAGATGGAATTGGTCTGGGACTGGATGATTTTTTAGAAACTTCATATTCTGGAAACAGCACTGGCTCAACGCAGTCAGACAGTGAGGCCGAAGTATTAGAGGCAGATTTTGAAGCTGCTATGCAGGATGACAACATAAAACTATCAGAAGCAGGAATTGAATCCATGAATTTGATTTCCACTAATGACGACAATATAGACGCAGAATATGCCGCTGAAATTAATGAGTGGGAATCAAAGCCAATTTTAACAAGGGCTGCTTCGACAGTGAGCAGGGTAGAGTATGGACAGCAGTGGAGAATATACAGAAAAAGTGACAATGCAACGATGGTACAGTGGGTTTTAAGGGGACTGTTCTTATATAATGGCTAGCCAGTGTAAACAGACATCTATGAACTGATATAATAATGCATCTAATACTTTTACGGTTACTTCAAAGTCACACTATCCATCCGGAATGTATGCAGTGGGAAATTGCAAAGCGGTACAGAAAAAGGGTGGAAAATTGTATTCACATGTTCTCCGGATTGGGGTAACACCTACAGGAAAAGTAGTTAAGTAACAATGATGTTGGAAATGGCAGAAGTAAAAAATACCATTTAAGACCTGGAAGAGGATGCATGATTCTCTTCCTGTTTTGTCGAAAAAATCTTATTGCATAAGTATAATGAAAGCACTTATAATAAGAATATGAAAAGAAAGTGAATGAATGCAGGTGTTGAATTTAGACGAGAAAAATACAGAACGCATGGACGCCATTAACAAGTTTACGTTAATGGATGATACGTTTATGACACAGGTGTTTTCCAGTGATTTAGAGTGTACTGAGGAACTCTTGAAGATCATTTTAAAAAGAGATGATCTGACGGTAACGAAATCTGTTACACAGTTGACGATTGGAAATTTGTTTGGACGATCTGTCAGATTAGATATATACGCTAATGATTCCGAAGGAAAACAGTACGATATCGAGGTCCAACAGGATGATAGTGGGGCAGTACCAGAACGTGCCAGATTAAACAGCTCATTATTTGATACCAGACTTACAACATCAGGAAGTAAATATACAGAGATGCCAGAGACATATATCATATTTATAACGTCTAATGATGTGTTGGTAGGTGGACTTCCGATTTATACAATAGAAAGAACAGTACAGGAAACAGGGAAACTGTTTAATGATAAAGCACATATTGTATATGTAAATGGCTCTTACAGAGGAGATGATGAGGTTGGCTGGCTAATGCATGATTTTAACTGTGTTAATTATCACGAAATGCATAATGCAAAAATAGCTGCGAGAGTAAGATATTTTAAAGAGGAACCGAAAGGAGTGGCTGATATGTGCAAGACGATGCAGGTAATTGTAGATAGAGAACGTGATGAGGCAGAAGTAAGCAGAAGTAAAAAAATCGCATGGAATATGTGGAAAAATGGAGAGCATGATCTTGATAAAATTGCAGAGACCACATTGCTGTCCGTTGAGCAGGTACGAGAGGCTATTACACAAAAGAAAGCGTAAAATCTATTACAGAGGATGTTGCAGTTCAGGGTTCTTCCGATACTGAAGCGGCTGTCTGATGATATTTCTATTGCAGGTTATGATGGAATTGATATTGCGAAAATTCTGGAGCCAAAGCTCACCACCCTTTGTCAGGACACAGCGGCAATTGGCAGGATAGCTGCGGAGAAGCTGATCGATCTGATTGAGAATCCCAAGACTACGTTGATTGATCGTTTCTCAGTAGACGGAGCTTTGTTTAAGGGAGCGTCTGTGAAGAAAATAAAAAAATAAGATGTCTAAAAAAGCAGGATCCTGCTTCACATAAGTTATAAAAAATGATATAATTTATGAACTAAAATGTAAAAGTCAGAGGTTAATATGGATTATCAGAGTATTATAACTTTTTTTATGGAAATGGCAGGTACGGTTGCTTTTGCTGCTTCCGGGGCAATGGTAGGTGTAGAACGGAATATGGACATTTTCGGTGTGAGCGTACTGGGTGTAGTTACAGCTGTAGGCGGAGGTATGATCCGGGATATTGTGCTGGGGATTATTCCACCTAATGTGTTTACAAATCCGGTATATGCCTTGGTGGCTACCATTACTTCCTGTGTGGTTTTTCTGGTTTTTTACTGGAAACGGCAGCTTTTGGAAGGGCATATGCGGCTTACCTATGACAGAGTCATGTTGGTGATGGACTCTATCGGTTTAGGAATTTTTACGGTAGTGGGAGTGAATACAGGAATTCGCAGTGGATATATGGATAATGTGTTTCTCCTGGTATTTCTGGGAACGATTACCGGAGTAGGGGGAGGCCTGATGCGTGATATGATGGCAGGAGTACCGCCTTATATTTTTGTAAAGCATATTTATGCATGCGCATCTATTGTAGGAGCGGTTGTATGTGTGTACATGAATCGTTTTGTAGGAAATGTGGAAGCTATGATGGTAGCCTGTTTCGTAATCATACTGATTCGGTATCTGGCAGCACATTATCGCTGGAATCTGCCCAGATTGCATAATGGTAGTGAACAATAAAAAGGAGTCCGGAATAAATCCGGGCTCCTGACCTTATAGCAGGATATTTATTGATTGCTTATTTATTTTGTATCCTGGAGAGCGAGATAACCTTCTTCGCCTGTACGGATCTTAACGACATTTTCAATGTCATATACAAATACTTTACCATCACCAATCTGACCGGTATGGAGGACTGCCTTGGCAGTTTCAATAACCTTCTGTACAGGCACGAGACTTACAACAATCTCAATTTTGATCTTAGGAAGAAGATTCATTTCCATCTCAACACCACGATAGTAGGATGGAGCACCTTTCTGTACCCCACATCCAAGTACGTTTGTGATGGTGATACCTGTAACGCCAATCTCATTCATTGCCTGCATAAATTCATCAAGTTTGTTCTGACGTGTGATGATAACGACTTTTGTAAGTTTATGAACGCCTTCTTTCGGAAGTTCGGGAACTGATTCAGCAGGAGCAGAAGGTCTGGCTGTGACAACAGGAGCTTTTATGGAAGTTCCCATAGGAGTCGGAACGCCAGCCATTGCGAAACCGTCATAAGCACTTGCAAGACCATGTTCTTTGGAGTCAAGACCTGCGATCTCTTCTTCAGCTGAAACACGAAGTCCGATTGTATGTTTGATTACCTGGAAGATAATTGTCATAGTAACAACAACCCATGCGATTGTGATGATCATACCTGTGAACTGAACACCAAATCCGTGGAAGCCGCCGCCTGTAAGAAGTCCTTTCCAGTCTGTGCCTGATCCATCGGAGAAAAGACCAACTGCAAGAGTACCGAAAGCACCGTTTAAACCATGAACACCGACAGCACCAACAGGGTCATCGATTTTCAGGACTTTGTCAATAAATTCAATACCAAATACTACGATAAAACCGGAAGCAATACCGATGATTGCTGCGGATGTAGGAGAAACTGTGTCGCATCCTGCTGTAATTGCTACAAGTCCTGCAAGAGAACCGTTCAGAGACATGGAAACATCCGGTTTTTTGTAACGTATCCATGTGATGATCATAACAGTTACAGTTGCAACAGCTGCTGCAAGGTTAGTAGTAACAAAGATTTTACCTGCACTTACGATTGCATCGCCTTCCATACTTACTGTGGAAGCACCGTTAAATCCGAACCAGCAGAACCAGAGGATAAATACACCTAAAGCACCAACTGTAAGGTTGTGTCCAGGGATAGCTTTTGATTTGCCGTCCTTTGTATATTTACCGATACGAGGTCCAAGGATGATGGCACCGATCAGAGCTGCCACACCACCTACCATATGTACTGCACAGGAACCTGCGAAATCGTGGAATCCCATCTGGCTGATAAATCCACCGCCCCAGATCCAGTGTCCGGAGATCGGATAGATCAGGAGAGAAATGACCACGGAATAAATGCAGTAAGAGGAGAATTTCGTGCGTTCTGCCATCGCGCCAGAGACGATCGTCGCAGAAGTCGCACAGAAGACGGTCTGGAAGAAGAGGTAGACCAGCGGAGGATAGCCTGCATCGCCCGTGTCATAGTGAGTGACGAAGAAATCCGGCGTACCGATGATACCGCCGATATCGGTGCCGAACATGAGCCCGAAGCCCAAGATCCAGAAAACGATGGTGCCCAGCGCAAAGTCCATGAAATTCTTCATGACGATGTTGCCTGCATTCTTCGCTCTCGTGAGCCCTGTCTCCACCATCGCAAACCCCGGCTGCATGAAGAAGACCAGGATAGCCCCCAGCAGTGTCCAGGTCGTATCCACAGCGGAGTACTTGCCCTCCGCGTCCGCCGCCATGATCATAGTCGGCGTACACAAGGCCGCCGCCAAAAGCGGCCACTTGGCTAAAATTTTTCTCATTTTTACCACACCCTTCTAAAAAAAGAAATAAGAACTTTCCCGTACATAGAGAAAGCCCGGGCATCTGCCCGGGCTTCATCGTCCAAAAGAAAAAGCCTCGATGCCCATGCATCAAGACCTCTTTGTCCTCTGTGTACTTGTCATTCATTGCTGAATATGCAGATATGATAACGCTAAGAGCCGCCGCCGTCAAGAGGGAAAATGGGAAAAGTTGTCAGAAAAGGGAAATGGGGCGGGTGTGCTGCGCCTTGACCACGAATGAAAACCTCGCTTGCATAAGAAATTCGAAATGCGAAATGAGTGACTGGTGACTTGTGACTAGTGACTTGAATACGACTTTCGGGCATCGCCCATATATATTCGCGGCGAAGCCGCCACCTTCACTCCTCATTCAAGCGAGGCTTTCATTCGCAATCAAGGGGGGTGGCACGCCCCATAGGCTAATCCTGAACGTTTGAAAGCAGGAATGAGTGGCTAGGGATTAGGGATTGGGGATTAGGAGTGACTAGTGACTAGGAGACTAGGAGACTTCAGACTCTCGTATCGTCATTTCGAGCGAAGCGAGAAATCTTTCTTGCTTACCGCTAAACGAAAGATGTGTGAAAGCAGAAATACGTAGCGCCAAGGCGTCGTTTCCGTACCGGTGCTTATGTGATACTGACCGCAGCGCAAGAAAGATCCCTCGGCTACGCTCGGGATGACGATAGCGCGAAGCACTATCAAAATTCCGCGGCGCTTCATTATTTTATGCGCCGCACCACCATTTCGCATATCTCATTTCTAATTTCTCATTCAAGCGAAGCTTTCAAACGGAATCAAAGGACAGTACGCCCCATGGGCTAACCCTGAACCCGCCAACCTGAGCCCCCGAACCCATTACAAATTCCCTCTTGACTTCCCATTCCCGAAAGTGTATAGTAGTTTCAACTTCATAAAGGCAGTGAAGAGAAGAGTACATGAAGGACGCTAGCAAAGAGAGCTCGGGCAGGTGAAAACGAGTACAGACGAATCCATGGAAGATGGCCTCTGAGCCTGGCATGCTGAATGATGAAGCAGCCCGGGATCTCCCGATATAGAGACAAGGTATCAAGGCCATGGCCGTCGTACCTCATAAGGTGTCTCGAAGTGATTCGGACATAAAATTGGGTGGTAACACGAAGTATCTCGTCCCTTTCAGGGAACGGGATTTTTTTATTGCCCCATATTTCCTACCAAGGAGGAATTTACTATGAAATTCACAAAAGCAATCGCACTGTCCCTCGCAGCCCTCGTCGCTGCAGGCGCCATCGCCGGCTGCGGCGACCAGAAGAAAGAAGCCAAAGCACCGGCTGACAAGAAAGAAATCACCGTCGGCATCACCTCTGGCTACTCGGAACAGGTCATGGACTTCGTCGCTAAGAAAGCGGAAAAAGAAGGCCTCAAGGTGAACCTCAAGACCTTCGGCGACTATGTCACCCCGGATGCGGCTCTCGCTGCCGGCGAGATCGACCTGAACTCCTACCAGCACGGCCCGTACCTCGAAGCCTACAATGAAAAGAACGGCACGAAACTTATTTCCATCGGCAACACCTACCTCGCTCCGCTGCGCATCTACTCCAACAAGTACAAAGACCTGAAGGATGTGCCGGACGGCGCAAAGGTCTCCATCCCGAATGACCCGTCCAACGGCGGCCGCGCCCTTCTCCTACTCGATAAAAAAGGCCTCCTCAAACTGAAGGAAGGCACCGATCCGACCAAAGCTGTCGTCGGTGACATCGCAGAAAATCCGAAACACCTCGAAATCCTCGAACTCGAAGCACCGCAGCTCCCGCGTTCTTTGGATGACGTAGCGATCTCTGTCATCAATGCCGGCTACGCAAAGGCCGCCAGCCTCGACACGAAGACCGCCCTCGCGACCGAAGACAACACCTCGCCTTATGTCAATATCATCGCAGCCCGCGAGCAGGATAAAGAGAACCCGACCTACCAGAAATTCGTCAAGATTTTCCAGTCTGAAGACGTCAAGAAATACATCAATGACAACTTCAGCGACGGCCTCGTTCCGGCATTCTGATAGCCGCCGGCTATGCGCCATGAAAGGCCCGTCGGACCATTTTCCAGAAAATGGT
>OGQF01002041.1_pt1 | contig 12317 bp, 9 predicted proteins | sample 1553141 | NCBI WGS metagenome assembly OGQF01 (sample SAMEA2580005, study PRJEB22360) | human gut metagenome | biome: human gut; feature: human-associated habitat; material: faeces | place: Denmark | collected 2008/2010
CGCCGCGGTCGATGTCCAGCAGGGTGTAGACAGCCTCCATGCCGGTGCGCATCGAGTATTCGGTGGTGAAGATGGTGTCGCGGACCGTCTCGGCAAACTGACCGATGAAGGCAAAGTTGACAGCGCCCTTTGGTACGATGTCAGGACGGTCGCCTGCGGTGCGCGGCATAAAGAAGGCGGTGATATATGGCATCATGCAAGGAACGGTGTTGGCGCTGTTTTCTGCCAGCGTTTCAATCTGATCCTCCGGCACACCCATGTGGTACAGCCACTCCATGCAGATTTCCTTGCCGGTGCAGTCGCGCATCGCTTTCTTGACATAGTTGCCGGGACGGTCGCTGAACAGACCGTAGATCCAGCCGACCAGCTGACCCTTTGGCTGATTTCTAAACTGTGGCTGACGGTTGAAGGTCCAGCTCAACAGCCAGTTGGAGTCCTTGACGGTGACGATACCGCCGGTGACGACCTTGCCGGAGAACGGGTCGCGCTTGCAGATCTTCTGGATGTACGGCGGAATCTCGCCGTCCAGGGTGGTGACGGTGGCGCTCATCCACTTGGTGGCATTCGGATCGGAGCAGAACTTCTCCGGATGGCCAAAGCTCGGGTCCTGGTCGGCGATACGCTTCCACATATCCCAGCCGCCACCGGGCTTCAGGTCTGGGTTCCATGCGGCGGGCGAGTTCTGGGAACCCATGGTGGAGTTCTCCACGCACCCGCCGTTGGTGATGAACACCAGATCGTTCTCGGTCAGGTCGATGGAGGATTTATCACCCTCGTGGTCCACGTCGATGCGCACGGCAAGCTTCTTGGTGGGCGTGCTGGCAGGGTTGCGCTTGAAGAAGCCGGAGGTGGCCTGAATCTTCTGGATGGTGTCTTGGCCTACGCCGGTGTGCTCGCGCTTGGGGCCGGCTCCCCCGCCAATCGCGAATTCCACGTTCTCGACCTTGGTGTTGTAGCGGAATTCGACGCCGTGCGATTCCAGATACTTGACCATCGGCAGAATCATCGACTCGTACTGGTTGTAGCGGGTGAAACGCAGCGCGGAAAAGTCCGGCAGGCCTCCGATGTGATGAATGTAGCGCTTGATGTACAGCTTCATTTCCAGCGCGGAGTGCCAGTTTTCGAAGGCGAACATGGTGCGCCAGTACAGCCAGAAGTTGGAGTTCAGCACCTCATCATCGAAGAAATCGGTGATCGGCTTGTCATACAGGTCTTCGTCCGGGGTGAAGAACAGCTTCATGATTTCCATCGAAGCCTTGTCGGACAGCCCGAACTTGCCCTTGAGCCCCGCGTCCTTGCCGAGATTCTTGGTGGCGCGGCACAGCGAGTAGTTCGGGTCCTCCTTGTTGAGCCAGTAGTACTCGTCGAGTACGCTGACGCCTTCGGTTTCGATGGAGGGAATCGAGCGGAACAGATCCCACATGACCTCGAAATGATTGTCCATTTCGCGGCCGCCACGCATCACATAGCCAAGGCCGGGAATATCAAGACCGTCACAGGCGCCGCCGGGTACCGGGTCCTTCTCAAGGATGTGGATGTTCTCGCCAGGCATCTGACCATCACGCACCAGATAACAGGCTGCAGACAATGCCGCCAGTCCGGTACCGATGATGTATGCATGCTTGTTGTCCACGTCGGCCGGCTTCTTCGGACGTGCGAAAGCCTCATAATTGCCGCTGCTGTAGTACATATTCCGCCTCCTTGGGGCAGAGTTGACACTTCATCAACTCTTCTTGAATAGACATCATGTCGCATTATTGACGAACGCGCCATAGGCAACGTTCGGCGTTCTGCCGCATTCGCCAATACCTTGCATCTACGGTTTTCGAGGCCTATGTTGGCTGTTGGCCCATAACTATTGAAGGCATACAGGCATACTGAGGATGCGGGGTGCTTCACCGAACCGGATGATTGATAAGGTCCCGTTCAATCCACGCCATGACCAAATCGGCAAGTCGGTTTACCTCCGCTTCGGCGAGTTCACGGCCTTTGGGCAGATGATGCCATTTTTCGATGCATCCGCGGCAGCATGTGGCGGTAGCATGCTGAGCGGTGAATCCCGGATGGCCGCGCCATGGCGTCTGCCTGCCGTCGTTCTTCGGTTCGGCTGCGCCTATGCGGTCTCGCAACATTTCTCGCGCATGACGATCGATGGTCGCCTTGCCTTTGGTGCGGGCATAGGCTCGGTCTTTGTCGGTCAAAGCGAATTTGGCGCGGAACTGCGAATGAGACAGCCGTTCCAGCATCGTGGCAATCCATTGTTGCTCGTCATCGTTGTTACCAGTATCCGCCATCTCCATGCCCATACGTTCCACAGTAGTCGCGCACATCGTATGGTGGCATACGCCTTAGCTCCCTCTGATGAAGGAGCCCCCAGCAAAGCCAGGTGAGGGAGAGGCCAGGGGCGAAACCCGCCAATCAGGCGGCAGGCAAGCAGCTGGGGCCAAACAGAATCTTGATCTCAGCAAACAACGAAGTATCTCGCTTGACGCGGAAACGATCGCCAAACGTGAGCACCTGAGCGTTACCCTTCTCATCCAGCACCGCAAGATGTACTTCGCAGTAACCAGGATGATTAGCGAGCACCTGACCGAGTTGCATCATGCGTTGGCGCTCCAACGCCACCGACGGCAGCGTGATGACCAACGGACGTTCATCCTCGGCTTCCAAGGTCGGAATCTGCATTTCCGTGGCTCTCAGAGAAACGGTTTCGTCGCGCAACTCCACTTGGCCGCGAATCTGTACGATGGCGTCCACGGCAAGTTCGGCGGCGGCCGCTTCATAGACCTTGCCGAAGAACATGCATTGGATGGAGCTTTCCATGTCTTCGATGGTCACGATGGCCCAGGGGTTGCCCTTCTTGGATACGCGCCGGTCCACATTGGTGACCAAACCAGCCAACGTGACCTGCTGTCCTTCACCCATCGTTTTGGCTCGATCAACCAGATGCGCGATGGACATTTCACGCAAGGACGCGAGAATCGACTGCATACCGGAGAGCGGATGGTCAGACACATACAGGCCCAACATTTCGCGTTCGAAGTTAAGTTTGGTCTTCTTGTCCCATTCCTCAAGATCGGGTACGGTCACGGAAGCGTCGCCCATGGCCTCCGCTCCCCCATCCTCGGCATCGGAGAACAAATCGAACTGGCCCTCCGCCTGTTTGCGCTTCAGACTCACCACCGAATCGATGGCGGCCTCGTGCACGGTGAGCAGCGCGCGACGGTTCGGGTCAATCGAGTCGAAGGCACCGGCCTTGATCAACGATTCGACCAATCGCCGGTTCAGCGCGGTCAGGGGCACGCGGCGGATGAAGTCCATGAAGTTCACGAACTTGCCGCGCGGGCCTTCGCGTTCGGCGATGATATCGGCCACGGCCTTGTCACCCACGTTACGGATGGCACCAAGACCGAATCGGACGACGTCGCCGACTGCCGAGTACTCGTACACCGATTCGTTGACGTCCGGCGAGAGCACCTGGATGCCCATGCGGCGGGCCTCGCCCAAGTACAGTGCGGTCTTGTCTTTGTTGGTGGCGGCACCTTGCAACAGGGCGGCCATGAATTCGACCGGGTAGTGCGTTTTCAGATATGCGGTCCAGTAGGAGATCAGACCGTATGCGGCGGAGTGCGCCTTGTTGAAGGCGTAGCCGGAGAACGGCACCAGAATATCCCACACGGCCTGGGAGGCCTCTTCGGAATATCCATGCTCCTTCATACCGGCGAAGAACGGCACCTTCTCCTTGGCCAGCACTTCGGGCTTCTTCTTACCCATGGCTCGACGCAGCACGTCTGCCTTGCCCAGCGAATAGCCGGCGAGGATTCGGGCGGCGGACTGCACCTGCTCCTGGTAGATGATCAGACCATAGGTCTCGTCAAGCACCTGCTTCAGAGGCTCCTCAAGCTCAGGGTGAATTGGCGTGATCTTCTGCAGGCCGTTTTTGCGCTTGGCATAGTTGGTGTGCGAATCCATACTCATCGGGCCCGGTCGGTACAGGGCGATAAGTGCGGAAATATCGTTGAAGTTATCGGGCTTCAGGGTTTTCAGCAGCGAACGCATGCCGTCGGAATCGAGCTGGAACACGCCGAGCGTGTCTCCTCGGGACATGAGTTTGTAGGTTTCGGCGTCATCGAGCGGAATCTTGGTGTAGTCGATGGCGGGTTTGCCGTTGGCCTCGATGTTCTTCAGGGTGTCGTGGATGATCGTCAAGTTGGACAGGCCAAGGAAGTCCATCTTGACCAGCCCCAACGTTTCGCACGTGTGGTATTCGAAGGTGGTGGTGATGGTGCCATCGGTGCGTTCCAGCAACGGCGAGGTGTCGGTGATGGGTGCGCTACCCATGATGGTGGCGCAGGCATGTACACCGGTCTGTCGAATCAGGCCTTCGATACCCTTGGCTTCTTCGGTGATGCGCTTGGTGTCCGGGTCGGAATCGTAGAGTTCTCGGAATTCCCTGGCCTCGGCGTAGCGTTTGGCGGTCGGGTCGAAGATGTCATGCAGGCTGATGTCTTTGCCGCCGGTGGCCGCCGGAGGCAGCGCCTTGGTGATTTTTTCACCGACTGAGAATTCATAACCCATGATGCGGGCGGAGTCTTTCAGGGCCTGCTTGGTTTTGATGGTGCCATAGATCACGCACTGGGCGACCTTATCGGTGCCGTATTTTTCGCCGCAGTATTCGATGACTCGCGCACGACCTTCAGGGTCGAAGTCGACATCGATATCAGGAAGGCTCACTCGCTCAGGGTTCAGGAACCTCTCGAAAATCAGGCCATGCTTGAGCGGATCGAGCTCGGTAATGCCCATGGAATAGGCGACCATGGCGCCTGCGGCCGAACCACGGCCCGGCCCCACCATAATGCCGTGATCCTTGGCCCACTGAATGTAGTCGGCGACCACGAGGAAGTATCCGCAGAACTGCATCTGGCAGATCACGCCGCATTCGTAGTCGGCCTGCTTCAATACGTCGAGCGGCGGGTTGCCGTCGTAACGCTTCTCCAGACCTTCCTCGACTTTTTTGAGGAACAGGGAGGTCTCATCCCAGCCTTCGGGGCAAGGGAATTTCGGCATGAACGCGCCGTCTTCGTGGTCGTCGAACATCACGTTGCAGCGTTCGGCGATAACGAGCGTATTGTCGCAGGCGTCCGGGTGGTCCTTGAACAGTTCGCGCATCTCTTCGGCGGTTTTGATGTAGTAGCCGGTGCCGTCGAACTTGAATCGGTCCGGATCGTCAAGACGGGAACCGGAGTTGATGCAGAGCATGGCGTCCTGCGCCTGTGCATCTTCGGCGTGTACGTAGTGGGAATCGTTGGTGGCCAGCAGTGGTGCGTTGAGTTTCTTGGCGATGGTCAGCAGGTCACCGGTCACCTGAGTTTCGATGGGCAGACCGTGATCCATAAGTTCGATGAAGAAGTTGTCTTTGCCGAAGATGTCCTGGAATTCGCCGGCGGCGCGCAGGGCCTCATCGAATTGACCGAGGCGCAGACGGGTCTGGATGATGCCCGAGGGGCAGCCGGAGGATGCGATCACGCCTTTGGAATAGGTGGCGAGCACCTCCTTATCCATACGCGGATAACGCATGACGCGACCTTCGAGGTTGGCCACGGACGAGGCTTTGATGAGGTTGACCAGGCCTTCGTCGTTTTCGGCCCACATGGTCAAGTGGGTGATAAGACCACCACCGGAGACGTCGTCGCGGCGCTGGGCTTCGGTACCCCAATGCACGCGGGACTTGTCTTGACGTGCGGTTTCCGGGGTCACATAAGCTTCGATGCCGATGATGGGCTTGACGCCATTGGCCACGCAGTTGGTGTACATCTCGTAGGCGCCATGCATGTTGCCATGGTCGGTGATGCCGACCGCAGGCATGCCAAGTTCGGCGGCGCGTTTGGCCAAATCCGGAATCTTCGACGCACCATCGAGCAGCGAATAGTGCGTGTGGTTATGCAGTTGCACAAAGTTGTTCCCGTAATCAGCCATGCGCTCTACCATACCGTGTGGTCTGGGCGGCTGTTCAGCATTCCCGTCGGCACTCCGCGATGAGGGCGGCGCACAGCATGATGACCTGGGCGACGAGATTGAACCACACCAGCGCGCCGATCAACGCCGCGAACGGTGCGAGCAGCGGATTGCGGGAGGCGCCGGTCAGCAGTCGCGCGCCGAGCAGCTGCATCACCGAAACCGTCAGGGAACCCGACGACGCGCCGATCAGCGTGAATCGTCCGGCTTTGATGTGCGCGACCACACGCAACAGCAGCATGAACAAGGCGAAGTTCAGCGCGACGCCGGTGCAGAAACCGGTCAGCTCCAGCAGCAGAATCCCCGGCAGCGAGCTGCTGGCGATGCCGCTCCACTGCAACACGCGCCGCACCATGCCACCGGACACCGTACCGGCCGCGGTCGAAAGAATGAACAGTATTGCGATGGCGATGGCGGCAAGCGTATCGCGTAACCTTGCGACGACGATATTGAGCTCGTCGCCGCAGTCGTCGAACATGGACCGTACGGCGTGGCGCAGCGAGTTCATCCAGCCGGTCACCGTCCACCAGAACATGGCCAACGTGGCCAGACCGGTCCACGTCAATGTGCTTGACATGGTGTTTAGTGCGGAAGACGTCAGAAACGAGTCGGCCACACCGGGAATGACTTCACGCACCGCGTCAATCAGCATCTGCTGCCAATCAATGTTGCCGACCATGATAAGGCCGAACACGCTCACCGCAATCCAGACGCCGGCAAAAAAGGCGAACAGCAGACCATATGCCAGACCATTCGCCAGCAGGGGGCCGCTCCGCGACACATACCGGTCGAGCACGCGCCCAGGCAGCGAACGTGCCCACGCGTCCGCTCCCCTGTCAATCGCACTCTTCAACCCATGCATAGTTCAACTGTAGCTGTTGCCACCGTTGTTGAAACAGCATGGCGCGAAATCGCATTTAGCCAGCTCAAACGATGGCAACCATCAACGCCCCCACTCAATTGTTCAGAATCGGATACCATATGAGTATTCAATTCATCCGTCGGAGTGCAATGTCAGCAGTCCTCACCAACTGATGTCTTGCTAACCCGCTGGCCGCCCTAGTATCTACTGTTTCTTGTGGTCTTCGTTCAACAGCCAGTCAAGCGCGTATATCTGTCGGATGCCTTCGTGGGAGTAGGGCCGTTCGTCATCCAGCGTAATCAGCGTCTTGGGATAGTTGTCACGCACGGCGCGCAGCGAGGACGGCTCCCGATCCAGCGTCGCCGAATCGTGCACCGATTCGCTGACCTGGTAGTACCGACGTCCGCCTGGCCCGTTCGTGACGAAGTCGATCTCGCTGCCGGAGCTCTGTCCGACATACACGTCGCCCTCGCGGCGCATCAGTTCGAGGAACACCACGTTCTCGAGGAGGCGTCCGATGTCCCGCACGTTGTTGGAGCACAGGATACGTCGCATCCCCAAGTCCACGGCATAGTACTTCTTTTCCTGCTTGAGAATCCTCTTGCCCTTGATGTCGTATCGGTGGGCCGGGTAGAGGATGAACGCGTCGTAGGCCGCGATCGTCGTCGGAACGGGCACGGTCAACGACTAGGAAACGGTTTTTATCAGCAGGAGATTCTGCAATCCGGATGGCATATACCGCCCGGCTTCATTACTGCTTTGGCTCATTTCTGTTCACTTCACGCTGGAGTACCGAGACACGTTGAGCGGAAATACCGGTAATTCACGTACGGTTACCGACCATTGGCCTGAATGGTACTCAGCATCAGCAGTCACTTGGGGTATGGTCATGACGGAGAGCCATCATGACCGATCTCTCGTTATTCTGGGATGAATCCGGCGAAGCCGGAACTGAATCTAAATATTAAAACGCATGATGCACACGTTGCGGAATTAGTCCACCAGAACTTCGGCATATTCGGCAGGTTCAGCGGGTTCGATATGTCGGGCACGCATGGCATCGAGGGCGGCAGCCAAGTCGGCCGGGTACTGGGACCGGACCGTGGTCCAGACGCGGGTGCGGGGATGACGGAATTCGAGCTTCATGGCGTGCAGCCACTGCCGGTCAAGTCCCAAGGCCTCAGACAGCACCGGATTGGCACCATACATGGGGTCACCGCACAGGGGATGCCCAATCGAGGAGAAATGCACGCGAATCTGATGAGTACGTCCGGTCTCCAGATTCACGGATACCAGAGTGGCCTCATGGCCGAAACGCTCCAGCACATCCCAGTGCGTAACGGCCGGTTTGCCGGCCGGAGTCACGCAGAAGCGGAAATCGGACACTTTGGCGCGCCCGATCGGTGCCTCAATGGTTGCTTTGTTCTCTTTAAGACCACCCTGCACGAGCGCATGATAGGTTTTCTTTACCTCATGCTCGGCGAACTGCCGACGCATCTCGGTGTACGCAAGGTCGGACTTGCACACCAACATCAAGCCGGAAGTGCCTACATCAAGGCGAGAAACAATGCCCTCACGCCCGGCCGCACCATAGGAAGTGATATGCACGCCGCGGTCACGCAGTGATCCGAGCACGGTTGGACCGGTCCAGCCAACCGAGGCATGCGCCGCCACGCCTACAGGCTTATCGACCACAACGACATCATCGTCTTCGTAGACAACGGCCATATCAGTTGCGATAGGCTCAGGCTCGGCCTGTTCCTCCGCCAAATCAAATTCGACGGTCTCCCCCGCCTGCAATGTGCTGGACCGCGCAACTTCACGTCCTAAAACGCGCGCCTGCCCGGAGTCAACCAGATCGGCGGCTTTAGATCGTGAAATACCCAGCATTTTGGCCACGGCTACGTCGAAACGCTTACCCACCAATGCATCGGGAGCAGGGACTATTCGACTCATTACTTGGCGTCCGCCTCCGGCTCAGACTGTAGGGATTCGTCGGATTGCTCGATGAGATCCTTGTGTGAGAACGGCTCCCCCATAAGAATCAGAATCACCAGGGCCACACCGGCGACTACCAGATAGATATCCGCCACATTGCCAACGGACCAGCCATAGTTAAGGAAATCCACCACTTTGCCGTCGAGGAAGCCGTCAGCGTACATAACACGGTCAATCAGGTTGCCCAGAGCGCCTGCAAACGCGAAAGAAATCGCCACCGACCATTTCATGGAGACAGTGCGCACCCCAGCCACAGCAAGGGCCACGCAAGCCACAACGGCCAACAGACTGATTACCCAAGTAGCGCCTGATCCCATGCCCAAGGACGCGCCCGGATTACGCACCAAGGTGAAGGACAGCAGTCCGGGAATCACGCGAATGGTCTGACCGTTGGATAACGCGGCCATCGCCCAAGCCTTGGTGAGCTGATCGACAATCAGCGCAGCCGCGGCCACACATGCAAAGACGGCCACGCGGGTGCGCAGCCGTCCCTGTTGGTTCGTCATACGACCTGTACCTGCCTACGCTCAGTTGGTCTTGGACGAGGTCTGGTCGACGTAGTTGTTCGACTCGGAAACCTGCGATGCCAGCTGGCCGAGGTACTCGGTGAGGCGGGCGCGGTATTCAGTCTCGAACTGCTTGAGGCTCTGGATGTTGCCCTCGACGACCTTGGACTGAGCCTGAAGGTTGTCGCGCACCTGCTCGGCATACGTATCGGCTGGAGAGCGGGGGTTTTTGTCGGACGCATCAGCCACGCCGACACTGTTCTTGTCATACTCGGCGGCACGCTGCTGCACTTCCTTCTCGTAGTTGTCAGCGTCATCGTGCTGAGACTTGGAGTAGTTGTCCGCATCCTGACGAGTCTTGACGGAGTATGCGTCGGCCTCAGAACGGGTGTTCTGGGAGTAGGTCTCGGCATCCGCGTGAGTCTGGTCACGGTAAGCGTCGGCCTCGGAGCGGGTACGATCCGAATAGGTGTCGGCGTCGGAACGAGTACGAGTGGAGTAGTCGTCGGCCTCGGAACGGGTACGCTCGGAGTAGTTGTTGGCCTTGGTGACCAGATCGTTGTACTTGTTCTGGCTGGCCTCGGTGATTTCCTTGGCCTTGTTCTTGCCCTTCTCCACGTACTGATCGTGCAGCTGCATAGCCAGGGTCAGCATGGCGGTGGCGCGCTCGGGCTCGGTGCCCGGCATGGAAGCGGCGCCAGCGATCTTCTGCAGAGAACCGGTCTCGGTGCTCGGCTCGACCTTAGAAACCTGAGCACGAAGCTGGTTTTCACGCTGCTTGGCTTCTTCGAGCTGACGGGACAGCTCAGCGATCTGAGCGGACTGCTGCTGAGCGGCGGAACCCTGCTGCTGAGCAGCGGCGAGCTGACGGGACAGCTCCTCGTTGGCCGCGCGGAACTGATCACGTTCCTGCTGAATGGCGGCGATCTGCTGACCGACAGCCTCCTGGTCACCGGAGGCCTGAGCAGCCTGAGCGGTGAGCTGATCGATTTGAGCGTTCAGCTGATCGACCTGACCCTTGAGCTGCTCATTCTGGGAGGACAGCGCGCGGTTGGATTCCTCGGCTTCGCTGAGCTTGGCAGAGACAAGCTGTGCTGCCTGATCATTGCCAGCCTGAACGGCCTGCTGGGCCTGAGCCACAGCGTTCTTCAAACCAGCATTCTCCGACTCGAGTTGCTGCACCTGACCGGTAAGATCGGAGATCTTCGCATTAAGGTTGGTCACGTCAGGACCCAGAGTCTGGGTGGCCTGACCGCCGGCTACCGCCTGACGTCCAAGAGCCTCGACGGTTTCCGTGACCTGATCAAGGAAGTCATCGACCTCGTCGACATCATAACCTTCCTTGAATCGAACAGTCTGGAAGGTATGCTCCCTAATATCCTTCGGCGTCAACAGAGCCATAAATCTTGCACCTCGCTTTGGGGCATCGCCCGCACTTACGTTGGTCTCAAGTCAGAATGCTATCACGACCCCATCGTTTCAGAACATTCGACGTGGGTTTTTATGCCAGATATATGCCTCCGGCGGGTCAAAAACGGCCTCAGAACACTATCAGAACAACACTTTCCAGTACCACCAGCGCAAAATACAGCACAATGAAGCTGACATCAAGATAAATCGAACCGAGCGGCAATGGGCGAATATAGCGACGTAGCCAGCGCAGAGGGGGTTCGGTAATGGAATACACAATATTGATCAGCTGGGCCACCACACCACGTGGATACCAGTTTCGTGCGAGAACGGAGACCCAGTCCAGAATCATGCGCACGAACAGAACCGTGATATACGCGTTAATGAGCCATGCAAGAATGCGGCCGATCAGAGAGAACACTAAGGAAAGCATGCTGACAGACTAACAACCGCGCATGAAAAGTTTGCTCGGAGCACAATAAGAATCGGCCGACTCCTTGCTGGGAGTCGGCCGAATACCGATATAACGTCGAATGCGAAAACTACTGAACCGGTCAATCAGCGAACAAATCGTGTGCCGAGGCTGGTTTTGTCGGCTCTTCGACCTTGATGTTCACCTGCGCCGGGCTCAACAGGAACACGCGCGGAGTGACACGCTCGAGGGAACCACGCACGCCGAACACCACGCCGGCGGAGAAGTCCACGATGCGATATGCCACGGCTTCGGCCACACCAGTGAGATTCAGTACGACCGGAACACCGTCACGCAATGCGCGGCCGACCAGTTGAGCATCCTCATATGACTTCGGATGGATGGTGGTGATGCGGCTAACTCTACCCCCCTGGAACGGGTTGGACTGCTCACGCGGAGCGGACGGCGTGGAAGCGGAAGCCGAAGAGGAAGGCATCGGGGTGACGGAATGATCCGAATCGAACGAGGTCTCGCCGGTGTCGACGTCATCCTCGAAATCATCCTCACCCTCGGCGACGTCGGACATTCCCAAGTACGACATCGCGTTCTTCATGAAACCTGCCATGTATGTTCCTTTCGCGTCTACGCGTTGACTTTAGCGCAGGAAATCCGGAATATCGAGGTCGCCCGGATCGTTAGCCGAAACCACTTCATGCTCGGTGGTCTGGTCGAACGAGGCGACGTTCTGGTCCGGAGTGGACGGAATGTAGCTGGACAGCGGCTGCACCTGCGGCACCGCCGGAGTCTGATGATTTCGGGAGTCTGCCCCGGCTGCGGCTGCGGGGCGGGAGCCTGCACGCCGGCGGACAACGCGGACAGCGGTACCGTGTTTTCCTTGGCCGCGGCCGGCTTTTCTTCGGCCGGCTGGTCGGGCTTCTTAGAATTGGCATCGAAACCTGCCGCGATGACGGTGACACGCACCTCGTCGCCGTAGGCGTCGTCCAGGGACAGGCCCCAGATGATCTGCGCTTCCGGATGGATGGCCTTCTGCACCAGCGCGACCGCGGCTGCGGCTTCCTGCCGCTTTAGGTCGGGCGGACCGGGCACGCGTTCA
>OGQF01002042.1_pt1 | contig 12309 bp, 8 predicted proteins | sample 1553141 | NCBI WGS metagenome assembly OGQF01 (sample SAMEA2580005, study PRJEB22360) | human gut metagenome | biome: human gut; feature: human-associated habitat; material: faeces | place: Denmark | collected 2008/2010
AGAATCGATCGCCCGGAAAGGAGGCAAAGCTCCCAAGGTATAACAGCCGATATCGCCAAACACCTTAGCCGTACCGTTATACTCGGCGATCACCTCGTTCAAGGCCTCATACATATCCCGGTGTCCACAACCTTGGCACAAGGCGGGCGGACGTTGCTCAACCACCTCGGGGATCGCGTAATAGCTCTGGATCTCCTTACCCAAGGCTTTGCCTACCGCGTCTGGCGTAAGCTCGCCGTCACGCTGAAGCGTACCGTCCAGACGGCCATGAACCGTCACGCCTTTCGCCAAGAAACCTTTTAATTGCTCTTCAACGACCGGATATCCCTCTTCCAACACCAAGATCTCCTTACACTCGCCAACGATCTTCTCCACTTGCTTTCTCGGAAGCGGATACTGGGAGATCTTCAATACGGGATGCTCGAAACCGTCCGGATAATTCTCGGAAAGATAATTGAAAGCGATACCCGTCGTGATGATACCCAAGTCTTTATTTGGGGCATCGAAATACTTATTATACGCGGAATTCTCGGAAGCTTCCGTGAAAGCCTCTTGAGACGCCAGCAAACTCTTGAAACGTTTACGAGCCAATGCCGGGAGTAAGATAAAACGTTGACGACCGTCTTCCGGACAATTCATCCGGTTCTCCGGCTTCAACGGGCTGGTTACGACACCGGCACGAGAATGCGCCATACGGGTCGTTACACGCAGCAAGATAGGATACCCTAATTTCTCGGATAACTCGAATCCATGATATACCATATCATAAGCCTCTTGCTGGCTGGATGGCTCAAACATCGGGATCATGGCGAAATTGCCATAAATACGGTTGTCTTGCTCATTCTGGGAAGAGTGCATGGATGGGTCGTCGGCCGTAAGGATGATCATACCTCCGTTGATACCGCTCATAGCGGCGTTCATAAAGCAATCGGCGGCTACATTCAAACCCACGTGCTTCATGCAGCAAAGCGCACGTTTACCGGCATAGCACATACCCAAAGCGGCTTCCATGGCGGTTTTCTCATTCGCGCTCCAGCGACAATGGATACCTCTTTCCTTCGTTACCGGAGAACCTTGGATATATTCTGTGATTTCAGTAGAAGGGGTTCCCGGGTATGCGTATACCCCGGAGATTCCAGCGTCTATAGCGGCTTGCGCTATGGCCTCGTCCCCCAAAAATAAATGTTTTTCCATGTGTATCTGTTTTCTTAATATTGACTATTCACACTATTTAGCCGCCAAAGGTAATGAAAAATGTTCAATTTAGAATGAGAGACTTATGATTTATACTAGATCCATTACCGTATCCGGCGCCTATTCAACTCCGCCCGATACCGGTTGGCATTACGGTTATGCTCCGCCAACGTCACGGCGAAATTATGCCGTCCCGAGAAATCCTCCTTAGCGCACATGTATAAGTATTTATGTTTCGTATGATTCAATACGCTATTCAAGCCCTTGATAGTAGGAATCCGTAGAGGACCGGGAGGCAGGCCCGCATATTTATAGGTATTATAGGGAGAATCTATTTCCAAATGCTCAAATAAGATACGTTGCAAAGAAAAATCCCCCACCGCGAACTTTACGGTAGGGTCTGCCTGTAAAGGAATACCAGCATGAAGGCGGTTGATATAAAGGCCCGCCACGATTGGATATTCGTCCGATGCCGCCGTCTCCTCTTCTACGATAGAAGCCAAGATAGATACCTCGACTGGAGTAAGCCTGATCTCCTCTGCCTTTTTCAATCGTTCCGGTGTCCAGAAAGCGTCATATTCACGCTTCATGCGACGTATAAATTTATCCGCGGATATATTCCAATAAATCTCATAGGTATTAGGAATGAAGAGGGCATCGATCGTTTCCGGGGTAAAACCTAAAGAGTCGCAATACACAGAATCATTCAATAGACGCAGGAGATTTTCCTTCCCGAACATCAATTGATCACTTATACGTTCCGCCAAATCTTCCTTGAAACGGATATTATTAAAAGTAACCCGGGCCGCTACTTGATGTCCTCTCCGCAAATCATTCAATAAGGTTAAATTACTCATGCCGGGCTTCACGGCGTATCGACCGGTACGCATGGACGCAGGATACTTCAACAATCCACTCAATTGCTTAAAGCTACCGATACGGAGACAGTTCGCCGAATCCCTCAACTGCCGGCAAAGATCATCAAAATCCTTTTTATCATCTATATAGACATAGACCGTCTTATCCGGCTTAAAATTCGGAGCCCAAGCCAAACGGTACACCCAAAAGCCTCCACCACCTATCAAAACAACGAGAATCGCTATCAAGGCGATAACTATCGGACGCCTCGATAAAATTTGTTTGTTCAAATCCATGAATAATCTATTGAATATCAGAATAAGGCACAAAAGTAGTATCTTTTTTCGAAAAAAATGATGTGCAAAGCCTTGTTTATTTAAAATTATAGTTCTACCTTTGCATCGCAATTCTAAGGAAGAAGCACAGAACACACAAGGAAGTGTGGGTGAGTGGCTGAAACCACCAGTTTGCTAAACTGACGTACTCGTAAGGGTACCGGGGGTTCGAATCCCCCCGCTTCCGCAAAGAGCCAACTAATAAATTTATTAGTTGGTTTTTTTGTTTTTAAGCCAACCGAATTAAAGTGTTTCATATATTTGTCATATTTGAACTTATCGTAAGTCGATCTGTTATTAAAAGGAGATAATTAAATATATACATTATGACAATTGCTTTTATCCGAACATATAATAATAAGCAAAACTCCGAGGTCCAAGAAGCTGTGATCCGGGAATTTGCCGAATCTCAGAAGATAGAGATCGGGAAGTGGGCTAAAGAGGTGGGAAATAGTCCTCGTGCGAACCGCAGACTGGAAAGTATTGTCAAATCTTTAAGTCCCGGGGATGAGATACTTGTGTCCGATATATCCCGTGTGAGCCGTAAGATGATCGAGATCATCCATATCATTTTGCTTTGTATAGAGCGAAAGGTAACGCTTCGTAGCGTAAGCGACGGATATGTGTTCGAGGATAATATCGACAGTAAGACTTTGGCCTTTACCTTCGGTCTGGTCTCCGAGATCGAGCGAAAGCTGGTCTCTATCCGTACGAAGGAAGCCCTTGCCTTGATCAGAAGTAAAGGTGTGGTGCTGGGCCGTCCGAAAGGTAGTCAACAAATGGGACGCTTGGAGCCTTATAAGGAACAAATCGAGAAAGACTTGAAAGACCCGAGCTTGACTTACGCCCAGATAGCGGAGAAATACAATGTATCGCTAAGTAGCTTCAAACGCTTTCTGAAAGAGTATCTTCCCGATAAGAAAAAGAAGAAGAAGAAATAATGATTCAATGTGCCAATATGCCAATGAAATACCAGAAGTGGATAATTTAGATATTAGCATATTCGCATATTGGCACATTGAATCATTATTATTTCTCTATACGGATACGGGCGTCTACAGCGAACAAGCCTCTATCCGTAGCCACCAACGGATTTATATCCATTTCCTTTATCTCGCTGGCAAAACGCAATAAAGTAGAGAGGCGAACGATAATGTCCGCATATTGTTGCTCGTCGATGCCCTTTTGCCCACGCGTACCTTTAATGATCGGATACCCTCTCAAAGAACGAATCATTGAATAAGTCTCATCATATGATAACGGTGCCAAACCATAAGACACATCCTTCAATACCTCCACGAAGATTCCACCCAACCCGCAAAGTACCACATGGCCGAAACGATCCTCATATTTAGCTCCCAAGAATAATTCCTGTCCTTTCAACATCGGTTGTACCATGATGCCCGTAACACCCGGCAGACGCATCATACGTTCATACTCGAACAATAAATGCTCTTCTCCACGGATATTCAAGGCCACACCACCGATATCGCTCTTATGCACAGGCCCTACAACCTTGGCTACCACCGGATATTTCACCTTCTTGGCAAAAGCCAGCAACGCATCCCTATCATCCGAAGCATATTCCTCCACTAACGGGATATTAGCGGCACGCAACAATGTACGCACTTCCTCCGGATTTAAATAACCGCTACCCGGCAACCGATCTATGATACGACGAACTTCCGGTACATCCACGCCATATAGCTGGATATCCGTGCTCATCGGTTTCGGCGTATTGATCACCCGTGAAAGGGCAGTACCCAATGTCACCTCGTCCGAGAAGTTCACATGGCCTTTCTTGACAAAGCTCTTCACTTCCGGTCCGGCCGTTACGATAGACGGTAATATCGGGAAGATCGGCTTCTTGCACTCTTCCATCTTTTTATGAAGTACCTCGTAGGTATCATAAAGTTTTACCAAACCGGGACTACCGAAGATGACCATCATCAAATCCACATTATCGAAACGATTCTCACAGAAATCGATGGCTGTAGCCAAATGTTCCGGTGTCCCCGTACCGATAATATCAATCGGATTACCGACAGCGGCACCCGGATACAGTTTGGATTTCAACTCATCAGCGATAGGGCCTTCCAAACTAGGAACATTCAAACGCCCCTTGGATAAAGCGTCCGCCAGCATTACCGCAGGCCCTCCGGCATGTGTCACGATCGCACAATTCTTCCCTTTCACGTCTTTCAAGGTAAAGATACTCGCCACGGTAGTCAATTCCTCACGGCTAAAACAACGCACGATACCCGCCTTACGGAACAAAGCCTCCACGGCAGAGTCCGAACTAGCGATAGCGCCCGTATGCGAAGAGGCAGCTCGCTTTCCCGACTCCGTACTTCCCGCCTTGATAGCGGCGATCTTGCATCCCTTACGTATCAAGGAAGACGCATGATACAACAATTTATCCGGTTGCTTGATTTGCTCGATATACAACATCTTGATCTTGGAATCCAATACCGGATCAAAGTTCCGATCCATATATTCAAGGATATCCTCTACTCCATTCTGCTTGGAGTTTCCAACCGACCAAACAGAAGAGAAACGCAGCCCTTTTGTCAGCGCCGACTCGATAATGAACAAGGCCGTACCGCCGGAGCTAGAGATGAAATCCACGCCATCGGGATGGAATTCCGGTATCGGTTGCGTAAACACGCCATGATAATTCATATTCATCAACCCGATACAGTTCGGGCCGATCAAGGAAGCTCCCGCCTCATTCACGACATCCAGCATCTGTTGTTCCAAGATACCGCCTTCGTGTGTCTCCTCGCCGAAACCGGCTGAGATCACGATAAAAGCTTTTACCCCCTTTTGCCGGGCCAGCACTTCCATCACCTCGGGGCACGATTTACTCGGAATCGAGATGATCGCCAACTCCGTCTCCGGGATATCATGTACAGAAGGATAAGACTTGACGCCTTGCACGTCTGTCTCCTTGGCGTTTACCACACATAATTCTCCTTTATATTTTCCATCCAACAGGTTTCGCACGATACGACCGCCCGGTTTATGTACGTTGTTGGAACCTCCCACCACTACGATGCTTTGAGGATTAATCAATTCTCGGTTAATCATAACATTTTGATTAGTTAGATTCAATGAATGGGAGCAAATATAGTTTTTTTCTCCATTTATTCATTAAAACCCGTGGTATTTATTTACACTTTGCACTCTCTGTCTGCAACCAGTCACACCATGCATCCATCCCGTCTCCTTTCGTGGCGGATACCTCGAATATCTGGAGATGGTGATTTACCTTCAAGGCGTTTTCCCGAAGCACTTCCACTTTTGTATTCAGATAAGGAGCCAGATCAATCTTGTTGATTACGCAGATATCTGCCTCCTGAAAGATATGTGGGTATTTCAACGGTTTATCATCTCCCTCCGTCGTACTCACGATAACGACTTTCTTGGACTCTCCGAGATCGAACATGGCCGGACAGACCAGATTGCCGACATTCTCTAAAATAACCAGTTCCACATCATCTGTTCCAAGTCCTTTTAATCCCTGTCTCGTCATATCTGCATCCAGATGACACATGCCGCCTGTATGAAGCTGGATTGCCTTTGCTCCGGTATTTACCTGAAACACGGGAATCTCCAACGCCGCTATACGGTCGGCATCGTTTGAGGTTTGTTGATCGCCTTCTATCACATAGATCGGTCGCTTCGCTTTCAAACGGCGGATCGTCTCTTCCAGCAAAGTTGTCTTACCGGATCCGGGCGAACTCATCAAGTTCAGGCAGAACAGGTTCTTAGCCTCGAAATATCCCCGGTTTCGCTCCGCCAATAAGTTGTTACGTTGAAGTATATCTTGTTCCAGATTGATTACGATCCCTTCATCAGGATGGTGATGATGTTCATGGCCATGAGAATGCTCATGCGCATGATCGTGATGGTGATGATGCTCTCCGCATCCGCAAGTTCCGCACATAGTATTTAAGTTTTTATTTCATTAATATATCATTCCTTTTTAATAACAATCGACTTCACCCGAAGTTCCTTCCCTTTAAGGATTTTAACTAAATAGGAGCCACAATGGGGACAAGGGGAAAACAAGGCGTTCATTGGGAAAATGGTCTCACAGTCGCTACACTGTCCTTCCCCCTCAATATAATGACGGATAATCCGGGCCTTTTCCAGCTTGCTACCTTTTATGGCGCTATCCAATGCGAACGCTAAGGTTTGGATCTCTACGCCGGACAAATGTCCTATCTCTAACTCCAACTCTTCGACCACCGAGGCTCCCCGGTTATCCGCTTGTTCCTCGACCAGCTCCACGATGCTACGGGCTATAGACAACTCATGCATATCTGATCTCTTTTAAAAGGGAGTCACCGAGGCGATCGTTAATTGCCCCACGGCTATCCCCCCATCGTTACAAGGTATACGAGACGGAATATAGACGGGGACCCCAGCCATGATGAACTGTCTCCTCATCGACTCCGTCAATAATTTATTCTGGAAACATCCTCCCGAGATAACCACTTGTGTCGCTTTCGTCCGTTTAATCAACAAGCGGGCTTTCTGCACAAACAAGGAAGCCAATGTCGTATGGAAACGGGCGGATATCAAGCTCACCGGGACCTCGTTCGTCTTATCATGCAATAATGCCTCAAACAAAGAATAAAAAGAGATTTCCTCTCCCTCCGCCGAGACTGGATACGCATAAGCGTTCCTCTCTCCCATCGCCGCCTGCTCCAATAAGACCGGAGCCTCCGCTTGGTGGCTGGAGACATCGCAAATCCCCAATAAAGAAGCTACCGCATCAAACAGCCGGCCAGCGCTGGATGTATAGGGTGTATTCACACCTTTCTCCATCATTCGTTCAAGCATAGCGATCCTTTCCGTGCCTATGCGTTCCACGAAATCGGCCGGATAAGGAATACCCGACGGTTCGTCCTTGAAATAATGCCACAAATAGGCGACAACCATTCGCCATGGCTCCTCAGCCGCCTTGTCGCCTCCCGGTAACGGGACATACTCAAAATGGGAAAGGCGACGGTATTTCGCTCGGTCACAAAAGAAGAACTCGCCTCCCCAAACCTTACCATCATCACCCAGACCTGTCCCATCCATCACGATAGCGAGAACCGGCTCATTCAATCCATGCTCCAACATACAAGCAGCGGCATGAGCATGATGATGTTGTACCTTTAATAAAGGTAAGGAAAGAGATTTCGAGATACGTTCCGCCTCTTGGCTGGAAAGATAATCCGGATGCAGGTCACAAACCAATCGCTGGAGATTGAAACGAAACAAATGACGAAACCGCTCCATAGATTCCGTATAGAACCGGAAAGTCTCCCAGTTCTTTAAGTCGCCAATATATTGACTTTGCAGGATCGTCTCTCCTTTTCCCAAAGCGAACGTGTTCACTTTCTCCGCACCGAAAGCCATGATCCCTTCCACATTTGTATCCGTGAAAAAGGGTTCCGGCACATAGCCTCGGGAACGACGGATCAAGCAGGGTTGTCCTCCGCAGACCTGCAACACAGAATCATCTACCCGGTTATGGATCGGGCGATTATGATGCAAGAGGATCGCTACCTTTCCCGCTAATTGCGCCTCCGCATCCTCCGGGGTGATCGCTATTGGCAAATCGCTTAGATTCCCGCTGGTCATTACCAACGCAGGTATCCCTGTACGAGCAAACCAATCGTAATGAATCGGCATATAAGACAACATACATCCTAGCGTATGCATGCCCGGATTGATTCCGGAAGCTAACCGGCTCCGTTGCCTCAGCAGCACGATCGGACGGCGCCAAGAGACGAGGCATCGCTCCTCCATCGGTTCCGTAGCCGTATAGACCTGCAAATGTTCCAAATCACGGAACATAACAGCGAATGGTTTGGTATTCCGCTGCTTTATCTCTCGCAGACGGGCAACCGCTCTCTCGTTCGAGGCATCACAAATCAAATGATAGCCTCCGATTCCTTTAGCCGCAATAACCTCTCCACCAAGCAATAGACGAGAGGTAAGTTTCAATAAGGTCTCATAATCGATATAAGTCTCCTCGTTATAAGTCGCGTAATAAGTCGGGCCACAATGATTGCAAGCGACCGGTTGGGCATGGAAACGGCGATCGATAACATTCGTATATTCTTTCTCACAATCGGGACACATAAGGAAACCGCCCATCGTTGTCTGCGAACGGTCGTAAGGAAGGTCCCGGATAATAGAGAAACGAGGGCCACAATGCGTACAATTAATAAAAGGATATCCGATTCGATGGGGTTGCGTAGTCCGGTCTCGCATACAATCCGCACAAACAGCGATATCCGGGGAGACCTGCGTGACCTCATCCGATTCTGAATGGCTGGGCGTAATCGTAAAATCGTCAAAATCATCTTCATCCATTTCCGTAGATGTATAGGAGATCCGATGGATATAAGCGACACGAGGATGCTCGGTCCGTATACGACTTATCAGCAAATCCCGATCATCCGGAGTAGCGGCAACCAATATACGTACTCCATTATTCATATTCTCCACACAACCTTTCATCCCCAGATCTTTAGCGATCCGGTAGATAAAAGGGCGAAAACCAACCCCTTGAACCAAGCCTTGAATAATCAACGCATATACTTTATTCTTCGCCATAGCACAAATATACAAATAAATGTCTAATCAGACACGAATCGACTATCGTATTTACTAAAGAGATATTATCCATCATCTTATAAATAATATTTATCAATTTTATCTTTCCCTCTTAAACATATTAAGTATCTTTGAGGTTATTAAATAAATTGAAACGATATGTGTTTAGCGGTACCCGGAAAGATTATCTCAATCGATCGAAGCATCCCCGAAATGACCATGGCTAAAGTTGATTTCGGAGGCATCCTAAAGAATATATGTATTGAATGGGTGGATGTGAAACAGGGGGATTATATCCTCGCTCACGCAGGGATCGCTATATCTGTTGTAGATGAGAAAGAAGCGGAGGAAACACTGAAAGACCTTAAAGAATTACAAAAGTGCGTTTCGTAGACGAATATAGAAGCAACGAGAAGGTACAAACTCTTCTGGAGGCCATCCGCAAAAAGGTGACACGACCTTGGTATATCATGGAGATTTGTGGCGGGCAAACACATGCTATCGCCCGTTATCGGCTGGAAGAGATGTTGCCGCCGGATCTTCAACTGCTCCATGGGCCGGGTTGCCCGGTCTGTGTAACACCGGTCGAGACAATCGACTACGCCTTGAAGTTGGCGACACAGCCGAATGTGATCTTAGCCTCTTTCGGGGATATGATGCGAGTTCCGGGAAGTAAGGAGGATTTATTGAGCGTAAAAGCGAGAGGAGCGGATATCCGTATGCTATATACGCCCTTGGATGCCCTATCACTCGCCAAGGAGAACCCGGATAAGGAAATCGTATTCTTCGCGATTGGTTTTGAGACGACCGCACCTGTCCACCTCATGGCTTTGAAAGAGGCCATACGCCGAGGACTTCCGAACTTTTCCATATTGACTTCCTTATTCACGGTACCACCCGCTATCGAGACTATCTTATCAGATCCGGAAAGCAAAGTGAATGGCTTCCTGACAGCCGGACATGTCTGCGCCATCACAGGCAACAGGGCCTATCACCGATTAGCCGCCCACTATAAAATCCCGATGGTCGTCACCGGATTCGAGCCGGTAGATCTATTATATGGTATCTACCGCTGTGTCTCCCAGTTGGAAGCCGGAAGTTATGAGGTAGAGAACGCTTACAAACGGGCCGTTCCCGAGCAAGGGAATGCCGCCGCCCGCCAACTTATAGACGAGATGTTGGAACCTTGCGACCAAGACTGGCGGGGCATCGGAATCATCCCCTCCAGCGGGCTTCAACTTCGATCCGAATATAAAAGATATTCCTCCCGAATGAGATTTCAATTGTGTCCGGAAGAAAACCAGATCGCATCCGAATGCATCGCCGGTCTGATTATGAGAGGTTTGAGACAACCCTCGGACTGTCCCCATTTCGGGAAGGCCTGCCATCCCACCCATCCGCTGGGAGCCCCGATGGTCTCCTCGGAAGGGGTTTGTGCCGCTTATTATAGATATAAATAGAAAGATATGGATATACACTTGAATTGCCCGATTCCTTTTACCGACTCAGACCGTGTGTTACTAGCGCACGGAGGGGGAGGACGCATGACACACCAACTGATCAGCCAAGTATTTTATCCGGCTTTCCGGAACCCATTATTGGAGCAGGATCATGACGGATGCGTGTTCCCTATGGAAGAAGGGCGACTGGCCTACTCTACCGACTCCTTCGTGGTAGACCCGATCTTTTTCCCCGGAGGAGATATCGGTGATCTGGCGATCAACGGGACCGTTAACGATTTGGCTTGTTGTGGTGCCCGTCCTTTGTATCTGACCGCCGGGTTTATACTGGAAGAGGGCTTGCCTCTAGCAGATCTTCAGCGTATCGTACAATCCATGAAACGTGCGGCGGAGCGTGCCGGCGTACAGATCGTAGCAGGAGACACAAAAGTGGTGGAACGGGGCAAATGCGATAAATTGTTTATCAACACCAGTGGGATCGGGATCGTCCCTCCGGGCATACGAATCGCCCCAGACCAAGCGACTCCCGGCGATGTCGTCATTTGTAGCGGCCCGATTGGTCTACATGGTATCACGATCCTTTCCGCACGGGAAAGCTTGGGATTCGAGACGGATCTAAAAAGTGATACCGCTTCGCTAAACATTCTGATTTCTGAGCTGTTACATACTATAGGAGAGGTACATGTCTTACGTGACCCCACCCGAGGTGGCGTAAGCGGAACCCTCAACGAGATCGCCCAAGACGCTGGTGTGGATATCCTGCTGGACGAAGACGCCCTGCCTATTCCGGAAGCGGTACGTGCCGCATCCGAGATGCTAGGATTAGACCCACTTTATATAGCGAACGAAGGATTGGTTCTTGTGATCCTGCCGGAAAGCCTTGCGGAACAAGCGTTACCCCTTATGAGACGTTTTGAGGAGGGCAGGCAAGCGACCGTTATCGGCCGTATCACCAAGCAAAGCGGAGAGCAAGCCCGGGTCAAGATGAAGACATTATACGGTAACTACCGGATCATCGATATGCTAAGCGGGGAGCAACTCCCCCGTATTTGTTAGAATACTTAATTGCTGAGATATGGAAAATAAAAGACCGTCCGTTTACGAAGAGTGCCGTCAGAAAGGCATCTCCCGCCGGGACTTCCTGAAGTTCTGTACCACCATGGCCGCCCTGATGGGATTGGAGGCTTCGGGAGTGGCACAGGTAGTAAATGCCTTGGAGACGAAACCCCGCCTTCCGATCATCTGGCTACACCTACAGGAATGTACCTGTTGTACCGAATCGTTTATCCGTGCCGCCCACCCGATCGTGGCTACCTTGTTGTTAGACAAGATTTCCCTAGACTATACCGAGACGCTGATGGCCGCCGCCGGCGAACAGGCCGAGGCCGCTAAGGAAGAGACCATGAAAAAATATTACGGCAATTATCTGCTGATGATCGAGGGATCGTTACCTACAAAAGACGAGGCTTATTGTTGCGTAGGCGGCAAGAGTGCCTTGCAGATCACCGAAGAGGCCGCCGCAGGAGCTAAAGCGATCATCGCTTGGGGCAACTGCGCTTCCGCCGGTTGCGTGCAAGCGGCGAACCCGAATCCTACCGGCGCTAAAGGTATCCATAAAGTCATCAAAGGTAAACCTATTATTAATGTACAAGGCTGTCCTCCGATCGCCGACGTGATGGCGGGTGTCATTATCTATATGTTGACCTTCGATCGTATGCCACAATTGGATGGATTGGGCCGTCCGAAGATGTTCTACTCCCGCCGGGTACATGATACGTGCTACCGCCGTGCGAATTTCGACGCCGGTTTGTTCGTGGAGAGCTTCGACGATGAGAACGCCA
>OGQF01002043.1_pt1 | contig 12308 bp, 10 predicted proteins | sample 1553141 | NCBI WGS metagenome assembly OGQF01 (sample SAMEA2580005, study PRJEB22360) | human gut metagenome | biome: human gut; feature: human-associated habitat; material: faeces | place: Denmark | collected 2008/2010
CCGGCGTCGGCCATATCGGACTGGTGGACGGCGATGTGGTGGATATGAGCAATCTGCAACGCCAAATCATCCATACCACTGCACGTGTCGGAGCGCCCAAAGTGGAATCCGCGGCCACAGCCATCCGCGCGCTCAACCCGGATGTGACGGTTGATACCTACTACGAGCTCGTCGACGCGAGCAACATCGCCGGCCTCATCGAACCGTACGATCTGGTGATCGATGCCACCGACAACTTCGCCGCAAAATTCCTCATCAATGACGCCTGCGTGCTGGCCGGCAAGCCGTATATCCATGCCGGCGTGGTCGGATTCGCCGGTCAGGTGATGACCGTCATTCCCGGCGAAGGCCCCTGCTACCGCTGCATCTTCCGCGACCTGCCCGCCGCCGGTGAGATTCCGACCTGCAAGGAAGCCGGCGTACTGGGCGCGGTGGTCGGCGTGATCGGCAGTCTGGAGGCGACTGAGGCCGCCAAGCTGTTTGCCGGCGTGGGGGAGCCGCTCGTGGCTCGCATGCTCACTGTGGATGCCCTGACCATGAATATTCGACGGGTCCCACTGCCAAAGCATGTGCCGGATTGCCCGGTGTGCGGTGAGCAGCCGACCATTACTGCTATTGATCCGGCCAACTATATTCAGCCGGCCTGCGCGATTTAGAGCTATGTGGTGCCCCTCCTTGAGGGGTGCCAAGATCAGAACGAGAGGGGAAGAACATGCCTATTGCTTTGCATAATGCGGTCGATGACGATGAGAGCAGTGAAGCATCGTACCGCCGCATCACGCCGGCGGAATTTGCCAAGCTCGACCCGAATACGGTCACGCTGCTCGACTTGAGGGAACCAGCCGACTTTGCCGCCCACCCGGTCGAAGGTGCCATCAATGCACCACTCGACCCTCTGGCCCATGTGCTCAAAACCGTGCCCACAGATCGAACTGTCGTAGTCTATTGTGCTCAAGGATGGTGGAGCGAGGAAGTAGCTGAAATCCTTGCCGATCGCGGCTACGATGTAGCAAGCCTCGATGGCGGTTTTCAAGGTTATCTCGACTATCTTGAAACCCACCACGATTAACGGTTCCCGTTGTCGTTCTTTTGGATGAGTGTGCACGGACATATTTGTGCCCTACAATCGGTCACGGTATTACTCGATGGATTCTTGAATATCGCCGGGTAATCGTAATTCACAACAGGGGATTGCACTGAACCAACCCAAAACGGGAAGGACCGAAAATCGTGGGACATCTGCTCACCCGAACGCAGATTCAACGCCTGGTCGCCAAGCACGGCCGTGAGGTCATCGAGCATCGCCACATGCAGATCGAACGCTGCTGCTACCAGCACGGCAATGTCACCACGTTCGAACATTCCGTGCGTGTCGCCTGCCTGGCTGTGTGGATGGCCGACCGCGCACACCTGTGGTACCGCGTCGACCTCAAATCCCTGATTCGCGCGGCCCTCCTGCACGATTACTTCCTGTACGACTGGCACGACTGGGATAACGGCGAACACCAGTGGCATGGCTTCACCCATGGCCACGCCGCCCTGGTCAATGCCCTGAAGGACTTCAAGCTCAACGATATCGAACGCAACAGCATCGAGAACCACATGTTCCCGATGACCCCGGTGCCGCCGCGCTATATCGAAGGCTATCTGGTCACCTTGGCGGACAAATGCTCCGCCACCGCCGAGACCTTCTCGTTCGACCGGTTCAACAAGCGCGCGTTGCCCGCCGCGAAGCCTTACGCCGAGATCGAAGCCCGTCGATGATCATCACACTCGAACATTATTTCCTCTGGTTTCTGTTCTACAGTTTCGTCGGCTGGATGTACGAGTCCATTCTCGTCTCCTGCCAACAGCACCGCTTGGTCAACCGAGGGTTCCTCAACGGCCCGCTGTGCCCGATCTACGGCACCGGCGCGATACTCGGCGTCGCCATTCTCGGCAACGTACATAACCCGATCATCATCTTCCTGATTTCGATGGTGGGCGCCACGATACTCGAATACACAACCTCGTGGGTCATGGAGCAGCTGTTCCACGCCCGCTGGTGGGATTACTCGAACTTCCGCTTCAACCTCCAAGGCCGCGTCTGCCTGCTGGGCGCGTTGATTTTCGGCCTCGGCGGCGTGGGCGTGGTACTTGGTTCGCAGCCATATGTCGAGCGGGTCACGGATATGATTCCGCTGCCGATGCTGCATACGCTGGTCACGGTACTGGCCCTGATCACCATCATCGACTTGGCGGTCACGGTTGCGGGCATGCTCGAATTCGAGCGGGTGCTCGATTCCGTCTCTCAGGTGGTGCAGGATGTGGCGGCACGCGCCGGTGGCACGTGGCAGTGGGGCTCCAGTGCGGTATCCGACAGGATGCGTGAGCTTTCGCAGGATACGGTTGAGCGTCTGCGCTGGGCCGTCAATGGCGTCATCAACGCACAGCAGAAGCGTATGCTCAAGTCCTTCCCGAAGTTCCAGGTGCCGGATCGTCAGGACATCATCGACTCTTTGCGCGAACTTATGGGCCCGCGCCGCTAGAATAAGGCGTTTTACTGAATCGCGCGGCTCGGCTGGTGTTCGGCACTGTCGCCATGTTCTGCGAAACTTGACTGTGCCCAATTGGGCAGTCTTATTCACAATTCGATAGGGAGAAGCGACAAGCTATGGCTCACGTCACCGACTTCAAGGAAGCGGGTTTCAACACCCTGCTTGAGGAACTGGAATGGCGCGGGTTGATTTCCCAGTCCACGGACCGGGATCGACTCGCAGAAGCACTGAACGGCGAGCCCATCACCTATTATTGTGGCTTCGATCCCACCCCCCCCCCCCCCCCCCCGGCCCCCCCCCAGCCGTAGCTACCGCCATCAAGCGTTTATGGCCCGGACGTCTGGTATTTACCTACCAGGGAGATGGTGACCTGGCATGTATCGGCACTGCCGAAACCATCCATGCTTTAAATCGTGGCGAAAACATTACTATCATCTTTATCAACAACGCCATTTATGGAATGACCGGTGGGCAAATGGCTCCTACCACGCTGGTTGGCATGAAGACAGCCACCTGCCCCTATGGTCGTGATGTAGCCATTCATGGCTATCCGCTGAAAATGACAGAAATTGCCGCCACTTTGGAAGGCACCGCCTACGTTACCCGCCAGGCCGTACATACGGTTCCTGCCATCCGCAAAGCAAAAAAGGCTATCCGCAAGGCATTCGAAAACTCAATGAATGGCAAAGGATCCAATTTGGTGGAAATTGTATCGACTTGTAATTCCGGTTGGAAAATGACTCCGCAAGCATCCAATGACTGGATGGTGGAACACATGTTCCCCTTCTATCCGCTGGGTGATTTGAAAGATAAAGAATAAAAAGACAGAAACCATGAAACAGGAAATCATTATAGCAGGATTCGGCGGTCAGGGTGTGCTATCCATGGGTAAGATACTTGCCTATTCCGGACTGATGGAAGACAAGGAAGTAACCTGGATGCCGGCATACGGTCCCGAACAACGGGGAGGAACCGCTAACGTAACGGTGATTGTCAGTGATGAACGCATCTCTTCACCCATTCTCAGCCAATATGACACAGCCATCATACTGAACCAACCCTCATTGGAAAAGTTTGAAGGCAAAATCAAACCGGGTGGTATCCTCATTTATGACGGATACGGAATCATCGAGCCTCCGACACGTAAGGACATACAAATCTATCGTATTGACGCAATGGATGCCGCCAACGAAAAAGGAATGGCAAAGACCTTCAATATGATTGTCTTAGGAGGCTTGCTGAAACTGCGTCCCGTAGTATCCATTGAAAGTGTAATAAAAGCTTTACGCAAAACATTGCCCGAACGTCACCATCATCTGATACCGATGAATGAAGAAGCCATCCGAATCGGAATGGAGATTATTAAACCTCAGTAAGTTAAAATAACTCTAAACGAATAATAAAAGGAAGAACTTTCCATAGCGGAAAAGCTCTTCCTTTTATTTTTATATTGTATCTTTGCCGCCGTTATGAAAAGAATATTCTCTATTATTTTTTTATTATTCCTGTGCTTCCATACTTCCTTGATGGCACAGCGGACAATGAATACCCTGAACAATCAGTTCGGTTCCTCGGCAAACGGACTGGACAGAAACCAATATGACCGTAACGGAAACCCCATAGACACGACAGCCGTAGTAGATGCCAACACTATCCCCATCGGACTGTATTCATGGAAAGTGGACAGTCGTTTTGGCAATGTCACTTATATCCCCGTAGATACCTTGCAGCACGCTTTCCAGAACTCAAATGACATGGGGGGCTACACCGGACAATACAATTACTTGGGAAATTTGGGTTCCCCCCGCCTCTCACGCATCTTTTTTGACCGTCGGGATCCCAGCCAATACTTTTTCACCGACCCATACGACTTTTGCGTACAACGTCCGGAAGATGTCATATTCACCAATACATTTTCTCCATTCACGAACCTGAGCTATTACAAAGGAGGAGGCAGCCGTGACGGAGAAGAACGCTTCAAATCCTATTTTGCCATCAATGCAAACAAAAGACTGGGGTTTGGATTCTACATAGATTACCTGTATGGCCGGGGGCTTTACCAAGATCAGTCCACAGCCTTCTTCAACGGTGGCCTGTTCTCCAGCTACCGGGGAGACAAATATGACATGCATTTCATATTCAACAACGATAACTTGAAGATGGCAGAAAACGGAGGTATCACGGACGACCGGTATATCACCAACCCGCTGGATATGGCAGAAGGCAAAAAAGAATATTCCGCCAACGAAATCCCAACGCGACTGAGTCAGATATGGAATCACAACACCAGCTACCATGCCTTCCTGACACATCGTTACAACTTAGGGTTCTATAAAGAAAAACAGGACAGTGTGGATACGGACTCCGTAAAAATAACGCAGGTATTTGTTCCTGTCACAAGCTTCATACATACATTACAAGTGGACTTGAACAATCGCAAATACATCTCATACGATGACGCACAGAATCAGAAGTATTTTGAACATAACTATCTGGGGACCGACTCAATAGACAAGACGAAGCGCACATCCATCAAAAATACCATTGGCATTGCTTTACAAGAAGGATTCAACAAATGGGCGAAAGCCGGACTTACCGCCTTTTTAAGTTATGAATACCGAAACTTCGCCTTGACCGACACGACAAACATACCGGGACAGCGCATTATCAACAACTATAAGGAAAGTTCACTCTCCATTGGCGGCGAACTATCCAAAAAACAAGGAAAACTATTACATTACAATATTCTAGGAGAATTGGCCATAGCCGGTGAAGATGCAGGACAATTCAGCGTAGAAGGCAGAGGGGATCTGAATCTCCGTTTATTCGGAGATACGGTGAGACTGGATGTAAATGCATTCATCAAGAACCAGAACCCCGTATTCTATTTCAGGCATTTCCAATCCAAACATTACTGGTGGGACAACAACGATTTATCCAAAATAATGAGAACCCGACTGGAAGGAAAACTAAGTCTGAACAGATGGGGAACCCAACTGCGTGCCGGAGTGGAAAATATAAAGAACTACACTTATCTGGCCAATGCCAGCATACCGGTAAAAGACAGTGAAGGAAATGTCACCGGTTTCAAGAACAATGCAGCCGTAAGACAGCACTCCGGCAATATACAAATATTCACAGCAATGTTGCAACAAAAATTGAAAGTAGGAATATTTCATCTCGACGGTGAAGTAGCCTATCAAAAATCAAGTGAGCAAGACATTCTGCCCTTACCGGAATTGTCGGCTTACGGCAACTTGTACATGAAATTCGGTCTCGCCAAAAAAGTACTCCAGATAGAAATGGGAGCAGATGTGCGTTATTTCAGTAAATATTACGCGCCAGACTACTCCCCCGTCATCGGACAATTCTATAACCAGAATCCTGATGACAAAATCGAGATAGGAGCTTTTCCGATAGTCAACGTCTATGCCAACCTGCATTTAAAACGTACCCGCTTCTTTATTATGATGTATCACGTCAATGCCGGTTCGGGAAAATCCAATTACTTCCTGGCGCCTCACTACCCAATCAATCCGCGAATGATAAAGTTCGGCCTTTCATGGAATTTCTTTGATTGACGGTCTATATGAGAAAATATCTGAAATACATTCTGATGGGTATCCTTGCAGTAACCCTATCCTCCATCTTCTTCAAAAAGAAAACGGAGGCTGAAACCAGTCTGCCCCGCGATTATGCAGAAATAGCGGCATCGGGAATCCTGCGTGCCGTTACCGAGTACAATTCTATCAGTTTTTATGCCGACGGCGACACCGTTTCCGGTTTCCACTACGAACTGCTCCATGCTTTTGCACACAGCAAAGGACTGAAACCGGAAATCACTCCTGAAATGAGCTTTTCCAAAAGACTGGAAGACGTACAAAAAGGAACATACGATATATTGGCCAACAGCACGGTAGTTACCACAGAATACAAAGACTCCCTGTTGTTTACCCGCCCCATTATACTGAACAAACAAGTACTGGTACAGCGTAAACCCGAAAAAGAAAACGATAGTCTGTACATTCACAGCCAGTTGGAACTAGCCCGCAAGACCCTTCATCTAGTCAAAAACTCACCTGCCATCCTGCGCATACATAATTTAAGTAACGAAATAGGCGATACCATCTATATCAAAGAAGTGGAGAAATACGGACAAGAACAATTACTGGCCATGGTAGCACATGGTGACATAGACTATGCCGTATGCGACGAGAGCATTGCCAAAGCCTCCATCAATGATTTTCCACAATTGGATATAGAAACAGCCATCAGCTTCTCACAATTCTATTCATGGGGAGTAAGCAAACATTCTCCAATATTGCTTGACAGCCTGAATTCCTGGTTAAATGACTACGTCAAGACTCCTGCATTCAAACTGTTGCGCAAGAAATATTACAATAACTGATTTTTATCCGGCTGAAATTGCAAAATAGTCCTATCTTTGCAATATAAATTGTTATTATTTTAAGCGGAATGACAAAAAAGTTATTACCATGGTTAAATTAGACAAAGTAAAATGGGGCTTCATCGGTTGCGGAGAAGTGACCGAGAAGAAAAGCGGACCAGCCTTTGCCCTGATCGAAGGTTCAGAGGTAGTGGCCGTAATGAGCCGTGACAAAGAAAAAGCTCAATCATACGCCAAAAGACACAACATTCCCCGCTGGTACTCCGATCCGCAGCAGTTAATAGGAGATGAAGATGTCAATGCTATTTATATAGCCACTCCCCCCTCTTCTCATGCCACTTTTGCCATTATGTCCATGAAGGCAGGAAAGCCCGTATACATCGAGAAACCTATGGCGGCCAGCTATGAAGACTGTGCACGCATCAACCGCATATCACAGGAAACAGGAATTCCTTGTTTCGTAGCTTATTACAGACGCTATCTTCCTTATTTCCAAAAAGTACGCCAGATGGTAGAGGACGGAGAAATAGGCAATGTCATCAACATACAGATACGTTTCGCCCAGCCTCCCCGCGCTTTGGATTACAACAGTACCAACCTTCCCTGGCGTGTACAACCTGATATTGCCGGCGGCGGTTATTTCTATGATCTGGCTCCTCACCAGCTGGATTTGCTACAAGATATGTTCGGCTGCATTCTCGAAGCCCAAGGATACAAGAGCAACCGTGGCGGGTTATATCCGGCAGAAGATACGATAAGTGCCTGCTTCAAATTTGATTCCGGTCTGCCGGGATCAGGATCATGGTGTTTCGTTGCCCATGAATCGGCCAAGGAAGACCGTATAGAAATCATCGGAGACAAGGGAATGATCTGTTTCTCTGTTTTCACTTACGATCCCATCGCCCTGCATACTGAAAGAGGCCGCGAGGAGTTTCTTCCCGAAAATCCCCCTCATGTACAACTTCCGCTCATAAAAGCCGTAGTAGAACACTTGCAGGGAAAAGCTGTCTGTACCTGCGACGGCATCAGTGCGACACCCACCAACTGGGTAATGGACCGTATACTTGACAAACTCTGATTTCTGCCTATGGACATCCGTCAATTATGCCTGTTTTGTCTGTCTTTCCTTTCCGCCCTCGGTGTATATGCACAAGCGGAACAGAAGGACTCGACAGTACAGGACAACAAGGGTGTTCTCATTACATTGACCGATGGAATAGCGACAACTGTCCGTCATACCGGAAGAAAAATCAGGAAAGTGGGAAAAGAATTCAACGCGGTCGATACCACCTATATCTCGCCTAACCTCTACAATCTGGCTTTCATGCTGGAATCCAGCAGTTGGTACGAATACTATCGGTTAGGCAGTAAAGGAAACAACGGCGAACAAAGTTTGGGATTCTCCCCCAATGCCAGTTTCAAGCTGGGGGTCTATTTCGGATGGCGCTGGATATTTCTAGGATATTCTTTCGATGTAAAAGATATTTTCGGCGGACACAAGAACAAGGCCAAGAAAACCGAAATGGCACTGAATCTTTATAGTTCCAAATTTGGTGTGGATTTATATTACAGAAAGACAGGAAGCGATTTCAAGATACGTTCTTCCAGCGGATTTGACCTGAAAACTCCCATTAAAAATCTGAATTTCAACGGATTGCAAAGTAAAATCAAAGGACTGAACGCCTATTGGATTTTCAATTATAAAAAATTCTCTTATCCGGCAGCCTATAGCCAGTCCACCAACCAGCGTAAAAGCGCGGGTTCCCTGATGGCGGGCTTTTCTTATTCCCAGCACAACATATCTTTTGATTACGAAAAGCTTCCCGGTGAAGTGAGAGCCCAACTGCATGATGCCCTGCTTTTCAAGAAAGTGAAATATTCTGATTACAGCATCAACGTGGGTTATGGCTATAACTGGGTATTTGCAAAAAACTGGGTTTCCAATCTTTCACTCTTACCGGCCATTGCCTATAAAAAATCAAAAATAGACGATACGCCTAACACCGACAATCATTGGATAAAGGATATCAATTTTGACCTGATAACACGTGCCGCCGTGGTCTATAATACCAACAAGTACTTTGTAGGTGCTTCACTGGTGATGCATACATACGATTATCGGAAAAGGAATTTCTCTCTCACTAATACATTCGGAACCGTTCGTGTATATGCAGGATTCAACTTCTGGAAAAGGAAAGAATTCCGCGATAAATAAAAAATATACCGGAAGCCTATAAAGTTCTTCCGGTATATCACAGGTTAATTATATTAGACTCACAATAAATTCTTAGAAGCGGGCGCCGACTGTCAGCAAGAGCTGATGCCGTTCATTGTCCACTTTAGTTGCCGGAAGATCTATATCGTCAAAAGCATAAAAGTTTGATTTATACATATCATATTTATATGCCAAATCCGCATAAATTACACTGCCACGGTATCCAAGACCAAACGTAAAGGTATTCTTAGACTCCGTATTATTAAAATCAGTACGCGTGCTATATAAAGACAAGGCACTATAAGCATCTTTTGAAAATGCAGCCGAAGAATAATTATACCCTGCACGGATGCTAAACTCAGGTATGATCCGCGTTTCCATTCCTATACGGAAAGTATGGACACCTTTCAGATAATTCTCAACGCTAGGCTGATCTCCCAATTCATAACCATCCACATCCTTCAGCTTACTGGAAGAATAATCCTGATATTCATATTCCGCACCTACTGCCACCGCACCCGCAAAAGTAGTACCCGCGCTGACATTAAATTTCCACGGAGTAGTAAGATTATAATCATAGGTCAAATAATCATATTCCGGAGTTACCAGAAAATCACTCAATGTCTGGATATAGGGTTTTTCATAAGCTAAAATATCAGAAGATAAAGTGGCATTATAGCTTTCTCTTAAATCATACCATGTAGGCGTGTGAACGGCAAATCCCAAACGGAAAGGAGAACTTTCTATAGGACGTACAATAACCCCCAACTTCAAATCCATACCAGTTCCTTCCAGTCTATAATAATTATCCAATGTATACCCCCCATTATCCGCACCCTTATCATCATTCAAATTTTCCGTATAAGAAGTATAACGGTCATAATTCACATCATAGACCCCCAAGGTAGCTCCTAAATAGACCCTGTCTTCAATATTGAATGAAACATTAAAATCATATTGACTGATACCTCCAGTTTCCTTACTAAAGAAGTTATTGTTAAAACCATTCCACCCCCATGGAGCATGAATGTTTTTTTCAGGATCATTAAACCAGTCAACCACACCGGTTCTCACCCCCATTACTCCTAAAACAGGTAACTGGTTCCAATATTTGGTATAAGGATTCTTCGCATCCAGTATGTCATTAAACTCGCTTTCCGTCAATCCATATCGTTCCATTTCCTGAGCCAGCTGGAAGCTTTGTGACATATTATCCAACGCCCCTCCCATAGAGAAAAGGCGGTTGAAGTTTTTACTTTTATGGTAATTGAATCCGAAATTCACAAAACGCAAAGAAGTATTGTTGCCTATCTTATTGCTATAAACAAATCCAATCTGGTCAAATGAAGCGCGCGTTTTGTCTTCATTCATTGACACGCCACTAAAGTTACTCTTTGTCGAAGTATTATTAAAACCAAAAGAAACGGACACATCATTACTACGAAAAATGCCGATACCCGCAGGGTTGGAACTCATGACAGATATATCACCTCCCAAAGCTCCCATGGCACCACCCATACCAACAAATCGTGCTGTTCCATTCAAGTCATTCCCCAGCAACTTTTCCGCATCATAAGCATTTTGTGCGCTTGCCGTTGCCATTGCCAGCAACGTACAAGCGGTTACTATTACTTTATTTTTCATACATCAATTCTATTAAATACAACAGTCTGGTTTAATCTGCTACTTATCTGGTACGCGATCTGCCACCGCCACTTGAACGGGAAACACCGCCTCCGGAACTACGGGAAGCCCCACCGCCACTAGAAAAACTACTACGGGAAGAAGAAGTTCCACTACTACGGTAAGAGTTAGACGAACTATTACGGGAAGGACTGCTGCTACGGGAATATGAACTGCTGCGAGAGTTCGAAACGCCACTATTGTTACGATAAGCGCCACGGCTTGCAGCCCCTGTTCTCTGATAAGCAGATCCTGCTGCATTTCCCACACTTCTCCGGGTACTGCTTGGTCTGGTATAGGAAGAACCCCTTCCTTCTGTCGGACGTGAATACGAATTACCCGGACGGACTCCTGCAGCCTGACTTGGTGAAAGAGTTGCTCCTGTACGGGTTCTGATAGCGCTTCTATTAGGACGAACCGAATTTACACCGTCAGATCCCGAAACCACTCTTCCTGATGAAGATCCGTTACGTGTTGCGGTACGATAGCTATTAGCACTATTACGGACATTTTGTCTGGAATTTCCTACATACGAATTACGACTATTCCTATCATAACTATTCACATAATTATTCCGGCTTGGGCGTGAAGAGCCATAGCTGTTGGTGTATCTTCCGGCATGTATTCCCGGATTACGTCTGCTTGAGCCATACCATCCATGACCGCCTCCCCAGTAGCCGCCGCCCCAACCGTGACCGGAATAATGCGGATAATAATGATGGTGGTGGTGATGATGGTAGCCCCAATAGCCACCCCAGTAGCCGCCACCCCAATAACCGGGATAGTACCAGCTATTGTAGTACCACGGCGAACTCCATCCCCAACTGAATCCCCAGCTGGCGCCATATGGATAATTCCAACGCCAATCCCACCACAAGCGGTTCGTGTAAGTGGGAAAAACGTATGCATACAATCCGTCATCATATACATTCCAATCCCATGAAGGCAAACCGTAAACCACATCCCAATAGAGCGGACTGCTTACCGGAATGGCGTAACGGGGATTGCGGAAACGGACGATACGCATCGCGTATTCATAATCGTCTTGAGAGCCCTCAAAACCATTAACCCATTCCCCTCTCTCATTCAAAGGTTTCTCCTCAATATACAAGGTATCATTCTCCATCGAGAAGTTATTATCTCGTGAAGTATAACGACGATTATACTCATCCACATCGCGCACTTTTCCTTTCACATCCTTCACTACCACTGTAGAACCGGGGGCTGCGTAAACGGTAGTCGTGTTCTGCTTCTGCGGAACCACCACTTTCACCTCTTGCTTAACCTCCTCTTTCTTTTCAGCTTTTTTCTTAGGGATGAAATAAAGGTCGTCATCAACGCTTTGTGACATTGCCCAATAAGGCAAGCACACCATCATAAGCGAAGCTAATACAATCTTTTTCATACTCATACCTGTTTTATTTGTTATTCTATCTACTTTTTCTAGTGCAAAGATAGCCAGAGG
>OGQF01002046.1_pt1 | contig 12304 bp, 9 predicted proteins | sample 1553141 | NCBI WGS metagenome assembly OGQF01 (sample SAMEA2580005, study PRJEB22360) | human gut metagenome | biome: human gut; feature: human-associated habitat; material: faeces | place: Denmark | collected 2008/2010
ATTTTCTATAGTGAAACATTACCAGAAAAATATTGTAATTATTTATTATAAAATAGGGCAAATCATATTTTGGAATATCACATAAAAACTGATTTGTTATCATATATGTTCCAAAACATTGATAGACCATTCTACTACTAACTCGTACAGGAACTAATTTCAATTTATTGTATTATAAGAATATATAAAAAATTTGTGTTAGTTTACATATTTTTCATGCTGGTTTATTTTTTGTATTATTTATTCTATAAATTCTATTTCTTCCTCCTTAAACCAATTATTATCTAATGCATATTTTTTTACTTTTTGTGCATTTTCTGTATATACTAATACTGCTAAACTATCCATTGCTCTTGTGCATGCAACATAAAATAACCTGTTTGTTCTTGTAATACTTGTATCCTTTTGCTCTCGTTCATTTTTTATATCTGCTGCACTTTTTTCTTTTACACCAAAAAGTTTTTCATAACTAAATAAAAAACCTTTTGAACTTTTATCATCTAATATAACCATTACTCTTGGAAATTCTAAACCTTTAATTCCTTGATGAGTTCCAAATCCTGTTTCTCCTGTAATATAATTTTTATATGCTATTATTTCAGATACAGGCTGTTTAAAAGCTTCTTTTAATTTAATAATATCATCTTCGTCTTCATCATTTAATACACTTTTTAATCTTTCAGGTAATTCAAATAGATTATTATCATTTACTTTTCTTAGAATGTCAATTAATAAAGGATTTTCAGCTTTTTCAAATAATTCATATAATTCATTAGTTGCATTTCTAATACAATTCATTACATCTGAAATATTTTTGCCTTTGATTAACTTAGAATATTTTTTTATAATTTTCATTTCCTCAAAACTATTTTTTAATTTATGAGACTCTATCAATGGTAAAATAATATTAGTGAAAAATGAAACTTCAGCTAACGAACCATCTAATATTCCTGTTCTAAACTTTTCAACTTCATATATAGGATTAAAAAAGCCTTCAAAGTTTAATCTTGTTGCTGCCATATGATGTTCTAAAATTAAGGATTGGTAATTATTATTCCACTCTTTATCTCCTGTTATTGTTTCCATTTTTAATGATATTTTCTTTTCAATTTCAGCTTTATTGACATTATTATTACAAATAAATAATCTTATATATCCTTCTTTAGCATCACTCCTATATCTTTGTTGCTTATTATCACAATTTTTCCTAATCATATTAGCTAATTCAACTATTCTTTTAGCACTTCTATGATTCATTACTTTTATAGGTTTTTCCCATTCCTCTGGTATTTCTTTTTCAAGATTTTCTTTACCATCCATATAAATTCTTTGCATTTGATCTCCAAACATACCAATAATTACATTATCTTTATAATTATTGTAAACATCCAGCAGCGCATCAACTAATTCTTTTTTGGTATCTTGACTCTCATCAATCAATATAATTGGGTATTTAGCAACTAATATTTTTTTCATAGTTTTTTTATTTTTTATAAAATCGCATCCAATTTGTATAACCTCTGCATGATTTAATGAATCATATTCCAAGTTTTCTCCATTTGGATTATAAGAAAATTTTTTTATTTTTTCTAACTTTTTTAATCTATCATTTTTGTTTTGTAATTTATTTAGTATTTTCGCAATTGATGCAGATCTTGCAGTAGATTGTTTTTGTTGTAATTCTTCAATATCTTTTGCTAATTCATTTTTTACCCATTCTTTTATATCAATTTGAAAGTTTTTTATACATTCCCATAAAAAGCTATGTATTGTTTGAACTTGAAAAATATCATCATAATCTACTCTGTTTAATATTTCATCACATGCAGCATTTGTATAAGTTATCACTGCTATTTTTTGAGAAAAAAGATTTAGGTTTTCTTTCTTGTGTATCTTTAAGTAATTCAACAAGTTTACCAGACTTCTTGTCTTACCAGATCCAGCCCCAGCAAACATAAAAAAAGATTTTTCATTTTCTTTATTAAAACAATTAATAATTTCTTCATCGACATGATCATCTATATGATTATCTTCAATAAATTCTTCGTTCATACTATGCTCCTTCTTCTAATAATCCTTTTGATGATAACTGAGACTCTAACCAATTTAAGCCATCATCAATATAGTTTGGCACAACTATTTTTTCTGGATCTATTAGATATATTAAATCTAAAGCAAATTCTGCTTTTTTAAAGCTAGTTTTTCTTATTTCTTCATATATTTTAGAATGCATATCCTCAAATCCAGTTGCAGATTTTATGATATTCGAAATTATATTTAAATATAATTCTTTATCCTCTATATTTTTAAATAATTCAAGATTACTATAAATTATACTATCTTCAAAAGTAGATGTTAGAGCTTCTTTTTTTTCATCGTTATAATTTATTTCAATTGGTATTTGATACGCGATTCTAATTGAAGAATTAAATTCGTTGTCAGCTAAAATCACTTTACTTTCATTATCATTATCCAATAAAAAATCTATTTGTTTTTCATGCATAATCCAATTTGTTATAGAATAATTTGTAGTAATTTGATTTTCATTTCTTTTTGGTTCAACTGCAGCATGTTTTCCTTCACTTGAAGCTGTATCTAAATCTGTTACTATTAATGTATCTATTCCTATCGTTTCAATCAATTTTTTTAATCTATGACTATGTCTACCATTGATTTCTAATATACTTATATACATTTGATTTAATTTTGGATATTTACTATGTATAAAATGTGGTAAGAGCATATTTTCAGCAACTCCTTCAACTAATATTATTGCATCAGCAAAAAATATATCACAATGAGTTGTTTTTAAATATCTCGATGCAAATCGTCTTGTCTGGTTTTCAGGATCTTCTTCATTATTGGTAGAAAAAACCTTTGATAAATCTATAACAATTGTTGTTGGAATTTGGTGCTCTTTATCAGCTGGCAGTCTTTTAAAATATCTCAGATCGCAGAAATCTATTTCTTTGACTATATGACTTGAATGTGTTGTAATAACTAATTGCGTTGTAAAATTAGTATTATCTTTTAAAAATTCACTTTCTGTTAATACTTTATATGCTTCTTTAATAAATACTTGCTGCACTTGCATATGTAAATGAGCTTCTGGTTCTTCTATTAATACTAAATGTATTGGTTCAATTTTATCTTCTTTATTCCTCATACTAGGTTTTATCCACTCATCTCTAAATGTTATTAGTTTGAATATCATGGATATTAAATTTTGATATCCTAATCCATTATATTGTTCAGGAAGATGATAGATTTCTTTAATTGTATTATCATGGGGTACTTCATATTGTATTGCAGATTCATGTTTTAATGCCTCCATGGCATCTATCTTACTTTCAATTATTATTTTTGGATTATTAATGCCTGGATAACCCATATTCTCTACTTCATCTAGTGCATCTTTAAACTTTTCAGCTAAATTTTCATCAAAAGCATCTTTAGCTTTTTCCATTGCTTGTAAAATATTTAGGTCTTCCTCTGTTGGAGATTTTTCTGGATCCAGATGATTATTATAATAATTTCTCAATTGAGCTGATAAAGATCTTGATGCAATTTCTTTAAAATTTGTATCTGGATCATGAAATCCTCTTTGTGCTTCTATAACATCTACTTTAATAATATTTTGTAATGAATCAAACACTGTTTCCAGTTCATAATCAATTTCTTGTGGTATATCTTTTTCATTATCAATTTTTAAAGCATCTAAAATATACAACTTTATTTTAAATATTTCATTCATTTTAGATTTCATGTAATCACAAAAATTTATCGGCCATATTTTTATATTCTTACCTGTTTCACTAGCTTTATTTTCTAACTCTCTAGCTTTACTATATTTTTCTATATAATCACTATACATTTTTTCTGATTTGTCTGGTTGAAGCAACAATCTTACACCTATCAAACCTCCATCCCAGTCAAGATTTGGTATTAAGTTTGCTACATATTGCATTTCATTATTTAATACTTCAATCCATATATCAATTGCAGGTAATAAATGATCCCACCTTAATTCAATTTCATCTGGATTACTTTGCTTTTCTATAATCCTTCTTCCTATTTCATTGATAGCTTTATGATTTGAAACTGTTATATCATTGAAATTAATTCCACTTTTATTAAACATTTTCACAAGTGCTTCCATTGCAGAAGTCTTTCCACTGTTATTTGGGCCTACAAATAATGTATTTTGATCTCCAAAATTTATTTTGCAATTTTTAAGCTTTCTAAAATTTTGTATTTGTACAAAAGAAATTTTCATATTCTCCTCCTTCTTTTTTTACATATTTACTATATCATTTTTCATGTGCAAATTCTGTCGAATTTTGTATTTATTTATCAAAAAAGCAAAATAATCCTGTATATTTTATACATTTATATTTTGCTTTTCATTAGTTATTTATATAAAACTATCTGGAACTAATCCTAAATTATTTATAATCTCATTTGACCTTTCTAAACAATCGTGCATTTCCATTACTTCTGTATAATCCCATGTTTTTAATTTAGATTCTATTGCTTGTATTCCTTTAGCTTCCCTTTTTATTTTCTCTATCTGCTTTTCATCAGATACAGCAACTATAGCTTGTACTGCAAAATTATTTGTTGCTTTTTGCAAATTCAATATCAAACTATCAATACTTCCATGAATTTGAACTTCAAATGCATAAATAACTTTTCCCATATTTCCTATTTGAGCTTGCCATATTGCATCTACTATTGCTCCATCTGCTATTTTCACTTCTGATTTACTTTCAAATCCCAACCATTGTCCTATCTCTACAATTTGATTTATTATATCATTATGTATAAATTGCTTTGTATCCTTTTCTATCTGAATATCTTCTTCAACAATTTGCACTACTTCCTTTTTAGCCATTGGATATACAATATCCCAAAACATATAATCTACTATTAATAAATTAACATTAGCTATCTCTTCATTAAGCATTTCTTGTTGTATTTGTTTCCCAATATTGCATAACCTTTTATAATTAGCTCCTGTATATTGGTAATTATGTGTAGGAACTTTTTCTACACCCAAATACTTAAAGCAGTCACATGTCACTTTATTGCAAATAACATATTCATTTGGATTTATATAGCTTAATATCTCACTCATACTAGATGGACCAATTTGTTTTATATTTTTATAAAAATCATCCCATCTTTTTTCAATATCATTATTACCGTATAACAAATCAATCAAATATTTCTTAACCATGTCAAATCCATTTATTTCAATTATTTTATCTGCAATATATTTTTTATTTCCCCAAACAATCATTGACCATAATTTTCCAATATATTCTACAAATTCATCTGAAGACATATTAATTATTCTTTCCTTAGTCCATGATTGATAATATTCCATTCTTTCATTTCTTTCATTAATATCTTCAATTTCATTACTATTGGAAATATGATTTTTATATTTTTTTATTACTGTTGTTAATTTTTCTTGATTCATTTTTCCATCCTTTCAAATTTCATTGAATTTTTATTATTAGCATCTTCTATATATAATACAACATCTTTAATTATAATTTTTTTCAAAATCATTACTACTTTTTCCATAAAATCAAAATCTATTTTTCCATCTTTTACAGGTAACAATATATTCTTATTTTTTACCACATTCCATCCACCAAGTTTATTTTTATATGAATAAATTGGTAAATCTGTAAATTTATTTATACAAGATACTAAGAATAAATATTGATTACCAGTAATTTCGTCATTATCATTTTTCCATTTTATTGCATATGCATCTGATAATACTGTGAAGTCTAATGATTGATAATATGCTCTATAAACATCACTATTTGATGGAATTGATATTACATTTTTTAATATTGTCGCGTTTTCTTTAGGTACATAATAATTTAATCCTTGATTCATAAAACTTGAAGTTAAACAAGGAAGTGGATTCGTATCAGTTGGATTATTAGGCAATTCTTTAGCTTTGTATGGCAATTTATTAGTTTTAACTTTTTCAAATAAATCTTCCATTTTAAATTGCTTCCATTCTGAACATTTTATTAATTCGTCTAAATCTATTTTTTCTTGCCCATCTTTAATATTTAAAAATTTAAAATCATCTTGTGTTAGATTTGGATTATCTAACCCCGATGTTAAAAGATATTCTTCTATCACATTTATAGGAGAACATTTAAGTTTATTTGTAAATATTTCCATAAAATCAAAATCTATTTTTCCTTCTTTTACAGGTAGTTTAATGTATTCATTTTCAATTTTTGCCCAACCAGATTTATTATTCCAATCATATTTTGAATAAATTGTGTTTAATGTTGCAACAATAAATGCGTAAATTTTTTCAATATTTATATTATTATCTTTAAATTTAAATGCATAACTATCTTGCAATACCGTAAATTCATTTGGTTGATAAAACACCTTACCAAAACCATTTGCAGTAGCACTAAAAACATTTTTTAAAATTGTTGCATTCTTTCTGTCTATGTATCGCCCAATCTGATTATTTGATAAGATTGCAGTTGTTGCTGGCAAATCTCCAACGCCGTTGCTTAATACATTATTAGTTTTAATTTTCTCAAATAAATCTCCAATTCTATAATCGCCCCACTCAACATCGTTGAGCATTTTATTGAGTGAGGCTTCTATTTTCCCAAGCGATCATTCTCCTTATTATTATTTTTAATTAAAGTAGAAATCTTCCAAGATAAATAATCGCTTATAGTTCGTTGAAAATCATCCATTGTTGGTTTAGTATCTATAGGAGCCGTTTGATTCCAATCAGCACCATTATTTACATCAATTCTTCCCTCATAATACTCTTTTTTAGTGAATATATTTAATTTAGATTCACCAAATCTAACCAAATCAACTACTTCTTGATATCTTTCTTTAGCATTTCCCACATCTTTTAAATTATTAGTTGATTTTTTTCTATTTGCTCTTGCGTATCCATCATTAGAAAAATCAATAAATTTTACTATATCATCATTCTGATGTGCCTCTCCCACTCTAAACACATAAATATTAGTTTGAACACTTGATTTTCCTACAAATAAATCTAATGGCATTCTAATACTAGCTAATAATGTACTATGTTTAAGTATTCTTTTATTAAATTCACTTGCTTTACCATTACCTGCTGAATTTTGAATAATTATAGCTGCATATCCTTTATCCATCATTGATAATGCTTTTTCAACAAATATCATACCATTTCCGGGTGCAGAATATGGAGGATTTAATACAAAGGCTGTTGCTGGGAATTTTTCATCTGTATTCTTAAAGCCATAATTACCATTAAAATCTTTTAATGAGTCTTTATTTAAGATATTTGAACTACCATCTCCCATTAAGATCATATTCAATATTGCAAGCATATAAATACTTGGTAATATTTCTAATCCTAATAATTGATTTGCTTTGATTTCAGCTGATTTTATAGCTAGTTGTTCTGGGGATTTAATTTTGTTTTTTGCGTCTATTAACATTTCATTCATTGCAGATACTAATAAGCCTGCAGAACCAGTAGCAAAATCCCATACATAAGAGTCTTTATCTATTCTTGCTAATTTTACCAATAAGTTTGCAACATAAGAAGGTGTTAATACTACATCGTTTAACTTATCTTGAGTAAAGCCAAGCCAACTATACATTTCATTAAATAATTTTCCAGTAAAGTCTGTAGAAAGACCAATTTTATAATAAATCCCTAAATCATCTACTATTTTGGTAAAAATACGCTTTAATTGACTTTCTCCATTTTCAACTTTATTTATATTATCTGTTGTTAGTGTATTTTGTAAAGTTCTAATAATAAGATTCTTTTTCTCAGTAGGTAAATTTTTTTCATTTAAAAATGCAGTTATTTTTCTAATAATTATATCTCCATCTTTATTGCCTTCTTCTGTTGAAGATTTTAAATCTGACTTTTCTAGTGGAGAAACTTTACCAGGTATTCCAAGAGTTGCTATTATAGAAGCAGCAACTAAATAAACTCTATCACTTTCAGATAATCCTTTTTCGTTTTGATATATATCGTTATTTAATTTTACCAAACTAGATTCTATTTCTTTTTCTCGTTTTTCCTTTAATGTTTCTATTTCCTCTTGTGATAATTGTAATCTTTTAACTTTATCAATAAAATCATCAAAGTTTTCTTTTTTAAGAATGAAAAATCAGAATATTCATCAACTTTTTGACCAATCCCGAAATTATCCTTTGATACATAATATACTCCAATTTCAGTAATAATTTCTCCATTATCATCTTTATATCCTGTCATTCCAATAGAAATAATATCTGTATAACTTGTATAATGCAACAATGCATTTGCATAATGAACTGCTCCATTTACAGCGTATGAATTTATATTTTTATAAATAGGTTCATTCTTGGCATTTCTATTCTCTATTTGACCATTTGAATCCAATTTTTCTAATTTTCCTTTATAACCTTTATATTCAATTAAAATTGGATACCAATTCATATTTTTATCTTGTAATAATAATTTAGCGTCAGGTCTATTACCTCCATTTCCACCACTCTTTGAATAATATTCATTTAGTGCTGTATTTATTTCTGTATTAAGTGTCTCTTGTTCTAATTTATAATCTAATCCATATTTCTTTAGCCATCCGTTTGCAATATCTGCAATGTTTGGCTCAATAGATTGAGTTGAATTCTTTGTCATCTTATTGTTCCCCCTATTTCTTAAATTGTGCAATATCTTCAATATTACATTCTAAAACTTTACAAATTTTTGCTAATATTTCTACTTGCACTGATTCATTCTTTCCAAGTTTAGCCATTGCATTTGTAGTTATTCCAGCCTTTTCAGATAATTGTGTTTTATTTATCTTTTTGTCTATCATTAATTTCCATAGTTTGTCATAACTTATTTCCATATAATGCCCCCATCTTTTATTTTTTACTTCGACATTATTCTATCATTTTTACTGTTTTATTTCAAGAAAATCTTGAATATTTCAAAAAAAATCGTTACTAAATAATGGTTTATCCACATAAAATGGCAGAAAAAGGTTGGGCAAACTAGAACTGATACATTTCTGTACCAGTTTCTACCTATCAAATCTTCTATCTTTTTTCTTCTTTAATTTTTTCTAAAACATCTTCTCCTGCATATTTATCTGCAATAAATCCTTCAAAATCTAACTCATATGCTTCTCTAACCTCTTCATATTCTTCTTCAACTTTAGAGAAGACGTCGTATATATCATCCCAATCAAATCCAACTAAAGCTGCTTTATGTTGTACTTTTTCCGCTTTCATTAAAGCTGGAAGATATACCGGAATTCTTTTTATTCCTTCTGTAATTGTACTTTCGCCTTTTTCTTTTTTCTTTATTTCTTCCCAAGTTTTTTCAAACTCTTCTCTATTTATATTTGCATCTCCAAATATATGTGGGTGTCTTGTTATAAGCTTTGTACAAATTCCATTAGCAACTTCACCTAGGTCAAACATTCCCTCTTCTTTACCAATCTGGCAGTGGAATATTACCTGTAGAAGTACATCACCTAATTCCTCTATCATCTCATCTATATCGTCATTTTCAATAGCGTTGTAAAGCTCATAAGCTTCTTCAATTACAGAATTCTTTAAAGACTCATGAGTCTGCTTCTTGTCCCAATCACAGCCATCTGGAGCTCTTAACTTATCCATTATAAGCTCTAAATCGTGAACTGTATTGTATTTCTTATTTTCTACCTTAGGAACATAAAGGCTTGTCAAATAATCGAATTCATTTTCAGCCCAATCTAGCTCACAAAGTCTAACTTTTTTAATGAATTCTTCTCCTTTTATACCCGCTCCTCTTACAATATAAACCTCTTGTTCATCATCGTATCTATCCATAAGATATAGCTTAACCTCTGAAGCTATAAACTCATCATATACCTGAGTAACTATTAGGTTTATATCCGTATCTATATAAGATGTCTGCATTTCAAATGCATCTACTAATCTAAATCCATTTGAAGGATCAAATGCTAGGGCTTCAAACATAGCATCTACGAAACTCATTGAAGCCACAACATTTACATCTATATTGTTTTCTTTAGCTAATTTTTCAATCATATCTACTGTTTTTTCAGCAACTCTAGGATGCCCTGGAACAGCATAAACAATATCTTCACTCTTACCTTCTTCAACTATAAACTCTGATATTTTTCTATAAACATCGTCAAAATCGTCGTTTTCATCGTAAAAATGGTCTAGTGATTCAAATTTAGTTAATTTTTCAAGGTCTTTTACTACAGGATGTTTCTCTGTTCTTAAAAATACTTTTTTAGAGTTTTTAAGACCTTCTATAGCGCCATAACTTATTAGAGATAAATCTCCAGGCCCTAATCCAACTATATTTATCATAATCTATCACCCTTTATAATTTATAATCGTTTTATTTTACAAGTCTAACTTTTTTAAGTACTTTATATATTTTATCACCCTTAGGCATAGTTTTTATTTCTTCTACTGTTATAGCACCTATTCCTAAAAGAACAACAACGTATACTACAGCACCAACTATTATTGAAAGTAGTGTAGCTATTGTATTTCCTAGCATAGGAGATGTTACAAAGTATGCTAATTTAACAGCTGCAAACATTGATATAACTGTTATTAAAGGTTTTATTATAAATTCTCTCTTAGAGAATTTTACACCCATTGCTTTTTTAACAAAAGCTATGTTTATTATAGCTGCAACTGTATACGCAGTTACTGTACCCATTGCAGATCCAAGTACGTTTATTGATGGTATTGCAGTTAATGTATAACTTATAGTTATTTTAAATGTCATACCAACTATTAAAGCTATAACTGGAACTATAGCTTTACCCATTCCCTGAAGTATTCCTGTTAATGTCTGTATTAACCCAAGGAATATTACACAAGGAGTAAGTGTAAATAGTATTGTACCAACTGTTGAAGGCTCTGCAGGGAATAATAATTTCATTATTGGTCCAGCAAGTGAAGCCATACCAAATGCACATGGTAGTACTATTATTAAAGTAACTTTTACAGCACTTAATGTATCTTTTCTAGCTTTTTCTTTATTTCCTAATGCATAAGCCTGAGATATAGAAGGAACTAAACTCATACTCATTGCAGTAGTTATAACTGCTGGAAGGTTGATTATAGACATTGCCATACCTGTAAGCTGTCCAAACATAGAGTTCGCTTCTTTTAAGCTATATCCTGCAACCATAAGTCTTCTTATAACTATACCATTGTCTACCATATTAACAAGTGGCATAACTGATGCCCCTATAGTTATAGGTATTGCAACAGCTAATAAGTTTTTAAATATTCTACCGAAGCTTTCTTCCTCGAATCTTTTACTTTTTTCTAATCTTTCTCTTCTGTCTTTAGCACCTCTTGCAAATGCTGCAAGTAAGTAAATTATTGACGCTAAAGCCCCTATAGCTGCCCCAGATATTGCACCTGCTGCCCCCATAGTAGGTCCAGCTGATTTCATAAGCATATAAGCTAATCCTAAACCTAGAACAACCCTAAATATCTGTTCTACTATCTGAGATATTGCAATCTTAGTCATATCTTTCTGCCCCTGGAAATATCCTCTATACGCAGACATAAGAGGTACTATTATTAGGGCTGGAGCTATGGCTCTCATTGAATTTAGCGCATCTGGATTTTTTATAAATTTAGTAACTATCCATTCTGCACCAAAGAAGAATATACAGAACGAAATTATACCTGTTATGAAAAGCACCTTGCTAGATACCTTAAATACCTTGTTCGCTCCTCTTTCATCTCCTATCGCTAACTTTTCAGAAACTAGTTTCGCAACTGCAGTTGGGAATCCAGCTGTAGCTAGCGTTAAAAATAATGTATATACTGGATAGGCAGACTGATAATAACCCATCCCTGTCGATCCTATCATATTTCCTAGAGGTATTCTGAAGAATGCACCGATTATCTTAACGGCAACACCAGCTATCCCTAGAATAAGTGCTCCTTTCAAGAAAGAGTCTTTAGTTTTATCTTTACTCATAATTTTCCTCCATCTTTATTTTATATAACAGATTTTACTATACCATATTTCAAGTTAAATATTCAAGTTTACGCATTAATTTCTTTGAATTTCTAACGTTCTCAGAGTTTTCTAAAACATTTTTTATTTGATTTTTTACAAAAAAATAAACTGTTTTCTCAATTTTTTATCAAGAAAACAGTTTATATTATGTTTTTAAAAATTATTCTTCTTAAATTATATTATTTTTCTACAAATTCTGCAGATTCTATTACTTTATCG
>OGQF01002047.1_pt1 | contig 12304 bp, 10 predicted proteins | sample 1553141 | NCBI WGS metagenome assembly OGQF01 (sample SAMEA2580005, study PRJEB22360) | human gut metagenome | biome: human gut; feature: human-associated habitat; material: faeces | place: Denmark | collected 2008/2010
TGCAATGCTTGAAACCAAAAGGTATTTTCAGGTCAATCCTCCTGCCACTGTCTTCATTTAACAAGACGGGAAGGCGCCCGAAACGAAGTAAGTCAGAAGACCTGCCGTACAAGCAAATGTCTGCACTCTCGTGGATTTAGAGGGAGACGACTGCGCATATATGTTTACTGTACTGTGAAAAACACCGGAGGTGGAATTAATGTATACAAGGACATAATTATGTGGCCATGATTCCTATGATACATTCCTTTCATTTGAAGGATCCGCAAGTCGCATCCTGCCGGTGTTTTCTTTTTTTGTCCTTATTAAAGAAGAGATAAAAAAAGTCACAGGTCGGCTAAAACCTGTGACATTGCAACTATAAATATTAATCAATAAAACGTTCTCATTTCTGACATTACAAAGATAGGGGCTAAATACAACCTGTACAATCACCTATTTTAGGTAATTGCCCTCAAAATACTCATCACATATAGGGAGAAATCAGTAGTAACGTTTCACCAAACTAACAATATTAGCCGGAACATCCATTGATATATCTTCGCCCATCTTCACTTTACGGCGAATTTCTGTGGATGAAATATCTGCCAAGGGAGCATCAACCAACGTAACATTGCCTACCGGACATTCTGATAAAATTACTCCAGGACGCGGATAAACCAAAATAGGGAATTGCAATAAAATATCTTCAGCATTACGCCATTCTCGAAAACGCAGCAAGTTGTCACCACCTATGATTAATGCAAAACTCGTATTCGGGAAATTCCCTTGCAAAACTTTCAATGTCTGATAAGTATAAGAAGGCCGCGGCATAGAAAATTCTACATGCACGGCTTTCATGCGTATGTCATTGCCAATAGCCGCGGTCACCAGTTCCAGACGCTTCTTTTCGTCCAATAGCGAACTATCAACCTTCCACGGATTTTGAGGAGACACCACAAACCACACCTCAGTGCAATATCCGGCATCCAACAAATATTCGGCTATTTTAAAATGGCCGTTGTGCAAAGGATTAAAGGAACCGAAAAAAAGTCCGACCAGAGGATTCATGCTATATATCGCTTTTATAATGACAAAAATGCCCTCACTTTATGCTCAGCTTCTTCTAATGCCTGATTCAAATCGTCATTTACAACAATTGTATCAAACTTTTCTGCAAATGCCATTTCATATTCAGCTTTTGCTATCCGCTCACGAATTTTCTCAGGAGCATCTGTACCACGTCCTATCAGACGCTTTTCTAATTCCTCCACAGAAGGCGGCTGCACAAAAACTGACAATGCCTGTTCTCCGAATTTTCTTTTAATATTTACACCACCAACAACGTCTACATCAAAAAGCACAGCATTCCCTTTTGCCCATATTCTTTCAACTTCACTTAATAGAGTTCCATAAAAACAACCTGGATAAACCTCTTCATATTCTAAAAAATCACCAGCATCAATATGTTTCTTAAACTCTTCCTGTGTAAAAAAATAATATTCGCGTCCATGTTGTTCCTCACCCCGAGGTAAACGACAAGTTGCTGAAATGGAAAATTCCAATCCCAAATTCTTTTTCAAAAGATGGTTAATAATGGTACTTTTACCAGAACCACTCGGCGCTGAAAATATAATCACTTTTCCTTTCATAAAACTACAATACATTAAGACTTTGCTCTTTGATTTTTTCCAACTCATCCTTCATCTTCACCACCAATTTCTGAATATCATGATCGTTCGCTTTCGACCCCATTGTATTGATTTCACGACCTATTTCCTGTGCAATAAAACCGATTTTCCGTCCTGGTGCCTCTTCTTTCTCAACAGTTTCCAAAAAATACTTGCAATGATTGGCCAATCGTACCTTTTCTTCTGTGATATCCAGTTTTTCTAAATAATATATTATCTCCTGCTCCAAACGGTTTTGATCTATATTTTTTACATCTGTCCACTCATTGATCTTTTCCTGCAATTTCTGACGAATCACCTCTACTCGACGTTTTTCAAAAGCAGGTACTTGAGCAGATAACTCCTGAATCAAAGCGATGCGATGAGTAATATCTTTTATCAATGCAGCCCCTTCTTGAAGACGGAAACGATTCATCTCTTCCAAGGCATTCTCTACACCTACATGTAAAACAGTCCATTCTTCTTCATCTAATTCTTCTGCTTTCACTTGTAACGTATCAGGGAAACGCATCACAGTCTGTAACAAAGCACTCTTATCTGTATCCACCCCCAACTGTTCTGATATTTCCAACATCTGGTTAAAATATTGAGTCACTACCGAACGATTGATTACAACATCTTTTTCAGACTCGGCATTATCAAAGTAAATCACCATATCCACTTTGCCTCTATCCAGACGTTCTTTTACCAACCCTCTGATTTCCATTTCTTTTTCCTTATAAAGATTTGGAATACGCAAATTCAAATCCAATTGTTTGGAATTTAAACTTTTAATCTCAATAATGATTTTCTTATTTCTGAATTCAACAGTAGTCTTGCCGAATCCGGTCATTGATTTTACCATAGCATTTGATTTAAAGAGTCTTTGTCTAAAAACGCTGTAAAGATACTCAAAACATACAATACTTTACAAACTAAATTTTACTATCTTTACGGCCTGATTTAATCCTATTATATTGCACATGGAAAATATCCGTAACTTCTGTATTATAGCTCATATCGACCATGGTAAAAGCACCCTGGCCGACCGTCTATTGGAATATACCGGCACTGTTACCGGCAAAGACCTGCAAGCCCAGGTGCTTGACGACATGGATTTGGAACGCGAACGCGGCATCACAATTAAAAGCCACGCCATACAAATGGACTATATATACAAGGGAACAAAATACATTCTCAACCTGATAGATACCCCGGGACACGTTGACTTTTCGTATGAAGTATCCCGCTCCATTGCAGCTTGCGAAGGCGCTTTATTAATTGTCGATGCCACGCAAGGAATACAGGCTCAAACTATATCTAATCTGTATCTCGCAGTAGAAAACAACTTGGAAATCATTCCTGTATTAAACAAAATGGACATGCCAAATGCCATGCCGGAAGAGGTGAAAGACCAAATTATCGAACTTATCGGTTGCAAGCGAGATGATATCATTGAAGCCAGTGGCAAAACCGGTTTAGGAGTAGAAGAGATTCTCCACGCCATTGTAGAACGTGTACCCCACCCAGTAGGTTCTCCTTCACAACCATTACAAGCATTGATTTTCGACTCGGAATTTAATTCATTTCGAGGAATCATCACCTATTGCCGTATTATCAATGGCAGTCTGAATAATGTAATCGGTTCAGGTGCCTTCAGGCGATTTAGTAAAATTTGTCAATACCGGTAAAGAATATACAGCTGACGAAATCGGTGTGCTCCGTCTTAAACCGGAACCTCGAGCAGAACTAAAGACCGGAGATGTCGGATATATCATCTCAGGTATCAAAACCTCTTCAGAAGTAAAGGTCGGAGATACCATCACTCATGTAAACAGACCATGTGATGTAGCCATTGACGGATTTGAAGAGGTTAAACCTATGGTATTTGCAGGTATTTATCCTATCGAATCTGAAGATTATGAAGATTTGCGAGCCTCTATAGAAAAGTTACAACTCAATGATGCATCCCTCACTTTTGAACCGGAATCATCCGCAGCTTTGGGGTTTGGATTCCGTTGCGGCTTCTTAGGCATGTTGCACATGGAAATCGTACAAGAACGTTTGGACAGAGAGTTCAATATGAACGTAATTACAACTGTACCCAACGTAATGTATATTGCACACACAACCAAAGGCAATGTATATGAAATGCACAACCCTTCGGATATGCCATCTGCAAACACACTTGATTACATTGAAGAACCATTTATCCGGGCACAAATTATTACCCCAGCCGATTATATCGGTCCAATCATGACTCTCTGCTTGGGCAAACGAGGTATCCTATTGAACCAACAATACCATACAGGAAACCGTATAGAAATTACCTACGAGATGCCATTAGGAGAGATTGTATTTGATTTCTATGATAAATTGAAGAGTATTACCAAAGGATATGCCTCTTTCGATTATTACCAAATCGGCTATCGCAAGGCCAATCTGGTAAAATTGGACATTCTATTAAATGGAGAATCTGTTGACGCCCTCTCAGCATTGATTCACTTCGATAATGCTTATGCTTTCGGACGTCGCATTTGCGAAAAACTGAAAGATTTGATACCACGACAGCAATTTGATATTGCAGTACAAGCTGCTATCGGAGCTAAAGTTATTGCTCGAGAAACAATCAAAGCAGTCCGAAAGGATGTAACAGCCAAATGCTATGGAGGTGATATCTCGCGTAAAAGAAAACTGCTGGAAAAACAAAAAGCCGGTAAGAAACGTATGAAACAAATCGGAAATGTTGAAGTACCACAAAAAGCCTTTTTAGCAGTTTTGAAATTAGACTAAAAAAATAAAACCGACTGAAAAAGTCGGTTTTATTTTTTCACTCTATTTCATATGAATGGTATAACTTCTATAGCCATATATCATCACAACAATAAAACAGACAAACGGCAAAATAAAAGAAACATTCACTGCAGGCAATCCCATGATTGTATGACAATCAATAATAGCAGCCTGTAATGGAGGCATGATAGAACCACCTAAAATTGCCATAATAAGTCCTGCTGCCCCAAATTTTGCATCCTCACCCAAACCTTGCAAGGCAATGCCATATATAGTCGGGAACATAAGCGACATACAAGCAGAAACTCCCACAAGACAATATAACCCATAAACATCCTGGAATCCTATCACCCCTGCAGTCAAAACAGCTCCCCCAACCGCTAGCACCATTAACAATTTACCAGGAGAAACGTATTTCAGCAAGAACGTACAAATAAAACGACTAACACAGAAAATTGCCATTGCAACAATATTATATTGCTGCGAAAGAATTTCTCCTTCCTGCTCTGTCATCCCCTGATTCACAAAAATGCGAGTACCATATTGAATGATAAACGTCCATGCCATAATCTGTACTCCCACATAAAAAAACTGTGCAATCACACCTTCCCGGTAACGAGGGATAGAGAAAATTCGCTTCAATGCATGTCCTAAATGTAAGGAATGATCCGCATCAGCATTCTTAGGCATTTTTGTAAAACGTATAACAAAGAAAAGCAACAATACAGCTAAACCGACAACAACATACGGCATAATCAATATCTGCAAATCCGCTTGTTTAACAGCCTCGAACTCCTCAATCGACAATTGAGCTCGTTCAGCGGTACTCATCGGATTCAATCGAGACTGAATAAAAAACATTGCAGCAAACATACCCAATAATGAGCCAATCGGATTAAATGCCTGTGCCAAATTTAAACGACGAGTAGCTGTCCGTTCATCACCCATACTCAAGATATAAGGATTAGAACTTGTTTCCAAAAAAGATAAACCACAAGTCAATATAAAATAAGCTATCAAAAAAGGATAATAATATCCTAACATACTGGCTGGAATAAAAAGCAATGCGCCCAAGGCATAGAGTCCCAGCCCCAAAAGAATACCAGTTTTATACGAATATTTTCTTATAAAAAGAGCTGCAGGGAAAGCCATAACAAAATACCCACCATAAAAAGCCAACTGCACTAAAGCCCCATCAGTCACACTCATTCTAAATATTTTAGAAAAAGCTTTAACCATCGGATTCGTAATATCATTTGCAAATCCCCAAGCAAAAAACAACGTCGTAACTAAAATAAAGGGAAGAATCAGATTCTTTGGTACCAAAGATGCTTTTGAAGACATATCTATTTACATTTAAAGTTCGTTACTAAAATTTATTCATACAAGCTGCCTGTACTTTTATATTTCCCACAGCAGTAGCCTCTGCATCTCCACACACCACTTTAGCTCCAGTCAACTGCTCTGTAAGATGATTCAACAAACGATTTCTTGAACCACCACCAACAATATAAATTGTATCAATCTTGCGACCTGCACATTTTTCCAACAGTCGTTTTACTTCTGCATATTTGTGTGCCAAAGAAAGCACGACACATCGTACAAATTCACCCTGTGTTTCAGGCACCTGCAAACCATGTTCCATACAATAAACACGGATAGCCTCCCCCATATTATCCGGATTGTTAAAACAAGCATCATCCACATTCACCACTGAAGCAAAATCACATTGTTCAGCTTCATCAATCAATTCAGCATAAGTCCGTTTAACTCCAGACTCTTCCCATTCTTTCATTAGATTCTGCAACAACCACAAACCAGTAATATTACGTAAAAAGCGAATGCGTCCATCAACAGTTCCTTCATTTGTAAAATCACTCTCCATGGCCTCTTCCGTCAGTATCGGTTTATCAACTTTAATACCCATCAATGACCAGGTACCAGAACTGATAAAAGCCCAATTGTCACCCGTAGCCTCAATCGATGCTACTGCACTTGCAGTATCATGAGAACCGACAGCCACGACTTTCACACCTTTACCTCCCACTTCAGCAACCACATCTTCAGATAATTCTCCAATCACACACCCTGCCGAAACAACTTTCTGCATCAGACGACGCGGTAATCCCAATACATCAAAAACCTCATCAGCCCAATCATGTTTCGTATGACTGAAAAGTTGTGATGTAGAAGCAATTGAAAATTCATTCAATGCCCTGCCTGTCAAAAAGTAATTAAATAAATCTGGTGTAAAAAGCAACTTGTCAGCAATTTGCAATATGGAATCGTTTGCAAGAGTCATACTATACAACTGAAACGCTGTATTTATCTCCATAAATTGATTCCCAGTCAAAGCATAAAACCTCTCTTTAGGAAGCACCTTAAATGCTTTTTCCAACATCCCCTCAGTACGTGCATCTCGATAACATACAGGATTAGATATCAAATGTCCTTGTTTATCTATCAATCCGAAATCAACCCCCCAAGTATCTACACCGATACTTACAATATCATCATACTTACGGAAAGCTTTTCGCAAACCGTTTTTCAATTCCTCAAACAATGCCAGAAAATCCCAATACACAACACCCCCCAACCGAATTTGTCGATTTGGGAACCGGTGAATCTCTTCTAACTCTATTGAATCAGGGCGGACAGTCCCAACGATTACACGTCCACTGCCCGCACCAAAATCTGCTGCTATATATCTCATAAGCGTTATCAGTATTACTGCACCTTACCCAAAATATATTTATCTAAATCATCTATTTCATCTTGGGTCAAAGTTGTATAACTCATACCTGAACGCACAATAATCTCACAAGCCATTTCCAAAAATTCAGCCTTTTCAATTGCGTCATTAAAATCCTTACCAACAAACACCTGTCCATGCTTCTCCAAAATCACAGAATCATGATTCCTCATAGCTTCCATTACAGCTTGTGCCAATTCAGGGGAACCTGGTCTAAAATAAGGCACCATTGCTATCTCACTACCACAGTGACAAGGCAATTCAGCCGTTACATTAAAATTTGTCGGTTTATTTTTCATACAAGCTACTGTTGTTGCAAATATACTTTGACAATGCAACACAACATTAACATCCGGTCTACTTCGCAATATTCCCAAATGGAAAGTACTTTCCATTGAAGGTTTCACACCATTTAAAGACACACCGTCTGCAATTCGGCAAACAGCAATCTGCTCTTTACGCAACTCCGGCACCCAAGAACCAGTTCCTGAAACCAAAGCCACGTCACCAAGACGCCAAGACAAATTACCGCTACTGCAACGAGTCAATCTACGTTCTCCTACATTGTGAGCAGCTGCTAAAAACTGTTCTATCTGTTGTTCTGTAATTTCCATTATCTTTTATATTTTAAGCAAATAGAGGGTTCCTTTCACAGACTCCCTCTATCTAACAATATTATCATTTATAAAGAGCTCCATAGTTTTGACATGCTCTATAATCGGCACCCTCTGGATCCATTCCAAACGCATTCCATGCACTTGGGCGGAAAATCTTATCCTGCGCTACATTATGCATACAAACAGGTATTCTCAACATAGAAGCCAATGTTATCAGATCCGCTCCGATATGTCCATAACTGATTGCACCGTGGTTAGCGCCCCAATTGTTCATTACAGAATAAACATCCTTGAAAGCTCCAACTCCTGTCAAACGAGGAGCAAACCAAGTAGTCGGCCATGTTTTATCTGTACGCTCATTCAAAATCTTATGAACTTCAGGATCTATCTCAACGGTATATCCCTCTGCCAATTGTAATACAGGTCCCAAACCTTTTACAATATTTACACGCATCATAGTAACAGGCATTCCTCCTTTAGATAAGAAATTAGAAGAAAAACCTCCTCCACGGAAATAATCTCGGTTAGCAGGATACCAAGTTGTAGCTTTCAGACATTTTTCAGTCTCTTCCTCGGTAATTTCCCAGAAAGGCTTCATTGCCGGTTCTCCATTACAGCTTTGTTCACCACTTCCATCCAAAGTTGCAGCACCAGAATTAATAAAGTGGATAATACCATTAGCCGCCGCACCAGTCAATTTTTTACCGGTTACACGTTCTACAGCCGCAGGACTCCAATAGGTTCGCACATCAGCAAATATCTGAGCTGTATTTGACAACAATTTACCAAACAACATTGCAACCCCATTCAACGAATCATTTTCTGTTGCAAAAGCAAATGGCTCACGAATACCATTCCAATCAAAAGAAGTATTCATGAAAGCTTCTGCAAAGTCACCATTAGGGAAATGATCTGTCCATTGACGCTGTCCTTGAAAACCTCCCAAAATAGCATTATGTCCCAAAGCCTCCTCTTTAAAGCCCAATTCTTTCAATTTTGCATTTCCACACATCAAGTCTCTGAAAATCATAAACATCTTTACAACATACTCCCAATCAGCATCCAATTCCTGGCGGTTTTTACGTTTTTCAGGAATATTGAAATCCGTTCCCTCATTCACCTTGCAATATTTCACAACCCAAGCCAATGCTTTTGCATATTCTTCTTTATCATAAATACCTTCATCGATACGACGCACAATTTCACTCATATCGACTTGCTCATTTCTCATTCCCAAATAAGTCTGGAAAAAATCCGCATCTACAATACTTCCAGCAATACCCATCGCTACATTACCGATAGAAAGATAACTCTTGCCACGCATGGTTGCCACGGCAATACCAGCTCTTGCGAAACGCAATAATTTTTCTTTTACATCCTCCGGAATACTCTTATCATCAGCATCCTGCACGTCATGTCCATAAATACCAAAAGCAGGCATACCTTTCTGAGTGTGACCAGCTAAAGCAGCTGCCAAATACACAGCACCCGGACGTTCCGTTCCATTAAAGCCCCAAATAGCCTGAGGCATACGCGAATCGTAGTCGATTGTCTCACTACCATAACACCAACACGGAGTCACAGAAATTACAACCCCAACACCTTCCTTACGGAATTTCTCAGCACAAGCAGCAGCTTCCGGCACACGACCAATTGTTGAGTCAGCAATTACACATTGTACAGCAGTACCATCACTGTATTTCAATTCACTACTAATCAAATTGGCTACATTTTTAGCCATATCCATCGTTTGCATTTCCAACGACTCACGCACACCACCCTGACGACCATCAATAACAGGACGAATACCTACTTTCGGATATTCTCCGATAAATCTTGCTTGCTTTGTCATAACATCTTGTTTTAATCAAAATATATCTTTTTTCTAAAGAAAAGGCATCTTTTCTATATCACCACAAATATAAAATTTTACAATGGAATACCACCTAGAAAAAATTTTTTTTAATCCATAATTCTTGCTAATTGAAAGATAACAACCTATATAATTGAGAAGTTTTAGCTACCTTTGTAAAAAGTAAAATAATGAGCAAAAAAATAATCAGCAACGCCCACATTATTACGATGAATGCCGGAATGGAAATTATCCCCAACGGCAGCATACTAATAGAAGGAGGACACATTAAAGAAATAACATCCGGAACTCTATCCGATCCGGATGCTGAAATTACAGATGCACAAGGCATGTACATACTGCCCGGATTTGTTAACACGCACAACCATCTACCCATGACCATGCTACGTGGTTATGCCGATGATTTACCGTTGCATACCTGGCTGACCGAACACATTTTCCCTGCTGAAGCCCGGCTTGTCAACGAACAAAATGTACGTATTGCTACACGCTTGGCATTAGTTGAAATGATTAAATCAGGAACAACCTGCTTTAATGATATGTACTTCTTTGAGAATGCCATTGCAGAAGAAGCCCATAAGGCCGGCATGCGCGGAGTTGTCGGAGAATCGCTAATTGATTTCCCAACACCGAGCTTTGGCGACCTAACAGCAGGCATCACGCTATCCGAGGAACTTATATACAATTGGGAAGGAGACCATTTAATACATCCCTCCATTTGTGCTCATGCTCCTTACACCTGCTCTGCCGAAACATTAAAGAAAGCCAAATATCTGGCCGACAAGCACAATACAATTTTGCAGATACATCTTTCTGAAACAAGTAAAGAAGTAGAAGACATTCAAGCCCGCACAAATATGCGACCGGCAGAATACCTATACTCTTTAGGATTACTGGACACAAACGTCATTGCCGCCCACTGCGTATGGCTCGATCCAAAGGAGATGGAACTGCTGGCAAAAACAAAAACATCCATAGCCCATTGCCCAAAAAGCAACTTAAAACTATCCAGTGGAATAGCACCTATCGATTCCTGCCTGAAAGCAGGAATCACTGTAGGTATCGGAACAGACGGAACAGCCAGCAACAACTCCCTCGATATGGTTGAAGAAATGCGCTTTGCCGCTTTATTAGCCAAAGTCGTCGACTACAACCCGGAAGCCGTCAATGCGAAAACAGCTCTTCGCATGGCCACAATAGGAGGAGCTCAAGCTCTCGGTTTAGGAAATATTACCGGCTCTTTGGAAATCAACAAAAGTGCAGACTTGATTCTCGTGCATGCAGACGCATCCAATATGCAACCGATATACGACGAATATTCCGCCATAGTATATGCCATGAATAGCAAAAATATATATTCAACCATGGTACATGGCGAATGGCTGATGCAAGGCAGACAGCTCAAAACAATTGACAAAGATGCCGCAATAGAAGAAGTAAAACAGTTGAAAACAAATAATTGTAAATAATCATGGCAGAGAAAACACTTTACGGAGATTTCGAAGAAAAGTACACAAATTACGAAACAGCAGAAATCGCTATTTTACCGGTACCATATGATGGCACCAGCACTTGGATTAAAGGCGCAGATAAAGGTCCTCAAGCTTTACTGGAAGCCTCTTTCAACTTGGAATTTTATGATATTGAGACAGACTCGGAAGTATTCAAAAAAGGTATTGCCACTTTAGATGCTGTGACTGAAAATTCATCACCGGAAGCCATGGCAGATGAAGTAGAACGTCGCATGAATACTATTTTGGATGACAAAAAATTCCCGGTTCTTCTTGGAGGCGAGCATTCTGTCAGCGTAGGAGCTTTCCGTGCCGTCGCAAAACACTACGACAACTTCTCCATTCTTCAATTGGATGCCCATTCCGATATGCGTGACGAATATGAAGGATCTCCATACAACCATGCATGTGTCATGGCAAGAGGCAAAGACATCACCTCCAGCATCGTACAGGTTGGAATCCGAAGTTCAGCCATTGAAGAAAAACATAATATTGACCCGGAACGCATTTTCTATGCACACGAGATCAAAGAATTAGGTGATACAACTTGGATGTACGAAATATCACAAAAACTACTAGACAATGTTTACGTCACCATCGACCTGGATGTATTGGATCCGGCCTATATGCCTTCAACAGGAACTCCCGAACCGGATGGATTGAGCTATCGCGATGTAATGACCTTATTGAAGCTCATCAACGAACGCCATAACATTATCGGCTTGGATGTCGTTGAACTTTGTCCAAACGCAAGTAACAAAGCTCCGGATTTTCTGGCAGCAAAACTCATATACCAATTCTTAAGTTGTAGATTTAAATAACAAAATATGTTCACCGATTTACTTATTATAGTCACAGCCGCCGTTTCAATAGCATGCTTCACAAAATATCAGCTATTTGAACGCCTATCCCTAAAACCTTATCGCGTAGTCCAACATCAAGAATGGTGGCGCATAATCACCCATGGATTTGTACATGCCGACTGGATTCATTTATTGGTGAACATGTTTACATTTTGGTCATTCGGCGGCTACATCGAAACCGCATTCGAATATTTAGGCTTTGGCAAATGGGCTTTTCTAACGCTTTATTTTGGCGGTATGATAGCA
>OGQF01002054.1_pt1 | contig 12268 bp, 12 predicted proteins | sample 1553141 | NCBI WGS metagenome assembly OGQF01 (sample SAMEA2580005, study PRJEB22360) | human gut metagenome | biome: human gut; feature: human-associated habitat; material: faeces | place: Denmark | collected 2008/2010
AAATAAATGCAGTAATCACAGGAGTTGGAGGATATGTACCCGATTATATCTTGACTAATGACGAGATATCTAAAATGGTAGATACCAACGATGAATGGATTATGACTCGTATCGGAGTAAAGGAAAGACATATTCTGAATGAGGAAGGATTAGGTAGCTCATACATGGCTCGCAAGGCCGCCAAGCAGTTGATGAAAAAGACTGGTGCTAATCCCGACGATATTGATTTGGTTGTTGTTGCTACTACTACTCCTGATTATCACTTCCCTTCTACCGCTTCTACTCTTTGCGATAAACTCGGACTGAAAAATGCGTTTGCTTTTGATCTGCAGGCGGCTTGTAGTGGTTTCCTGTATTTGATGGAAACGGCTGCTAATTTCATTCGTTCGGGAAGATATAAGAAAATTATCATTGTCGGTGCCGATAAGATGTCGTCAATGGTTAACTATACAGATCGTGCTACATGTCCTATCTTTGGTGACGGTGCTGCTGCTTTTATGGTGGAACCGACTACGGAAGATTACGGTATCATGGATTCGATACTAAGAACTGATGGTAAAGGATTGCCTTTCCTCCACATGAAAGCTGGTGGTTCGGTTTGTCCTCCGTCTTATTTCACGGTAGACAACAAAATGCACTATCTGCATCAGGAAGGAAGAACAGTGTTCAAGTATGCTGTTTCCAGTATGTCGGACGTGTCGGCTGCTATTGCAGAAAAGAACGGACTGACGAAAGACAGCATCAACTGGATTGTGCCGCATCAGGCAAATGTCCGGATTATCGAGGCTGTGGCTCATCGCATGGAAGTGCCGATGGATAAAGTGCTGGTAAATATAGAACACTATGGTAACACAAGTGCTGCTACTCTTCCTTTATGTATATGGGATTTTGAGGATAAACTCAAGAAAGGTGATAACATTATTTTCACTGCATTCGGCGCCGGATTTACATGGGGAGCCGTTTACGTGAAGTGGGGTTATGACGGAAAAAAGGAATCGTAACGTAAGTTACTGAACTATAACACTCAAAAACGCATCCTATTTCGATTCGATGCGTTTTTTTGTCTCAACCAATAAAATAAAGAGAAATGCATAAAGCAGGTTTTGTAAACATCGTAGGAAATCCGAATGTCGGAAAGTCGACATTGATGAATGTCTTGGTGGGCGAACGTATTTCGATCGCTACCTTCAAAGCGCAGACTACTCGTCACCGGATTATGGGGATCTATAATACGGATGAGATGCAGATTGTTTTTTCTGATACTCCGGGTGTGTTGAAGCCCAATTATAAGCTACAGGAGTCTATGCTGAATTTTTCTACTTCGGCATTGACGGATGCGGATATCTTGCTTTATGTAACGGACGTGGTGGAGACGCCGGATAAGAATAATGAGTTTATGGAAAAGGTGCGTCAGATGACGGTGCCTGTTCTCTTGCTCATCAATAAGATAGATCTTACAGATCAGGAAAAACTGGTAAAGCTGGTGGAAGAATGGAAAGAGTTGCTTCCCCAAGCCGAAATTATTCCGATTTCTGCTACATCAAAGTTCAATGTAGACTATGTGATGAAGCGGATCAAAGAACTGCTGCCCGATTCTCCTCCTTATTTTGGAAAGGATCAGTGGACGGATAAGCCTGCCCGTTTCTTCGTGAATGAGATTATCCGGGAAAAGATTCTGCTCTATTACGATAAAGAGATCCCCTATTCGGTGGAGGTTGTTGTGGAAGAGTTTAAGGAAGAACCGAAGAAGATTCATATTCGGGCGGTGATTAACGTGGAACGTGATTCGCAGAAAGGAATCATTATCGGTAAACAGGGAAAGGCGTTGAAGAAGGTGGCTACCGAGGCTCGCCGTGAACTGGAACGTTTCTTTGGAAAGACTATTTATCTGGAAACGTATGTGAAGGTGGATAAGGATTGGCGTAGTTCGGATAAGGAATTACGTAATTTTGGTTATCAGTTAGATTAAGAGTATTCATGCGACTGTGATAGTCGTGAAAAACAAGGTATTGAACTATGGGTAATTTAGTTGCAATTGTAGGACGCCCCAATGTGGGCAAGTCTACCTTATTTAACCGTCTGACGAAGTCGCGTCGGGCTATTGTGAATGAAGAAGCGGGAACAACCCGTGACAGGCAGTATGGCAAGTCGGAATGGCTGGGCCGTGAGTTCTCTGTGGTGGATACCGGAGGATGGGTGGTAAACTCGGATGATATCTTTGAAGAAGAGATTCGTAAACAAGTATTGCTGGCTGTAGAAGAAGCGGATGTTATTCTGTTTGTAGTGGATGTGATGAACGGAGTGACTGATTTGGATATGCAGGTAGCAGCTATCTTGCGCCGTGCGAAAAGTCCGGTGATAATGGTTGCCAACAAGACGGATAATCATGAATTACAATATAATGCTCCGGAATTCTATAAATTGGGATTGGGCGATCCGTATTGTATTTCTGCGATTACAGGAAGTGGTACGGGTGATTTAATGGACTTGATTGTCGGTAAGTTCAAGAAGGAATCCTCGGAAATCTTGGATGATGAGATACCTCGTTTTGCAGTGGTGGGACGTCCGAATGCCGGTAAATCTTCTATTGTAAATGCATTTATCGGTGAAGACCGTAACATTGTGACCGAGATTGCCGGAACGACTCGTGATTCTATCTATACCCGCTACAATAAGTTCGGATTTGATTTTTATCTGGTGGATACCGCCGGTATCCGTAAGAAGAATAAGGTGAATGAGGATTTGGAATACTACTCTGTGATCCGTTCGATTCGTGCCATTGAAGGTTCGGATGTATGTATTCTGATGCTGGATGCCACGAGAGGAATCGAAAGTCAGGACCTGAATATCTTCTCCCTGATTCAAAAGAATCAGAAAGGATTGGTTGTCGTGATAAATAAATGGGATCTGGTGGAGGATAAATCTGTGAAAGTGCAGAAAACGTTTGAAGAAGCTGTTCGTTCACGTTTTGCTCCCTTTGTGGATTTTCCGATTATATTTGCTTCTGCATTGACCAAGCAACGTATCTTGAAGGTGCTTGAAGAAGCCCGTAATGTATATGAGAATCGTACGACAAAAATACCGACCGCACGTTTGAATGAGGAAATGCTTCCGTTGATTGAGGCGTATCCTCCCCCTTCAAACAAAGGTAAGTATATCAAGATTAAGTATATTACGCAGTTGCCGAATACACAAGTTCCTTCGTTTGTTTATTTTGCCAACTTGCCGCAGTACGTGAAGGAGCCCTACAAGCGTTTCCTGGAAAATAAGATGCGTGAGAAGTGGAATCTAACAGGTACCCCGATTAATATTTATATTCGACAGAAATAAACAACAATAAAGAAAAACACCCGAAAACATAATGTTTTCGGGTGTTTTTCTTTATTGTTAGAGGTGAATCTTCAGTCATTCTTATTTCTCCAATTGGAAATCTTTACGGCGCAATACAAAGCTGTTACTTAAATACTTTTCACGTACAATCTGATTCTCAGACAGTTCTTCCGGTGTGCCTTGGAACAAAATCTTGCCTTCGAACAATAGGTAGGCACGGTCGGTAATGCTCAATGTTTCCTGCACATTGTGGTCGGTAATCAGGATACCGATATTTCTGTCCTTCAACTTCCATACAATTTGCTGGATATCTTCTACGGCGATCGGGTCGACACCGGCAAAAGGTTCGTCGAGCATGATGAATTTCGGGTCGATAGCAAGGCAACGGGCGATTTCCGTGCGGCGGCGTTCACCTCCGGATAGTTGGTTACCTTTGTTTTTGCGTACTTTTTGCAGGCGAAATTCTGCAATCAGGCTTTCAAGTTTTTCCTTCTGATATTCTTTAGGTTTGTTAGTCATTTCCAGAACGGAAGCGATATTATCTTCCACACTCATCTGACGGAATACGGAAGCCTCTTGAGCGAGGTAGCCGATACCGGTTTGTGCCCGTTTGTAAACAGGATATTTGGTAATCTCCAAATCGTCGAGGAAAATGCGTCCTTCGTTGGGGGTAATCAACCCCACGGTCATATAGAATGAAGTCGTCTTACCGGCACCGTTCGGCCCCAGCAAACCCACAATCTCACCTTGCTTCACATCAATGGAAACATGGCTTACAACGGTTCGTTTACCGTACTTCTTAACCAAGTCTTCCGTGCGGAGCACCATCTTGCTTTCTTCCATATTCTAGTTATTTTGCGGCAAATGTAGTAAAAATAAGCTGAAATAATGTACATTTGCAGACAAATAGTGTGAGTTATGATAAAAGCATTGAGAACCGTCGGAAGATATTTCATGCTGATGGGACGGACTTTTTCCCGCCCGGAACGTATGCGGATGTTTTTCCGGCAATACCTTAACGAGTTGGAGCAGCTAGGTGTGAACTCCATCGGAATCGTGTTGTTGATTTCGTTTTTCATCGGCGCGGTTATTACCATTCAGATTAAGTTGAATATTGAAAGTCCGTGGATGCCCCGCTGGACGGTGGGATATGTGACCCGCGAAATTATGTTACTGGAGTTTTCTTCTTCTATTATGTGTCTGATTCTTGCGGGGAAAGTGGGGTCGAACATTGCTTCGGAGTTGGGAACGATGCGGGTGACGCAGCAGATTGATGCGCTTGAAATTATGGGAGTTAATTCTGCCAACTATCTGATACTGCCTAAGATTGCGGCTATGGTGACCGTGATTCCTATATTGGTGACATTCAGTATCTTTGCCGGTATAATAGGGGCCTTTTGTACTTGTTGGTTTGCCGGAGTCATGAATGCTGTCGATCTTGAATATGGTTTGCAGTATATGTTTAATGAATGGTTTATCTGGGCAGGTATTATCAAATCTCTTTTCTTTGCCTTTATTATTGCAAGTGTATCCGCCTTTTTCGGATATACGGTGGAAGGCGGTTCTATTGCTGTGGGAAAGGCTTCCACGGATTCCGTAGTGTCCAGTAGTGTTTTGATTCTGTTTGCGGATTTGATATTAACTAAACTTTTGATGGGATGATTGAGGTTAAAGGACTTTATAAATCGTTTGACGATAAGACGGTATTGAGTGATATCAATGCGACCTTTGAGAATGGGAAGACAAACCTTATTATCGGTCAGAGTGGTTCCGGCAAGACGGTATTGATGAAATGTATCGTGGGGCTGCTTACTCCGGAGAAGGGTGAAGTCCTGTATGACGGTCGAAATCTCGTGATGATGGGGAAGAAGGAGAAGAAGATGCTTCGTAAGGAAATGGGAATGATTTTCCAGAGTGCCGCACTTTTCGATTCCTTGTCGGTGTTGGATAATGTGATGTTCCCTTTGAATATGTTCAGTAATGACACCTTACGCGAACGTACTAAGCGGGCCATGTTCTGCTTGGACCGTGTCAACCTGACCGAGGCAAAAGATAAGTTTCCCGGAGAAATCAGTGGCGGTATGCAGAAACGTGTAGCTATTGCTCGTGCTATTGCTTTGAATCCGCAATACCTGTTCTGTGACGAGCCGAACTCGGGACTAGACCCGAAAACCTCGTTAGTGATTGACGATCTGATTCACGATATTACCCAGGAATATAACATGACTACCATTATTAATACACATGATATGAATTCTGTTTTTGAGATTGGAGAGAAAATAGTTTTTATCCATGAAGGCCGTAAAGAATGGGAGGGCGATAAGAATATGATAGCCCATTCTGATAATAAATATTTGAATGATTTTATTTTTTCATCTGAGTTGTATAAGAAAATAAAGAATGCGTTATGATAAGGAGAATTGTTTTGGGTTTGTTGATGGGATTGATTGTGTGTCTTGTCTTTTCCTGCAAGAAAAAAGAGATGCCTTTAGATTCGGAAGAATTTAAATGGCTTTTGTTAGATATGCATAAGGTGGACGGCACATTGGCGGTGGGAAGAGGTATGTACGGTCATGAAGAGAAAAAGAATTATGCTTATTATAATGAACTTTTCAAGAAATATGGAATTACCAGAGAGGAGTTTGATTCGTGCCTTTATTTTTATTCAGCACAGACGAAAGAGTTTTCACAGATGTATGATTTTATCATTGACAGTTTGAACAAGCAGCTGACGGCTGCAGATAAGGTGGTGAAGGAGTTGAAGGCAAATGACTCTGTCAATTATTTCCCGCAAAAGATAGATGCCGTGGCACTAGATACTATCTCTTTGGATTCTGTGGTGGTGATTACCATTGACAGTATTGTACCAGGATTATATAAATTCAGCACAACGCTCCGTTTTGATTCTATTTCGAAGAACCGAGCCAGAAGAATTGCTTCGTATTTTTTGTCAGAGGATAAGAAAGATACTTTGTATGTGAGAAATATCACGATTGCTCCGGATACGGTGAAGCGAGTATATACATGGTCGCAATATGCAGATTCCGTTTATTCTCATTTGGTGATTCGCTATATGGAGGTGGTGCCGGAAAAAGAGAGACTCAAGATTTATAAAAACGGTAAGGTTGTTCCCGGTAAGAAAGAAAAACCAATTAATTTAAAGGAGTTTAAAGGAGTTGCGTGGGATAATCAGCTTTTCCGTCCATATATATCTAAGGAAACAGAAAAACGGTTGAAACAGGGATTACGTCGATAAATTGTGGAAGATATGCGTAAAATTGCAGCAAATTATATTTATTGGCCGGGGTTTCCATTGGTAAAAAACGGATATATTGTTTTTGGAGATAATGGAAGTGTTGAGGTGGTAGATACCGGTGGGGAAGTTCGTGAAATAGCCGGATTGGAATTTTATGGCGGGTTGATTGTTCCTGATTTCGTATGTAGGATCAGTAGTGATTTTCGCATTGATGCGCCAATATTGCCGGTATTGGATTCTGTTTTTTCCTTATATTCGGACTGTGCAGTAAAGGCTGCGATTATAGAGGGAGCCGATCTTCGCTCTTTCGTGTGGAAAGCCGGTGCTCATATCCGATTGCTGTAATACATACAAACGTTTCCGCTAAAATATTTGAGACAATAGTTTTTTATCGCTATTGTAATTTGAGAGAAAGAGTTAACTTTGTTGATTAGTTGCATACAAGAAAAATAATCAATAAATAATATAGCTATGAATAGAGTTTTATTAATGATTTTGGATGGTTGGGGAATAGGTAAACACGACCATGCCGATGCTATTTTCAATACACCGACTCCTTTTATTTCGTCATTGACGGAGAAATATCCTCATTCAACTCTTTTGACTTGTGGTGAGAATGTCGGTTTGCCTGACGGCCAGATGGGTAATTCTGAAGTGGGTCACTTGAATATTGGTGCAGGTCGTATTGTAGACCAGGATTTGGTACGTATCAATAAAGCTTGTCGTGAAAACACTATTCTGCAGAATCCTGAAATTGTAAAAGCTTTTACTTATGCCCGTGATAATAACAAGCAAGTGCATTTTATGGGATTGGTTTCTGATGGTGGTGTACACAGCTCTTTGGAGCATTTGAAGAAATTATGCGATATTTCTAAAGAATATGGCATAGAAAAGACTTTTGTGCATTGCTTTATGGATGGCCGTGATACAGACCCGAAAAGCGGTTTGGGTTTCTTGAAGGAATTGAGAGAGCACATGGATAGATCTACAGGCCGTATTGCTTCGGTTGTGGGACGTTATTATGCTATGGACCGTGATAATCGTTGGGAGCGTATCAAAGAGGCTTATGATTTGATAGTTGAAGGTATCGGCACTCCGACTCAGCATGTGGAAATGGCTGTTCAGCAGTCTTATGATGAGGGAATTACCGATGAGTTCATCAAGCCGATCGTGCATGTAGGAAGCGATAACAAGCCGGTAGGTGTTATCGAGCCGGGAGATATGGTGATATTCTTCAATTACCGTAATGACCGAGCAAAGGAACTGACTATTGCTTTGACTCAGCGTGACCTGCCAGAGCAAGGAATGCATACAATGCCTCTGTATTATTGCTGTATGACTCCGTATGATGCTACATTTGAGGGGTTGCACATCTTGTTTAACAAAGAAAATGTGGAAAACACGTTGGGAGAGGTTATCAGCAAAGCGGGGTTGAAACAGTTGCGTATTGCCGAGACTGAAAAATATGCACATGTGACTTTCTTTTTCAATGGAGGACGCGAGGCTCAGTTTGAAGGTGAGAGCCGTATTCTTGTGCCTTCTCCTAAGGTGGCTACTTATGATTTGAAGCCTGAAATGTCTGCTCCGGAAGTGGCAGAAAAACTAGTTGAGCAATTGAATGCCAAGTCTGCTGATTTTGTTTGTTTGAATTTTGCAAACGGTGATATGGTAGGTCATACCGGAGTGTATGCAGCTATTCAGAAAGCAGTGGAAACCGTTGATAGTTGTGTTGAGAAAGTTGTGACAGCAGCTCGAGCAAATGGATATGATGTATTGATTATCGCTGATCATGGAAATGCCGATAATGCAGAAAATGCAGACGGAACACCGAATACAGCCCACTCGTTGAATCCTGTACCTTGTATTTGGGTGACAGATGCTCAAAATAAAGAATTGCGTAGCGGAGTGTTGGCAGATGTTGCTCCTACTGTGTTGCAGATTATGGGTGTGTCGCAACCGGCTGAAATGACAGGCAAGAGTTTGATAAAGTAATTTTCTTTGAGAATATTGATTGATTTTGAGCCTCACTGTTCGGGTGAGGCTCATTTAATATGTATGCTATGATACAAATAGAAAATACCCTTATCAGTTTTGATATTTTTGAGAAAAAATTCTGTTGCGATATTCAGCAGTGTAAAGGGGCGTGTTGCATTGAGGGAGATTCCGGAGCACCATTGAATGAGGATGAGCCGGGAAAGATTGAGAAGAATTATGAAGGGATTCGTCCTTTTATGAAGCCTGAGGGGATAGAAGCGGTCAAGGAGCAAGGGTTTGCTGTGGTTGATAGTGACGGGGATTTGGGCACGCCTCTGATTCATGGAGGAGAGTGTGCATATGCTATTGAGGAGAAGGGAATTTGTTGGTGTGCTATCGAGAAGGCATGGTCGCAAGGAAAATCAGCTTTTCGAAAACCGATATCCTGTCATCTGTACCCTATTCGAGTTACTGATTACGGAGATTTTGAAGCTTTAAACTATCATAAGTGGAATATTTGCCATTGTGCAAGGGTAAAAGGTAGTAAAGAAGGTACCCCAGTTTACCGTTTTTTACGCGATGCATTAATTGAGCGTTATGGAAAAGAATGGTATGAACAATTGGAATATGCTGCTAATGAGATAGAAGCGGGGAGAATAGAATTGACTCCAGAACGGTAGAGAAAAAAATATCATATTTTTTTGCTGATTTGTTTGCAGAATGAGATATTATGTCTATCTTTGCAACGCAAAAGCAAAAATGGTGGATGTAGCTCAGTAGGTTAGAGCGTCGGATTGTGGTTCCGAAGGTCGTCGGTTCGAGCCCGATCTTCCACCCTTGAAAGTCTTCAGAGTTTCTGAAGACTTTTTTTATTGTCTTTATTTTTATGCTTTGGTCGGGTGGTGTGGTTTGTATGTATGTAAAAAAGAAAACCAGTTATCCGCACAGCGGAAAACTGGTTTCTAGTTTATTTTAGTCGGGGTGACAGGATTCGAACCTGCGACCCTCTGCTCCCAAAGCAGATGCGCTACCGGACTGCGCTACGCCCCGTCTCTTTCGATAACGGGTGCAAAAGTAGTACTTATTTTGATACTATCAAACTTTTGACTGCTTTTTTTTCAAAAAAATTATGGAAGAGCTATTTTCACCATTCCATTGAGTTTTTTCAAGGGAATAGATATTGTTATAGGTCCACAAGCACCCGGACCTAATATATATTTGCCATAAGTGAATTCAAGACTATTGGGTGTAAAGTTGATAGCAGAGCAAATATCCAATCTCGGATTTTCAAATGTATAGCAATGATCTGGATCTTTGAGATACGTTTTCAGTAGTGCATTGATCTCTTGGCTTTTATTATGGTCTAGCAAATCATTGTGGGTGATGAATTTATTGTTTTTGATATCGTAATTCAGAGCATAGTAGTTGGTGTTTCCATTGGCTCCACCAAAATACTCGTAGGCCTCTACTAATACGCTGATGTATCTGTCGCTAGCCATATAGACAGTATCGGAAATAAATAACTCATATTTCCCGGAGGTTTTGATTCCGGCAGAATCAAGGCTTGCTATCTGTTCTTTACATTGTTCAATGAAGGCTGCATTTATTCCGTTTACAAGCCCTTCTATCTCGTCGTTGAATAAAACGCACGACTTTTCAATGGCAGCTTCTTTGAAAGAAAATACAGAATGTTCCAAATGTGTTTCCCATTGGGATTTTGTTTCTGTGGTCTTGACTTCTTTGATGGTGAGTCTTGTTTCTTTTTTGCAAGCTCCGAGTGTGGCTATCGTTAATAGAAACAGTAATATTTTCGTTTTCATCGGCTTGTTTTTTGGTGGATTATAAAACTTTCTTTTTGGGTGTGGTTGCTACAAAATCTTTTAGATAGAAAGGTTCGAAATAGGCAACATCCACAAATTGTTTGTTTTGCCATGCCTGCTCTGCAAGCGGAGCAAGATTACGGGCAGAGGTTTCTATTCCGCTAATAAAACGGGCATTGGGTGAGGTCAGCGTATTTTTTATTTTGTCGCTCCCATTGCCGAAGAAGTATATTACATTCGTAGCAAGTAGTTCGGCAAAAGAATTCTCGTCGATTATTTCCGCTTTTGTATCTATGACCGTATGGTTTGAACGATTGTAAAATGCGGTGTAAACCTCCATGCGCCGAGCATCAATCATCGGGCAATAGAGAGCTTCTTCCTGATATTGGTTGGCTACGGATAATGCTAATGCTTGTAATGTCGGGACTGCGATTAGCGGTTTGCCGGCACCATAGCAGAGTCCTTTTGCCATGGATACTCCTATGCGCAGACCTGTATAGGAGCCAGGGCCCATACTGACGGCAACAGCATCTAAGGCCGCAACTGTCAAGTTGTTTTCTTGAAGAATCTCATTGACGTAAGTACCGAGCAATACGGAGTGGTTCAAGCCTTCGTTGTTTTCTTTCAAGGCAATGGTTTGTCCGTCTTTTGCCAGTGCAACCGAACAAACGGCTGTTGAGGTGTCAATATTTAATATAAGTGCCATATTTCTGATTTATTTTCTAATGATTTCTATTTCTCCGCCCATACCTAGTTTTATGATGCTGGATGGGGCTGCTGGATGTCTGTCGTTGCGACGGTAGTCTACAATATAGTCTACTGCATTACGGATTTCTTCACTTATTTCATCGTAAAAACGTGGAGAGGGTTCTCCGCTAATATTAGCCGAAGTCGATACGAGCGGACGGTTGATGCGATGGAGCAGGGATGAGGTGAATTCTTCGCACGTGATGCGGATGCCGATTGTGCCATCTTCTGCCATGAGGCTGGGGGCTAGTCGTTTGGCATTGGGATATATGATGGTTGTAGGCTTATCTGCTACTTCTATCAGGTCAAGAGCAATATCAGGTACGTCAGCATACGATGCAATTTTGCCTGCATCCTCTAAAAGAACGAGCATGGACTTGTGGTCGGAACGTTTTTTAATTTCATAAATACGCTTGACAGCCTCTTCATTCGTGGCATCGCAGCCTAATCCCCAAATTGTGTCAGTCGGATAGAGTATGATGCCTCCGTTTTTCAGAACTTCCTGCGTTTTGCGGATTTCTTCTTTTAATTTATCAGTCATAATGATGTTATGAATTATTTTTTTATACCAAGCGTTTAATCAATTCTTCCCGTTCTCCGTAAAGCATGTCTGCAATCGGAATCTCAATCAGAGTGTAGCAACCGGGTTGTTGGCGCATGGTAGCGCGTGCGGATGATACCATAATTTGGCTGGTGAGAGCCGGATTGTTAATATGCATATTGAATTCAAAGAGTTGGTTCTGCGTTTTCCCGGATACGCCTTTCCGGGTGAGGTTTACTCCGTGTCCCATATCCAGAAGGGCATTTACGTCTTCTACCTGCATGACGTGGGTTTCATCGTGGGCAAAATAATCGTCTTCTTTGATTTTGCGAGCAACATCAGTAAAATTGTAGCCATCCAACAGTTCAATATATACCATACGGCGGTGGATTCCTGTACCTGTCGGGATTGTCATGGAGAGAGCGGCTTTAACTCCTTCGATGGCTTTGACAGCTACAGTATGGCCCATGCTCATGCCGGGACCGAAATTTGTATAAGTAAGGCCTTTTGGAGCGCAAGCCTCCAATAATGCACGGATTACGGAGTCGGAACCCGGGTCCCAACCGGCAGACATGACGGATACTGCATTATTGCGGCGAG
>OGQF01002061.1_pt1 | contig 12250 bp, 10 predicted proteins | sample 1553141 | NCBI WGS metagenome assembly OGQF01 (sample SAMEA2580005, study PRJEB22360) | human gut metagenome | biome: human gut; feature: human-associated habitat; material: faeces | place: Denmark | collected 2008/2010
AGAACATCTCTTGTAAGGTAATTTCATTTCTATTCATTTCCAATTTATTTATAAAGGGTTTGCCTTACAAGTATATACAATAAAATGAAGAAAAACAGAAGCTTATAATGTATTTCTTCATTTTAGCCAGTCTTTCAGAATGAACTCAAATATATTTCTTATATTTGCGAAAAAAGTCGCATTGAAAAAAGTCGCAATATGAATAATCCATTTAAATTCGGTACGATTGTAGACGGTGAATACTTTACGGATAGAGTAGCGGAACAAGAAAAAGTAAGAGAGATACTTGCAAGTGAGAATCACCTGATACTTATTAGTCCACGACGTTTCGGCAAGACCAGCCTCGTTCAAAAAGTGACGAAAGGATTGTCACGTCCCGTTTTTCAGTTGAACCTGCAGTTGGTAACAGACACTGCCGACTTTGCTGCACGATTATTGCGGATTGTGCTTCAACAATATCCTATGGAACGTCTGAAGCATCTTATCACTCACTTTCGTTTTATCCCCACCATTTCAACCAATCCCATGACGGATGGCATAGAAGTTTCATTTCAGCCGTCAATGGATGGTTTCATTCTGTTAGAGGATGTATTCACACTGATTGATAAACTGGGAATGAAGAATCCACACAAGAAACCGATTGTAGTACTGGACGAATTCCAAGAAATACGTACATTGGACAAGAATCTGGATAAAAAATTGCGGTCTATTCTACAGACTTACAACCATGCCAATTACATTTTCTTAGGTAGCCAGGAATCGATGATGCAGGAAATCTTCGAGAAAAAGAAATCCCCTTTCTATCATTTTGGATATTTGATGAAGTTGGGTAAGATTCCTCAAGATGACTTCTATGAGTTTCTCAAGAATGGCTTTCTTCTCTTGGGTGAGGATATGGATGCTGAAACGATAGGCCGCAGCATTCTGTCGTTCACCAATTGTCATCCCTATTACACCCAGCAACTGGCTTACCAGACATGGAATAACTGGAAACAAAACGGTTACAGTGATACTTTGGTGGAAACTGCCATTACGGAGTTGACTCATGTGCACGATATGGATTATGAACGTTTATGGAGCACTTTCAATAAAACAGATAAAAAAGTTTTGATAGGCTTAACTATGCAGATGGGGACTCCGTCCAGTCTTCCTTTTCTACGAGGTGTCGGTATTGATTCTCCAAGTACTGCTTTCAGTAGTTTGAAGCGACTTGGACAACAAGGATATGTGATACGTAATGAGGGGTATGAACTGGATGATCCTTTCTTCAGAAGGTGGATTGAAGTAAAGAGAGAAGGGTGATAGAAAGAGGAAATCCTTGTTGGGTTTCGTATCATTTTAGCATATTGAGTTTTATGCTTATCATGTCTTTATATGATATTTGCATCTCCTCCGGTAGAAAAGAGAGAGTGATGAACTCCATCCATTTGGTTTCTACTTTCAAGAGTTTCTTGAAAAGGTTTTCTATTACTTTTTCGTCCAATCCCGACGCCCGCATGGACGTGACAAAGTCAGCCTTCTTCAATTTACGTTTTTTACCGTTTAGTGTAAGTGCAAGTTCTTCGGTGTCTTCAGGCATCACCAATGCGGTAGACAGCATGTCATATGCTGGTGTGAGCGTATATACCTCTTGTTGGGGACTATAAAGCGAGAAGTTCTTCAAATGCATGTCGGCATTACCGGTTATCCATGAAAAGACGACTTGCTCCCAGAAATTCACCAGGTCCAATTTGGGAGCGGATGAATATCTCAGCACTAGCTTCGCAATCTGCTCATAAGAACCTTTGTATTTTTGTTCAGTGAGTTTTTCAGAAAGTTGGCACATATCCTCCATAGCCAATTTTCCCCCTTCATTCGTGCGGTCTATGCGTCGGGTGATATAGCATAATTCACCATCCTCAAAGCGGATGAGGCTATGTGGCACAACTCGTATCTTGGCTATTTCCGCAAGATGCATTGTCAGATCCTCTAATTCGGGAAGATTACCGAACCGTTCGGTTTGCGGCTTCAAAATATAGCGCCCCCATAAGCCTACAATCGTAAATCGTCCAGGCTCGTTTTTACTTCCTTTGTTGATATCCAATGATAATTTGGCCTGCACTCCGGTCAGTGTGGTCTGACTGCGAATTACCTGCCTTGCCAAATCATAGAGATTATTGTGCGTATAAGGCAATATAGGCGCCTCTAGTGTCCCGAATATCTTTTTTGAGCAAGCCTTGTGGAAATCCTTCTCATTTCCATTCAGTTCCTTGTAACAATACAGACATCTTGCCATTCTTTAATCCTCCTCATTTATAGGTTCGACACCCACTGCACCGATACAGTCTTTACAGCACGCCAGCAACAGAGACATTCGGTCACGTGCATCTATTTTCCAGTTCTTTTCCGCAATGTCAAGCAGCCATCCTTCGGGTATCAGCCCGTCGAAAAAAGGAAACAGCACTTTGTCGTGATAGGCTTTCTCTGTCAAGGGTAATGTGAGGCTGACAGCTTCTGCAACATCCGACTGCAGGAATTCCGTATCGTACTGGAAGGTATAGCCATCCTCATCCTCTGTGAGGATGCCGGCTTTTATTCCTCGGAGATTTATCAATGCCTGCTTCATCATTCGTCAGTTTTAGTTATAGGTACTGCGCCAACTTCGCTGCCGAACAAAGACAGTAGCTGGTTTACCTTGTCCAACCGCAGCGTCTGTTTGCCTTGCTCCAATTCACGGACAAAGCGCAAGCCTACTCCTGACTTTTCCGAAAGTTCCACTTGGGTCAGATTGTACTGCTTACGCATCGCTTTTACATATTTGGATAATGTTGTTTGTTCCGTATATTCCATTTTTATACCCTTTGGGGTACAAAGATAGAATATATTTTCGTTATTACACCCATAAGGGTATAAAAAGATTAAAGGAGAAAGAGATTATATCTTTTCGGGTATAAATTAGCTAGAATAAGTTTATGAATCTATCCATTTCCTGTCTACCTATTTCTGGCTTTACTCTTAAAGCCTGCCAGTCCTTCACTGCTTCAACGGCCTCTGTGATAATTCTTTCAGTGGCTTTTGGGCTAAGCATATAATCTCTTATGAGAATCACACTATATTTCTAGGCCGGCTTTGCTTGATTCTGCTGAGTACATAAGAAGATAGCTTGTTATATTGTTCAAACTCTTATAAATTCTTGTCACTTTTGCTGCGTACAACTGTCTAAATGGTGAATTGCTGAAAAAAGCAAGAGGCTGTCTCAAAATGCACTTGAGATAGCCTCTTCTATGCAAATGTTTTACTCTTCAGTTTATTCCTGATATTTCACTTTTGTTCCCAAAGCATCGTGGCGCATTTCGCGCTCACTTCGGTAAAGCTTTTCATCTTTTAAATAATAGTATTCCTGATAACCTCCAAATTCGATATTGGCATACTCTAAGTGGTCTTCGGCCTTGCAAGACTTCCATGTACCTTCATACTTCACTGAATCAGAGAAAGTGATGAGGGTGGTTGAGTCTGCACGGAGTTCAAACCTCACGCCATTTTCCGTTATGAATGTACCGGCGAAAGAATGAGTAGACTCTGTACTGTTAGTATTGGTACAAGAATATAAAAAACCGAAAGCTATTGTCAACATAGCCAAAATCGTTCGTCTCATTGTTCTTTTGTTTTTATAGAAAAGAGAGTGCTTCTTTTCCGGAAACACTCTCTTTTATTAGTTATCTGCAGTGATGATTATCTTTGAGCAGGAGTACCAGAGTTCTTCTTAACATCAACTTCGAATGTCAAAGTGAATGTCTTCCACTTGTAACCGAACTTCACAGGGATGAACAATTTGTAATCCCAGTTAACCGGAGTACCGCTGTAGTTGTTGTAAGTCAGAGTTTCATCTGCCTGGTTGTAAACAACCTTGGTATTAGAAGGCAGAGGACCGTTTGTTACACCATCAGTCGGAACCAAGTTACCGTTAACCAGTTTCAAGTTAGACTTGATTTGGTCTGTCATCCATTCGCCCGGAACTACTTCGTAGAATTCCCACAAAGCTTTCTGCAAGCCAGTAGTATTGGCTACAATATACTTCTTGCCTGATTCGTCAGCATTCCAAGAAACATAAGTGAAAGCACCCTTAACGTCAATTGTACTACCACCTACAGTTGCATCAGTAAAGTTCTCAGTTTCACCTGTAGTTACTGTCAACGGTTCGATGATAAATGCATCATATTCCTTGATAGTTGCAGTGTGGGCAGCAGCCAGCAGAGAACCAGCAGCACAAGCATCTTTGTAGCATACGTCGGCAACCAACTTGATGGGGACATACTTGCCTACGAGAGCCTTGGCAGCTTCTGTCGGAGCGTCGCCGCTACGCGGTGCGTGAGTCGGGTTTACTTCTTCCAACTTGATGTTGTAAGTGATTTCATTGGCATCCAGCTTGTTGGGAGCGTAGTTCACAATCTCAGCAGCTTTCTTGCCGTCGATGTACAGGATTGTTCCGTCAGGACTTACAGTCGCAGTCTTTTCAACAACGCTTGTACCGTTGAAATATTCGTACTTGTAAGCAGAATTGGCAGCTTCCAGTTTTTCTTTGTCGAACACGAAGCGGGCACCTTCCTCTGAATAAGCACCACCTTTCACACCCTGGTGGCCGCTGGCAGCATAAGGATACAGTCCGGAATAGAAGAACTTCTTACCGGCACGCAGTGCATCGGCATACCAGATTGCGCCGCCCAAACCGGTTGTCGGTTTAACTCCGAGGTCGTTCAGGAAACCGTTCAGCAAGTCTGTGTAGATGTTACATGTCGGGTTATTCTCTGTATTGTTAGACCATGCCGGGTTGGATTCCTCGGTATTGTAAACAATCGGGTTTACATTGAATGTGGACCATTCATTGTCGTTCTTCCAGTAGCGACCATCGTAACCCCAGAGGTTGAATACCGGCTTGTAGATAGTACGTGTCAAAGTAATCTTCAATGTAGGATATGCACCTGTAGGATCGGAGTAGTAGCAAACCTTGCTGAAGCTCATCTTTTCCTGGTTGTTCCAGTTCGGATACTTCTTAACGATGTCTGCATGAGTCAGTGTCCAGATGATGTTGTAAGATTCTACACCAGCTTCAGAGTTGGCAATCACAGAAGCCGTACCTTCGCCGGCACCCTTTGTACCATCAAATTGAGTATAAACGGCGTGGAATTCCTGTTTGGTCATACCACCTTCTTTAGCCTTGTCGTAGATGTCCTCATTCATTTCCTGAGTACCGATGCGACCGGTGTAGTTGCTGCAGTAATAGATAGAATCAGCAAAAGCATGAGACAACTCTCTCTCGCCAGCTTCTTTCACCCATTTCACTTTCAGGTAACGCATGGCAACCAAAGCATTGTTTACTGTATCCACCAGTTCCACGCGAACGATAGGCTCACGACCTACAGCTGTTGCAGAAGTACCTTCGACAGTGTAAACCTTGGAAGACATGATACCGTTTTCGTGAGAATCTAGCTTGGCAAATTTCTGCTGGTCTGTCTTGTTGGTGTTACCATCTACGCCACCCAATGTGTTATAAGGAGCAGTAGGGATGTAGAAACGGAATGTCAGACCATAATCCTTGTAGTTTGCCAGATTTGCATGGTTAGCGTGGTTAGTTTTAGCATCTTTAGCGTCTGTAACACAAACCTTCACCAATTTCTTCAAATCAAGCGGCTCGTTATAAGGTTGCTTAAAGTCTACATATTCGTTGGCTTTAGATTCGTATACGCATACAGAGTCATGATAGTGTACATAGAAGTCTTCTTTGCCGTCGTTCTGGATTTCATCGGCAAACTTACCGGTCATAGTTTTGCTAAAGTCAGTTTTGCTATTAACCAGATACGGAACCTTAACCTCTTCGTGCAGACGTACATATTCAGAGTTCACATACACCTTAGTACCTTGTTCGTCAAAAGCTTTCTTTTCAGCAGCTGTATAGTTTTCAGCAGCGATAGGAGCTTTCAAAGATGCCATGTAGAACTTTTCCTTGTCGCCGGTAGTCGTTGCAGCGATAGAACCCTTGACTGTCTTTTTGAATTTTACTGTCAGCACGTCCTTATTGATGTCGTACTTAACCGGTTGAATCGGGCTGTTAGTCTTAATATCAGCACCGGTAGCCTTGGTCATAATATTTTCAGATGTGATGCAATCAAATGAGGGCAATTCAATATCTGAAGTACGGACACCTACGCTGGGGCTTACATGGAAATAAGCCTCGTTGTAATCTGTAGAAATGGAGTTAGCTGTAGCAGCAGCATTTACGTGGTCCAAAACCGGAGTCGTAGTGTGGTCTTGAGTTGTATGCTTAGCCATAGCCTGATACTTCTGCGGGGTATATTGCAGGGTAGTCAGCGTGATGGCGGCAATACCGTTGATGTGGCTGGTAGGGATTACGGCCAGGCTGGTCAGACGATGACCAATCAGGGACATCACCTCAGCACTTACCTTGTCAATTTCAGCAGCCAAGTCCTTCAGCTTCTCGTCTGTAACGAAGTCGCCTTTCAATTCTTCTTTCAGAGCCGCAATCTTTTGGTTTACGATGTCCAAAGAAGCCAACTTGTCGATTTGGTCTTGCAGTTCTTTCTTCAGAGCTTTCAAGTCGTCATCAGAAACACCACCTTCTGCCGAACCGGCCTTGTCCAAAGCTTCCTGAGCCTTGTCCTTAGCTTCGTTGGCAGCTGTTTTAGCATCGTTGACAGCTGTCTCCAAAGTCGAAACTTTTGCAGCCAGCTCTTCAAGTGAAGCTTTCTTGTCCAGTTGTTCCTGCAAGTTCTTGATGTCGTCATCATAGTCCTTACAAGACGTGAACGTTCCTGTCGCACCTATCATCAAGGCACTGAACAGGGTCACACTTAGAAACTTTTTGTTCATAATTGAAAAACTTTAAATTTATAAATTTAAAAAATAAAAAGTGAATAATTTCTCATTTCCGGCATTCCTTTTCCCACAATGCTTTTGTTAAAAAATTCCGTTACTTCGCAGGTAACGGAGGAATTTTCCGTGCAAACATAATTGTTTTTCTATAAATGAGCAAATAATAATGCTGTTTTTTTATAATTAATCGAAAAATCTGCATTTAAGCGCACTTTTTTGTTAATGGGATTGTTGTTCGCCCCAATTATTAGTGTATTTGCACGTATGTTCTGCATTATAAAGGGATTGTACTTATACATATTATTAATAAGAGAATGTATAATTTAAATTGAAGATGAAAGAGATTACCTTACAAGAAATGCTGTCAACTATTATTGGAGAGCTTCGAGAAAATGGGAGATGGGGAACAGCCCATATTTACCAATCTACATTGAATGTGTTTTCCGCATTCAATAACTATCGGGATTTGCATCTGCGCAAATTGAATCCAGTGGTTTTGAAACGTTTTGAAATGCACCTGCGTCAACGAGATTGCAGTTGGAACACCGTTTCTACCTATATGAAAGTCATTCGCTCGGCTTACAATCGAGCTGTAGATTTACGATGTGTCCGTTATACTCCTAGATTATTTGAACATGTGTATACAGGAACTAAAGCAGACAAGAAAAGAGCTTTGGAAGCTTCGGATATAGGAACTTTAGTTCGCGGGACAGAAATGGATTTGTCCAAAAGGATTCCTTCCTCAAGCCTTCAAAAGGCCAAAATGCTATTTGTTTTTATGTTTATGATGCGTGGTCTCCCATTTGTCGATTTAGCTTTCTTGCACAAGAAAGACCTGCAAGGGAATGTATTGTCCTATCGTAGAAGAAAGACTGGTCGCACCTTACGGGTACTTCTATCCCCTGAAGCCTTACAGCTGGTACACATGGTATCCAATAAGGACGAGAACTCACCTTATTTATTCCCAATATTACGTAGCAAGGATGGTACAGAAGCGGCTTATAAAGAGTATCAATCAGCTTTGAGGCGTTTTAACTATCAGCTGTCAGCTTTAAAAACACATTTGAATATGAGTTCACATCTTAGTTCGTATTCGGCACGCCATACTTGGGCGACCATGGCTTACCACTGCGAGATACATCCTGGAATCATATCAGAAGCCATGGGGCACTCTTCCATCACAGTGACGGAAACTTATCTGAAACCTTTCAGCAACAGAAAGATTGACGAAGCCAATCAAAGGGTAATTTCTTTTGTAAAAAACGAAGGATATCCAGTATAAAAGAGATTACTTCTTTTGAGGAAGTAGAGCAAACTTGTTGTTTCTTTTTTATAGTCTTCAAACAAAGTTTTGAGGAGCGGATTGATATTGGCTTTACAAAAAGTTTCCCAACGTAAGCAATAAACTGAAAGATAGAATCTTATATTGAAAATTAGAGACTTTTTAACTTCATAATTTCTATTGTAGCTTTTCTATGATGTTGGAGATTAAGACTATATATTATCTTTCCAATATCCCAACGGACTGTTTTTTACTATTCCAAACAAAACCGGTCTATTTTCTCCTTATTCCCTGATTATTAACGAAATTAACAAGATTTCATTACCTGCGAAGTAACGGAATACTTAGTAACAAAACAAGTATGCGAAAGGGGTTCAAAATGAGAGATTATTCACTTTTTATTTTTTTAAATTTATAAATTTAAAGTTTTCAATTATGAACAAAAAGTTTCTAAGTGTGATCCTGTTCAGCGCCTTAATGGTGGGCACTGCAGGAACGTTTACGTCTTGTAAGGACTACGATGATGACATCGAGAATTTGCAAGGACAAATTGACAAGCTTGCGACTAAGGAAGATATGACTTCTCAAATCGCAGCTTTGCAAGCAGCCTTGGATGCCGCAAAAACAGAAGCTGCAGCTGCAAAGACTTCAGCAGAAGAAGCTGTGAAGAAAGCTAATGACGCTGCATCTACTGCAACAGAAGCTGAGAAAGCTGCCGCTCAAGCCGCTCTTGATGCTGCCAATGCAAAAACAGAGGCAATTAAGGCTGCTCAAGATGAAGTAGCCAAAGTAAAGGCACAGTTGGAGTCTACTATCGATTCTAAGTTCGATGCTGCAAAGAAGGAACTTGCGGCAACAATCAATGACTTGACTGAAAAGGTTACGAAACTGACAGGCTTGACTACGGAGATGATTACAAGTCTGGATCTTCAGACAGCAAATCCGAAACTGGAACTGAACTATGCACAGCTTCCTGCTAAGCTGAATCCGAACGCCAGCGTGAAAGATGCAAAATCATACGAATTCGGTAAAGGATTTACTGGCAGCTTCACAATCAATGCCAATGAGATTTACACAACTCCGGCTAGTTTCATGATTTCTGTAGCTCCCGTAAATGCTGTTGTGACAAACGAGATGTTCTCTCTTATCAATAGCAAGGGTGAAGCTCTCAGTGATATTACACTCAGCACAGAAGCATACGACGGCTTGTTGACCAGATCTGTTTCTAACGGTCTCTACGAAGTTAAAGTAGAACTGAACAAAGAGGCTGATCTCGAAGCTTTTGGTAAAAAAGTAGTAAGTGAGGATAAGAGCGTCCTATTTGCACTTGCAGCAACTAAGGATGCAAGAACTGTAACATCAACTTATGATATTACTGCGAAATCAGCACTGAAAACTTATACTAAGGCAGATGAGATTGCAAAGAACTCAACTATTCAATCTACGATAGAAGTTAAAAAGGATTTGACAGCTTATGAAAATCCATCTGCTACTGCGACACCTAATACAGAGAAATGTTACCCTGTAGCAAGTGGTGAAGCATTCCAAATCAATGTTGCTTCAAAAGAAGGAACCAGCCCTATCATGGGTAGCTATGTTGTTGTTGATATTGATAATAAGGCTCTTTCTACAACAGACAAAGCTGCTATCAAAAGCTTGACTATTGCAGGTGTAGAAACTGTTAGCAAAGACAACAAATTCGATATCACAATTAGTGGTGCTTATGCCAAGGGCGTAGTAGTACCTTTGAAGGTGGTTACTATCGACTATACCGGAGTTGAACAATCAGTAATCGTTTGGGTGAAGGCTGGTAATGGTTCTGAAATAGCTAGTGAAGCTAAATACGTAATCACTCCGACTGCATATGTCGATGCTCCGACTACTTACGCTTATGCAGGCCTGGCTAAATTCACAGTTCCTGCCGGTGCTGCCAAGTTCGACTTGAGCATTTATGCTAAGGATGAGATTAATATCACAGAAACTGCTAATGTACTTGATGGTATTGTATTCACATTCTACAAAGCTGACGGTAAGACTGAGGCTACTAAGATTGAAGATATCGCAAACGCTAAATTGACAGCTACAGTTGACCTCCAGACAATGAAGAATGACAAGGTTTACGAAGGTATCGTTAAATTCTTTGATGCTGAAGGTACATTCTTGTCACAAAGTACCATTTCTGTACAGAAAGTATTGCCGACTACATTGCCGGAAGGATTCTCTATCAAGACTAACCAGCTGGATGCTCAAGGCGTTTACAACTGCTACTTGATTCCTAACGATTGGACTGCTAAGAAGGCTATAGAAGGTACAATGGAAATGAAACAAGTATTCAACTTCGGTAAGGGTGAAGCAAAGGATTATCTGATAACATTTGCTGCTGCTATGGTAAACGGTGATAAGACTGTTGACAATGGTGTAACTGGTGCAGAAACTTTGTCTGTAGTTGAAAAGTACATTGACAATAAGACTCAGCATGCTACAACTGCAGTGTACAACTATGGTAAGATTTCTTCTGAGAAGAAAGATGGTGCCTTTGTTAATTACACTATCGACGCTGCTTCTTTCCCGACTGTATTCAATTGCATCTACAACGATACATACACTTGGAGATGGGCTACTAAGGATGACCTTGGTTTGAAAGCTACTGAGACATTACCTTATAGCACAGAACTGACTTATGGTAAAGATGTTACTGTAGAGTATGCTAAGTATATTAAGGGTATCAGCTCTCGTGACAGTGAATATAGTGCACTTTTGAGCGCACCTTATGAAAAGTCATTGGAAATTAAGGAAGCCCACTTGGTATCCAATGCCAACGGTGAAGTGGATGAATACTTCACTGTAAACATCGAGGAAGGTAAAATCACTGGTTTCACCGTAAATTCTAAGGCAACTAACCCGACAGCTGCTGTTCCTTCTACATTGAAGATTACAGTTGTTGACATGTACAAGCACGAACGTGTTATCGAACTTGGCATGACTGTAAACAAACGCTAATCAATGTATTCCTAAATAAGTCCTTTATTATGGAGGACTTATTTAGAGAAACCTTGAAATAACATTAGAATCCCTGGCTTCTTTGAGGCCAGGGATTTTTTTAATCTTTAATTTTACTTTCCTGCTTTCTTTTTCTAAATCCCCTCCAGAAATTTATTTTCCATCACTTTGCTTCCACACTTCCACCCACCTCCTGCATCCCCCCTATCCATCGGCATTTGCCCCGCTGTGGAAGCAACCCAAAAAGGTGGAAGCAAAATCTGCTTCCACCTACTCAAAACGCCTAAGTTTTACCGTAACCTACTCGTCTCTACCGTAATACCCCGTACAAGGCACATAAATCGGTTGGTTCAGTTTTCCCACATTTTCGAGCTTACCCTCGCTGCGGAGCAGGCGAATATGAAGCTGCGCAGTGGAACGCATCATCCCGCAGAGAACCTGAAAACTCTCGCGCGTAAGGAACTGATGCGTAGAGAAGTAGCCCGTCAGTCGCCTGTCAATCTCCTTGTCACTCAGCTTTTGGGAATGCTCATTCAGCCCCAGCGGTTTAACTTTGATGGCACCTATCTCATTCTTCAGCACCTGGTCGGCACGAAACTTGATGCCCTTCAGCTTAATCTTGGTGGTTTTTCGTTTGGTCGCAGCGGTCACCGGCTCCGTGCTCGTCAGTACGGGATGAAAATAGCCGATACCGTCCAGATGCACCTGCCGCCCCTCGGCAAGGTCTTCCCCCATGACGTGCGACAAGGCATCCAGTACCGCCGAGACATCAGTCTCCGTCAACGAGCTGCGTTCCTGAATTCTGCGACGCAGTTCGTCGGTAGTGGTAGAGCCGTTCAAGCGGATGCGTGGATGAAGTATCTTTTCTTCCCGCTGTTTGTCTTTTGGTTCCGGAAGTTCATACCAATCAAATAAAATTGCCATAGTTCAATGTCTTTTAAGTTGTTATATAATAAGTTTGCGCCCTATGCGGAATAGGTGCGGGGTGCGTACTTCATCCGTAAAAGCTATGGAAAGAGAGACGCCTAACGACCATGAACAACTCTGCTTACGGTCGTCAAGCGATTGCTTCATGGCCGTAAGCAGAGTTGTTCATGGTCG
>OGQF01002078.1_pt1 | contig 12170 bp, 8 predicted proteins | sample 1553141 | NCBI WGS metagenome assembly OGQF01 (sample SAMEA2580005, study PRJEB22360) | human gut metagenome | biome: human gut; feature: human-associated habitat; material: faeces | place: Denmark | collected 2008/2010
CCGGAACGCGCCTCCACCTTTCCTGTCACTGCGACTACGAACTCGCTTCTCAGCTTCTCAGCCTTTGCAAAGCTCTCCTCCCCGCAGTCTGCCTCCTCGAAGATAATCTGAAGCAGGCCGGAGCGATCCCTTAAGTCCACGAAAATGATTCCGCCTTTATTTCTGCTCTTCTGAACCCATCCCATGACGGTGACGTTTTCACCGATATTTTCTGTGGACAGCTCTGTACATCTGTGGGAACGCTTCAGTCCCAGCATTGATTCTGCCATGATTTATTTTCCTCCTGAATTTTGTAAAAATGTAGATCCGGTAGGGGCTAAAGCCTACTCTAATCCCTCCCGGTAGTACTCCTTAAACTCTGTGTAGCCGTCCTTCTGGAGCTGCTCCTTCTGGAATTTCTTATTCTTGTTCATCTGGGCTACCAGAACCTGTACGCCAGCTTTTCTCTCCTCGGAAGCTTCCTTTAAAACCTGGGCTAACTTCTCCGCTCCGATGTTCTTCTCGAAGAGATACGCCTTCTTTCCTGCCGCCGCAGGCACCTTGAAGCCGTTGTCCAGAAGAATGGTTACAATTCTCTCAAAACCGATGGAAAAGCCGCAGGCCGGCGTATCCATGCCTGTAAACTTGCCGATCATCTTATCGTAGCGGCCGCCGCCTGCCACGGAACCACCAAAGCCCTCCATGGAAACCTCGAAAATCGTTCCTGTATAGTATCCCATTCCTCTTACGAGAGTCGGGTCAAACTCAATGCCGAATTTCACCTCTGCGATGGAAGATACGGTCTCCATAATCTCAGCCAGCCCCTCGGCTGTGCCTTCCTTTAAAACGCCCTTTAATGTCTCGCCCAGGGCTCTCACGCCGTCTGCGTCTGTCTTTACGGAATCCAGCAGCGCCTTGTACTTCTCCACGCTCTCAGCCGCATAGCCCAGCTCCAGAAGCTCTGCCGCCACGCCGTCCAGACCGATCTTGTCCATCTTGTCCAAAGTGATAAACACCTTGTCGCAGTCGTCCTCCGGGAAACCGCAGTAGGATGCCATGGCCTTTAACAGCTCTCTGTCGTTGATGCGCACGGTAAAGGAATTGTCCGGGCAGATACGGGACAGGGCTGTGGTGGTGGCTGTAATCAGCTCGATCTCAGCCAGGGAGGTGGCGTCCCCTAAAATGTCGATATCACACTGCACAAACTGTCTGAAACGTCCCTTCTGCGGACGGTCAGCCCTCCACACGCTTCCCACCTGCAGTGCCTTGAACGGGCTTGGCAGATTAGCGGAATTGTTGGAATAATAACGGGATAATGGGAGCGTCAGGTCATAGCGCAGACCGCCGTCCACCAGATCGGCCTCCTCCTTCGCCGTCTCCAGGTTTAACTTCTCGCCTCTCTTTAAAATCTTGAAAATCAGCTTCTCATTGTCGCCGCCCTGCTTGCTAGTCAGGTTCTCGATGTGCTCCACACACGGCGTCTCAATGGCAGAAAAGCCGAATCCACGGTAGGTCTCCTTGATCTTTCCAAGCACATAGTCGCGGATTTCCATCTCTGCCGGCAGAATATCCTTCATTCCGGTTACTGGTTTTTTCTTCAAAGCCATGGTAATCTCTCCTGTTTTCTAACTGTTTATTTTCCTGAGCTCTGTTCCATCTGGCAGATGAGCTTTTCTTTCCTAAGAAGCATCTCATCCACCCGGTCGATGTACTGCTCGACTTCTTTTACATTTTCCGCCCTCTCCAGACGGTTTTCTGCCGGGAACACCACCTTGGTAGTGGTTCCGGCTCCGCAGGCCATAATGGTCTGCTTCTCCTCCATAATGAGAATGTTGTAAATGCAGGCCTTGCCGGGCGCGCTGTAGCCTACGTTCTCAAAGTTGCCCGCCATGTTCTTCTGCCTGTAGAGATAGTAGGGCTCCATGCCCATCTCTTTTGCATAACGGGCCGTCATATCGATCATTTCCTGGGTTCCGGTGATCTTCAGATTTCCATATTTTTCCCGGAACATGTTAAGCCTTGCGGCTCTCTTGATGGCCAGAGAATGAACGGTCAGGCTGTCTGGCCCCAGCTTTTTAATCTCCTCCATAGTGGCCCTGACGTCCTCCTCGTCCTCCTCCGGAAGTCCCACAATCAGATCCATATTGATATTGTCGAATCCGGCTTTTCTTGCCAGATGAAACGCATTCTTTGTCTGTTCTACTGTATGACGTCTGCCAATGATATCCAGGGTTTCCTGATTCATGGTCTGTGGATTTACAGAAATCCTGGTAACCGGAAACTCCCGGATCGCCTGAAGCTTTTCCAAGGTTATACTGTCCGGTCTTCCTGCCTCAACCGTAAATTCTTCCAGCTCCTCACAGGGAAAATATTCCGTGATCACGCCAAGAAGTCTCCGAAGCTGATCCGGCTCCAGTGTGGTAGGTGTTCCCCCACCGATATAGACCGTATCCAGCTTCCGGTTTTTCATCATCCCGGAAACAGCCCGGATTTCCTTTACCAGCGCATCCAGATACGCCTCCACATATTTACGCCATCTCTCCAGCGGATAGGAACTGAATGAACAGTACAGACAGATACTCGGACAGAAAGGAATGCCAACATAAAGGCTGTAACCGTTTTCATAATCAATGTTTTTCAGGATATCCCGCTCACGATTTGCGATGGTAACTGCAAGAGCTGTTTTCTCCGGACTTACCAGATACTGATCTCTCATATATCTGGCGATCTCCGTATTTTTCATTCCGGACTCCAGCATTCCCATAGCCATTTTCACAGGACGGATGCCTGTAAGATTTCCCCAGGGAAGTGTCTTTCCTGTAGCTTTGGAAAGCATCTGATACAGGGCGTATTTGATCGCGTCTTTATTTTTTCTGCGGATATCATGGGCATCATTGCAAGAAATAAGGGCATCCGAAGCTTCTCCACTGGATTGCCCTTCTATCACAGCCCCATGAGCTGTTTTTTTCTCTATTCCGTTGTTGTAACTGATGGTATAACCTTCTTCATCACGTGAGACCCGGAAGCGGATATCATAATCCGCATCATCCTCTTCATAAAGAGAAACGATCTCATTTCCGGGATAAAACGCTTTGATCAGTTCATACACATCATGCTCAAAATCTCTGTTCTGAAACAAAATGCCAATCTTATACAAATGGATTATACCTCTTTTCATAACCAATGGTTGTGGATGCGTCATGCCCCGGAAATACTTCTGTATCCTCCGGCAAAGTATCCACAAGCTTGTGAAGGCTTCTTACGATCTCAGCAGAACTTCCGCCAGGAAAATCGGTTCTTCCCACAGAGCCGCAAAACAATGTATCTCCGCTGAAAAGCACACCTTCGTCTTTGATATAATAGCAGCAGCTTCCTTTGGTATGTCCCGGTGTGTGGAACATCTGGATGGAAAATCCGGCCGCTTCGAAAATCTGCCCGTCATCCAGAAGAACATCCGGCTTAATTGAACAGGCACTTCCATAAACAGCAGTCATATTTATCGTGGGCTCTGCCAGCATCACTTCTTCCTGCATGCATGCATAAACCGGGATCTGATATTTTTCCTTCACTTCCTTTACAGCCATGATGTGATCAAAATGACCATGTGTCAGAAGGATCCCCACCGGTTTTCCCTGCATAAGAGATACTTTCTGAAAAACTTTTTCTGCATAGTCTCCCGGGTCTACGATCAGCAGTTCTCCGGTCTCTTTATTTTTCAGAAAATAGCAGTTGGTAAACACCTGGCCCAGCACACACTGCTGCATTTCAAGTTTACTCATAAAAATTCCTCCGTTTATCGGGTCAGCCCGTTGTTCGCTCTACATCAAGAACACTTTCAACCTGACGGATCTTTTCGATCAGAGAATTCAGTTCCTGTTTGCTGCATACATTAAAGGACATGGAAATCGTGGCGCGTTCCTGCTTGTTGGTACGGCTGTTAATGGAACGAAGATCGATCTTCCTCTCTGTAAAGATCTTGGAAATATCCACCAGAAGTCCGGTACGGTTATTTGCATAAACCTGGATCTCCGCTTCGTATTTCTCGGAATCCGCTCTGTCTGGCATCTGCCACTCTGCTTCAATGAGACGTTTCCGGTCAATCTCAGGCATGTTGAGCACATTCACACAGTCTGTACGATGAATGGTGATCCCTCTTCCTCTTGTTACAAAGCCTACGATCTCATCTCCCGGGATCGGACTACAGCATTTGGAAAAACGAACTGCCACATCATGAATGCCTTTTACTACAATGCCACTCTTACTCTTGGCAATGTGAAGCTTCTCCTGTGATTCGGAAGCTGCCTCCAGGACCTGTTCATCTGTAAGATTCTTCTTATGCTCCCTCTCATAGGCTTCTACCAGCTTGTTAAACACCTGACCTTCTTTCAGGCCGCCATGTCCGATCGCTGCCAATACAGAATCCCAGTCTCGGAAACCATATTTATGCATTACCGATTCCATATACTGTGGCTTGGTATATATGCCTGGTTTAAAGCCCTTGGTCTTGGCATACTGATTCAGCATGTCCTTACCCTTCAGGATATTATCTTCCTTCAGTTCTTTCTTAAACCACTGGTTGATCTTATTCTTAGCCTGTGTGCTCTTTACGATCTTCAGCCAGTCACGGCTGGGACCCTGAGAATTCTGGGATGTTATGATCTCAATACGATCACCGTTTTTGATCTTATATTCAATAGGAACAAGTTTGCCATTGACCCTGGCACCTACCATCTTGTTTCCTACTGCACTGTGCACGCTGTATGCAAAATCAATAGGTGTAGAACCGTTTGGGAGTGTTTTTACATCTCCCTGGGGAGTGAAACAGTAAACACTGTCCGCAAAAAGATCCAGATCATTTTTCAGAAGACTCATGAACTCCCGGTTATCGGACATATCGCGCTGCCACTCCAGGATCTGGCGCAACCAGTTCAGCTTCTCTTCCTCACTCTTTCCAGGTTTCTTACCATCGGAAGTTTCCTTATATTTCCAATGAGCTGCAATACCGTATTCTGCGGTTTTATGCATTTCAAATGTACGGATCTGGATTTCGAAAGGCTGTCCGTTAGGACCAATAAGCGTTGTATGCAGAGACTGATACATATTGGCCTTCGGCATTGCGATATAATCTTTAAATCTGCCGGGGATCGGCTTGTACATCTCATGGATAACACCAAGAGCTGCATAACAGTCCTTCACAGTATCTACAATGATGCGTACAGCAAACAGGTCATAAATCTGATCAATGGTTTTATCCTGATTGACCATCTTCTTATAGATGCTGAAGAAATGCTTCACGCGGCCATCCACCTGTGCCCTGATATTGGCATCCTCCATATGCTGCTTTACCTGTTTCACGATAGAATTAACAAATTCCTCACGGGCACTTTTGCGAAGAGCAACCTTTTCTACCAGATCATAGTAAACATCCGGCTTCAGATACTTAAGAGAAAGATCATCCAGTTCCACCTTGATCTTGGAAATACCAAGCCGCATCGCGATGGGAGCATAGATATCCATGGTTTCTCTTGCTTTCTCCTGCTGTTTCTCTGGTCTCATATACTGCAGGGTACGCATATTATGAAGACGATCCGCAAGCTTGATCAGGATGACGCGGATATCCTTAGCCATTGCAAGGAACATCTTTCTTAAATTCTCAGCCTGAACCTCTACCTTGTCCTTGGAATAGGACAGCTGTCCCAGCTTGGTAACACCATCTACCAGAAGCGCTACTTCAGAACCAAATTCCTTTTCCACCTCTTCATACGTCATCCAGGTATCCTCTACCGCATCATGAAGAAGGCCTGCCACTATGGTTTCCTTATCCAGCTCAAGATCCGCAAGAATGATCGCAACACAGAGAGGATGAATGATATAAGGTTCACCGGATTTACGTTTCTGATCCTTATGTGCCTCACTGGCCACTTTATAGGCCTTTTCGATCATGGAAATATCTGTAGACGGATGATATTTCTTCACGCTTTTTATAAGCTCCTGATAAAGAACCTCAGGGCTTGTAAAATCATGCATGGATTTCACCGCCGCATCTGCCTTCCGGACAGACTCTCTTTTTTCTTCTTCCTTCTGTATCTCAATGTTTTGTTTTTCCGTATTTTTTGTCTCTGCCATTAAATCCCACCTGCCTGTGCACAATTTCATACTGCCGTATGACTACAACAGTTCACATCCCCTTCCACCGACAAAAAATCATTTTCCGTCGTAACAGATCACAGATGCCACATCATAACCTTTGAGACGCTCACGTCCCTTCAGACCTGCAAGCTCCATAAGGAAAACCACCTTGACAACCTCGCCGCCAAGCTCCTCCACAAGCTTGATGGCTGCTTCCACGCTTCCGCCCGTAGCGATCAGGTCATCCACAATAACAACCTTCTGTCCCGGCTTGATGGAATCCTTATGCATCTCGATAGTTGCACTTCCATACTCCAGATCATAGGTTCTGGAAACGGTCTCACATGGAAGTTTTCCTGCTTTGCGGACCAGAACAAAGGGTTTGTGAAGATTATATGCGATCGGCATACCAAAGATAAAGCCTCTGGATTCAAGACCTGTGATCACATCGAACTCCTCACCCTCCAGACAATCCTGCATAGAATCAATGGCAAGCTGTAATCCATCCGCATCCTGAAGGACGCTGGTAACGTCACGGAAAATAATCCCTGGCTCTGGAAAGTCCGGGATACTTCTTACATATTCTTCTATTTTTTTCATAATAACCTCCAATGGTTTAATTTGTCAATCAGATGTTAGATAGTATAGCACTTTTTCTGTAGGGAATCAATGTGCAACCCGACAGAACTCGCGGAATTACGACAGGCCCTGGACTGCATATTGCCCAGTACAGAGCCTTCTTTCCTGTTTTACAGTCAATTACTCGCTGTCAGGATCTGCATTTTAGTGATACCTTCTCCTGTTATTCTGTAATATAATTTCGGATTACGATCTGTAAGGTCTCTCTTCCCTGATAACGGTTGATCTCAGGATAATATGTGACCGCAATACTTCCACATTTTTTTATTCTATCAACAAATTCATCTGCTTCTCCAAAATATACTGCTTCCACTACACAGCCGGTACTGTCTGACAGCTGAAGCTTTGCCACATTCCTATTTTTGCCAAGAATACGGCTGCTTAAAACCCGAAGTCCCTTCTGTGCAAAAATCGGTTTGGTATTTCCCTTTCCAAAAGGCTCCAGCAGGGATATCTCTTCCACAAGTTCCTTATTTATATAGGAAACCGGCATTGGCACATCGATCAGGATCTTTGGAGCCAGATCCTTTTCTGTCAGAGTACAGTTTTCGTTTAACCGTCTGCGGAACTCTTCCACATTTTCTTCTTTAATGGATAATCCTGCCGCCATAGGATGACCGCCATACTGTTCCATCAGATCTCCGCATTTTACCAGTTCCTCAAACATGGAATAGCTTTCTATGGAACGTCCGCTGCCTTTCACCATTGTTTCACCTTTTGTCAGAACAAAGACCGGTTTATTGTACTTTTCTCGGATACGTCCCGCAATAATTCCGGCCAGACTTTCGTGACAATCCGGTAAATAGATCACAAGAACCCTGTCCTGTCCGATTTCTGTCTCTTCCACAATACGGATTGCTGCTTCCTTTCCCTCTTCCGTGAGAGCTTTTCTGCTTTGATTCAACGCAGTCAGATCACCGGCAAGTTTTGCTGCTTCATCTTCCGTCTCCGCACAGAGCAGTTTCAGGGAACGTGCAGCGGTATCCAAAAGGTGAGCGTTTTCAGGGACCGGGCAGCTGTATCCAGTCTGCCACTGGCATTGATACATGGTCCCAGCACAAACCCTACATGATAGGCAGTGATCGGCCCATCCTCCAGGCCATTGGCACGGATCAGTTCACGGAGACCTTTGTTAGAAGTGTGGGAAAGTCGTTTCAGGCCTTCCTTTACAAGGATGCGGTTTTCACCCTGAAGATCCATCACGTCTCCCACCGTGGCAATGGCTCCTAATTCCAGAAAATCTTCCAGCTCTTTTTCCGGAATCCCGCATGCCTCATAGAGAGCTGTCACCAGCTTCAACGCAACAACTGCTCCGCACAATCTTTTCTCCGGATAATTACAGTCCGGCTGTTTTGGATTTACAATGGCATCAGCCGGCGGAAGGATCAGTTCTCTTCCATCTTCCGTTTCTTTATAGGGAATTTCATGATGATCGGTTATTATCACCGTCATTCCCTTCTCTTTAGCCATAGTGATTTCATTGTACGCCGCAATTCCATTATCACAGGTAACAATTACGTCAATCCCATCATTCACTGCTCTTTCGATCAGGTGCTCATGGATTCCATATCCGTCCGCCACACGGTCCGGAATATATGTATCTGCCAGAGCTCCTGCACGCTTCAGTCCTTTGATCAGAATGAAGGTCGATATTACCCCATCAATGTCATAATCGCCTATAATACGAATGCGTTTTTTTTCCTTTATTTTATTCCGCAGGATCTCCACTGCCTTATCCACATCTTTCATCAAATGTGGAGAAGCCAGTTCGTCCACCTTTCCATAAAGATATCTGCGAATTTCATCCCTGTCCTGTACATCCCGGTTTCGGATTAGTCTGGCGATCACCGGATCAATTCCGAACTCTTTTCCAATTGCCGCAAAGTCCGCCCGTTTTGCAGCAACAACCCATCGTTCCATGTTGTTTCCTCCTTGATGCTTTGCCGCTTTCTTTCTTCAAAGCAACACAATAACCGTATTGTAACTCATACTCCTGCATAGCTGCAAGTTTTTTATGCCACACAAAAAAACGTTCCGCCAGGAAATATTCTTTCCCGGTACGGAACGTTTCTGTTATTCAGCAATTTTATTCAGATTTCTCCTCATCATTCTGCTGCTTTGCTGCCTCCTGCGCTGCAAGGCGCTCGGCAACTCTTTTACGGTTTTTCTTCTTCGGCTGCTGAGCTGTCTGCTGTCCGGATGGCTGTTTTACCTTTTTCTCAGATTTCTCGGAAGAAATCTTTGCGGAAGCTGCTACAGCTGCCGGTGCTGCAACACGATTTTTTCTGAATGTTTTCATGGTGTACCACAGAGCACCAGTGATGCATACAGAAGAATATGCTCCACCGATGATACCTACCATCAGCGGTGCTGCAAATTCTTTAATTGAGGAAACACCCATTACATAAAGAATTGCAACCATTACAAATGTTGTCAGGGATGTGTAAATGCTTCGTGTCAGAGTTTCTGTAACACTGGTATTTACGATCTCTTTCAGTTTCTCATCCTCAACTTTCTTTCTGCCTCTCATATTCTCACGGATACGGTCGAAGATGACAATAGTAGCATTGATGGAATAACCTACGATCGTCAGCATACACGCAATAAATGTATTTCCCACAGATGTTCTAGAAATAACATAAAACGCAAGTACGACCAGGACATCATGAAGAAGTGCAAGTACTGCACTGCTTGCAAAGCGGATATCCTTGAAACGGAACCAGATGTAAAGAAGCATGAAGATCGCAGCTACGATAACCGCTACGATAGCGTCTCTTCTCATCTCATTGCTGACAGTAGCGGAAATATTCTCCGATGTGATCAGACTTGTATCTACATCAAAATTTTCCTCCAATGCCTTATTCAGTGCTTCTCGTTCCTTAAGATCCAGAGAACGTGTTTTGATCACTACCTGATTGGTTCCCTGCACCTTGGTCGGCTGTACATTCTTATCACCTGTTACTGCCTCAACAACCGGTGTTACCTCGGAATCGATCTCCTTGATATCCATCTCTTTATTGAAGGTTACATTGGTAGAAGTACCGCCGGAAAACTCCAGACTGTAATTCATGGCTTTGTCACCGATCACATTACTGTGGACCAGCATTCCTACAGGTCCGCAAAGGATCAGGATAATGGAAACAGCAAAGAAGATTTTTCTCTTTCCAACGAAATCCACAACCTTACGTTCCTTGGCAATACCATAGAATTTCGGGTCACGAACACCAATTGCGTATACCGCATTAATAACAAGCCTGGATATAACCAGTGCTGTAAACATGGAGATCACGATACCCATTGCCAGCGTGTAGGCAAACCCCTTAACAGAACCGGAGCCAAGCCACATCAGCACACAAGCCGCGATCAGTGTTGTGATGTTTCCATCAAAAATAGCGGAAAACGCTTTGCCGAATCCACTTTTGATCGCTGCATGGACAGAAAGGCCTGCCGCGATCTCCTCACGGATTCTGGCGTAGATAATAACATTGGCATCCACTGCCATACCAATGCCCAGGATGATACCTGCAATACCCGGAAGCGTAAGGGTGATATCAAAGGCATTCAGCGTGATCAGCATTAAGGTTGTATAAAGAACCAGTGCAACAGATGCAACCAGACCTGGGATACGGTATGCAATGATCATGATCAGCATAACGATCACAAGACCGATCGCTCCGGCTTTTACACTTGTTGCGATGGCTTCTTCACCAAGCTGTGCAGCAACTACGCTGGAACGAAGCTCGGTAAGCTCAAGACTTAAGGAACCGATTCTTATGTAAGAAGCAAGATTCTGTGCCTCTTCTGTACTTGCCATTCCGGTGATCTGAGCTTTTCCGCCGGAAATCTCCTCATTTACATTCGGAGCGCTTAAAACCTGATCGTCATATACGATTGCGATCTGCTTTCCAACATTTGCCTTGGTAGCTTCCGCAAATTTGGTTTTTCCATTCTTTGTAAGAGTCAGACTGACTGCATATTTCTGGGAGCTTGTGGATGAATCCTGATAAGCACCTCCCTCAGCGTCTGCAACGTCTGTACCTTCCAGTACAACAGATCCGGCTTTCTGGATATCCTCAATACTTCTTGCAAGAACATATCCGCTCTCACTGTTTCCTGTTGTAAAATTCTGGTTTCCGTCTGCATCTGTCTGATCGATAAAATACAGAGAACCTGGCTTTCCAAGTTCTTCCAGGATCGCATTTGCATCTGATACTCCTGGAATCTCAATGGTGATACGGTTGGAACCTTCCTGATATGCCTGTGCCTCAGTACTGTACTGAGAAACACGCTGCTGCATCTTGTAAACAGTATCGGACATGTCTTCCTTGCTCGGATTGCTGTCCTTAGCCTGGTATGTGATGCTGACACCGCCGGCAAGATCAAGTCCGGTGTTGATATTCTTAGCCGAACCTGTTCCTGTAGGACCAATGCCTACCGCAGCCACATAGCAGAAGAATACTGTGACAATTGCTGTCAGAAGCAGCACTGCAATTCCTCTACTTTTCTTCATTTTCTTTTTCCTCTCTTATTCCGCCAAAGCGGCTTTTATCATGATAGCGCACTCCACACGCTTCCTCTGGAGTTCGCATCCGATCTTATAATTCCCCCGGATATCTCCGCCGAAATGGTAACCATTTGCCGCACAGCCGCCGCTGCAGTAAAACTTTGCAAAACAGTTTCTGCACTTTTGGCATATAAAAAAAAGACAAATAAAAAGCCGTTTCTTATCCCGGTATAAACGACAAATATCTTCTGACTCACCGGTCCTGCCGGACTTATTGCTAAAAGCCATATTAAGGCAAAATACTTTCCATGATTCCACAAAGAACGAAACCATTCCGTGAAAAGCGCAGTTTCTTTTGTCCATGTCTTTGTATTATTTTCTAAAGTTGCCTGTAAAATTTCACGAAATGAATTTTGAAAACAGTAATAAAAAACAGCCCCACACAAAAAGCCGATTAGAAAACAGAGACTTATCTTTTGCAGAAATTCTCTATTTAACAATCGGCTGTGATTTGTTCGATGATGTTTATACATATGTCCACTCCTCTCAGGCAGTGCCTTTTACAAGGTATGTGGACAAAGCCTGTATTATTCCTGATTCTTATGTTTTAACATCTGATATGCCATAATACCGGCAATGGTTTTTCCATCTGTAATCCGGCCACCAAAAATCATCGCATTTAATTCTTTCAGCGAATAGCGTTCAATCTGAACAAATTCATTTTCATCCAAATGCTGCTTCGATGGAATTAACTTTTCCGTATAGTAAATCGCAATTTTTTCACTTGTATAGGCAGCAGCTGAGTGATAATCCACCAAATGATGAATCTCATCCGAACGATACCCGATTTCCTCTTCTAACTCTCTCGCTGCACAGACAAGAAAATCTTCCTCCAAAGAATCTCTTCCTCCTGCCGGGA
>OGQF01002081.1_pt1 | contig 12157 bp, 13 predicted proteins | sample 1553141 | NCBI WGS metagenome assembly OGQF01 (sample SAMEA2580005, study PRJEB22360) | human gut metagenome | biome: human gut; feature: human-associated habitat; material: faeces | place: Denmark | collected 2008/2010
TAAAGGCCGCATGGGTTGCAAGGGGGGTCCCATTGCGCGGTAGTTGTAAAAGCCAAAACTTTAATAAGGATTCTTGTTATTAAAGTTTTGGCGAGAAATCTTTAATAGCGGAAGGGCTTATGAAAGATTTCAATACGACGAAGTCTCAAAACAATTGATTCTGTGCAGCGGTATTGCGAAGTGTCCGGACTTCTTCTTCCAGCTTTTGCTTAGCTTCCAAGGCTTTCTGAAGTTCTTTTTTGAGAGCTTCCACCTCGGATTCCAGACGATCTCGAAGCACGCGAAGCTCATCGACTTCTTGTTCTTTCTTCTTGCGAAACTCGGTTTCCTGAGCAAGCTGGGCTGCGAGAGTCCCTTTCTCAATTAGAAGCTGATCACTCTTCATTTCAGCGTCCAAAGCACGAGTGTGCAAATCAGCTTCGCGTTGCAAAGCGGCTTCAGCACGCTTTTTATCTTCCTCTTTGAAAGTGGCCAAGGTATCGTTGGTCGCTTGAACAACCAAGGTTCGGATAGATTCGAAAGCGTCATCCAGTTGCTTGGCGACCGTTTCGCCCAAGATCTGAGAGCTGCGCTCAGTGATTTCTTTGGCCTTTGCTTCTTCTTTGCGGGCTTTCCATTCTTTGATGGCAGGAGCAATTGCGTTTGGTGATACACGAGTTTCTTCTCGAATGGCGCGAATCGTAGGAATGGGTTGTCCCATCGCATCCAAATGATCAAGAAAATCAAAAATCTTTTGTTCCGTTGGGGTGGACATGATCAGCTCCTTTAGTTGATGCTGATATTGTACCATAAACAATAACAAATAACACGATATTTGTTATTTGCAAATAGAAGTATGTTTGGTTTGAGGAGGCTAAGCAAGGAAGCTTAAAAGAGAACTTCTCTAGGGGCGTTTGCTTTGACAAGGGCCTGCTCTAACAGTATTTTTTTAGATAAAAAATGCCGTCCAGCGGTGTCTCCTGCTGGACGGCTATCCCTTTCCATTGGTTGGAGAGTTCTCTCCTCTTTTTTTATAGTATACGGAATAGTTATAAGTTTTGCCAAGAGGGCATATTGAGAAATATTTTGTCTTCGGTTGTAGATAATACTAAAACGCCCTCGCAGGAGGATTAAGAACCTGTGAGGGCGCAATCTATCGAGCCAAGAAGCTACGAGCGAAGTCTCTCAAAACGTTCGTTGCTTCAGGAAACAAAGCGCTCGATTAGAACTTGTGGATGAGACCAACGTTACCAGCCATGACGCTAGCGGAGTCGTCGTTATTACCGATCTTGGTGTTGTAATCATCCATGTAATAACCGACACCACCGTAAACTGTCGTACGCTTGGAGAGCGGATATTCATAACCAGCAGAGAATGCATAGCGCTTCATATCCTTGCCATCCTTAGCCTGATCTTCTGCGTCCATATAGCCAACTAAGGCCTTGGCAGTACCACCAAAGACAGGAACGTCAGTACCAACCGTTAAACCAAAACCGTCATAAGCATAGCCACCGTTGTGCTTAGAAACCTGAGCCGTCTGGGTAGCTTCCTTGTTGAGCTTGGAATCCTTGAAGTATTGGGTAGCAACGTAAAGCTTGGCAACGCCAAAGTTGTAGTTACCACCAACGCTGATCGTCAAAGGATCATCAACGTCATTAACGGTTACGCCGTTGTAAGAAGCAAGATTCGTTTGCTGAACAATACCAGCGAGGTAAAGGTCGCCTGCCGTGTAGGTCACACCAACAGCGTACTGACGGTCGACACCTGCAGAACCTTCACGACCATGCTTATTATCTGCATTCTTAGTCTGGGTATTACCATCGAAGGAATACTGAGCATAAGCATTGAAGCCAGCAAAGTTCGGGGACTTGTAGGTGAGAGTATTGTCCAAACGACCGAAGTTGCCACCCATCACATACTTGTGACCAGCGATATCAGACCAACCCGTGGAGAACGGGGAGACCTTACCGCCGAAGAGGCCGTACGTGCCGTTACCAGAAACGAGTTCGCCAACGCGACCAGCGCCAATCTGACCGAAGGAACCATCGAGGTAGACGAGGGCTTCACGACCAAAGAGACGATCGCCATTGGAATCGAACGTACCGTCATCAGAGTCGAAACCGTTTTCGAGAACGAAACCAACCTTCAAGCCATTGCCGAGGTCTTCAGTACCCTTGATGCCGAAGCGCGAACCGGAATTCATGCCAGAACGCATATCGAACTTGGAAACATCGTCTTCACCAGCAACACCATTATCAGTGTTGGTATAGCCGATACCCGTATCGATAAGGCCATAAACCGTAACATCAGCAGCCTGAGCGGAGAAAGCAGCAGCGCCAAGAACGGCGACAGCGATAAGAGATTTCTTGAACATGGTAGAGAATCCCAAAAAAATGATTGGAAAGGGCTTTTGTCAGAAGCTTGAGATCATTCTGTGGGGCGATGAAGTAGGGTGCAATTACCTACCTACCTACCTACCTACTGTCAAGTAAGTTGATGAAAAATAATGAAAATTTTTGAGAAACTTGGAAGAAAATGACCATTTGAATTTAGGGAAATACCCCTGTTGTTGTGTGGCAACAATAGGAGTAATAGCTACTCTGCTGTCGAAGAAATTATTTCCAATTTTTTGGAAATATATTGCGATATAGCCTGAAAGTTTTGACGTTTAGGAAGACTCACTGTTATGGCGATTAAGCAAATCCTGCTAGTAGAGCTCTAATAGGGTAATTTAGGATGAGCCTGTCAGTTTGTTGAATTGGTAGGGTTATCTTTTGTCATCATCAAAAAGAAGACTTTTCGCTGTGCTTGAGTTCCGTCTAAATCCTTTTATTATCTCTCCAATTCGCCGTTGGAACAGCAATCGAGAACTCTCCCGGCAAGCATTTGAAGAAACGTACCAGCTGGTTAAAAATCTGATTTCTGACAAGGAAAAAGAACTCTATCGTGACCGAGTTCTTTTCCCGCACGGGGTTTTTACAGTGGAAATGATTGGGCATGGTGTGCCGTCTCATGAAATCTCCAAGTCCGAAGCAGTGGAATGGATTAAGAACATGCGTGGCATGGCTACGTTCTGCCTCAGCACATGGATTAACAACGTTTGGGGCGTTGATAAGGTCATTGCGCTCTATCCGCCTCAGGAGACGTTCGCGGTCATTCTGAGCGATTGGTGGCGTGATTACAAGACGGAAGAGATCCTGACAAATTTCAAGCCATGGATGGCTTACGTGAGCTTGCATGGTGTGAATGATTCGACTGGGAATCAAGACCTCTTTGAAGGAATGTACGTCACTTTTGACTACTTCGAAGGAGAAGTCCGGCTTGCTCTGCTTCATATGACGAAACGGGGAACGTTTGATCCCTTCTACTTCCACGAGTTCACTTTCAAGCCCGGCATGACGCTGGGGGAAGTTGTTGACGGCTACCGGTATTCAAGCCCTTACAGGAACTATGTCGAATTCGCCCACTGGCATGAGCGTCATGGTGAAGTGTCCAAGGGAGAATTTGAGGCGTTGATGCAGTTGTCCGGCCAAGCGATGGCATCGCGCCTTTTCCCACTGCTGCTAGGGTTTGTCGGTGGTGAGCTTCAGACTGAGATCCATAGCCTGGACACTTCTTCATTCGTGTACGAATCAGAGCCAATAGATCTTCCGGATCGAAATCAGACTACTGATCCAATTTCTGAGGTGGACGCAGGACAGAATCGGAGTGCCAAGCTGTGTTTCGTCAAGCAACGTCGGCGAGAAAAAGCTTCTTTGAACTAAAGTTCAGCTACTAGAAAGGAAATCCTGCTTTCTAGCGTGCCAGTCATCTTATGACATTGATGCAGACTTTAAAAATCATGGAGGATTTTGAAATGAACTTTATCGACTCTGCACTAAATGTCATTTTGAATAAAATGCGACCAAAAAAAGCTGTCAATGAGTATGACGATAGTTGCCCGCCTTTCAGCGAAATTCCATTGATCGACGAGGGCCTACCGATTGATGTGACTTGGACAATAGCTACGCATCCCGTCCCTGCGTTACCAGTTCGCGATTTGTTCGTAGCGAATGCAAAGTTGATACGTGAACTCTGTTATGCGTCTTCGCTTTCCGAAGAGGAAGCGGAGCGCTTTCTGTTGCCGGTCATCTCAAACTTAGCCATGATCGTTCACTTCGCGCCTGCCTCTGAGGACGGCCATCATCATGGATATGGTGGTCTTTTCACACATAGTCTGGAAGTCGCATACTATGCGGCCAATGAAGCAAGAATGACGATTTTTGATCGCAACGCCTCCCCGAAAGAAAAGTATCTCAACAGACGTCGTTGGATTCTGACTACGATTCTGGCTGGATTGTCTCACGATATGGGGAAAGTATTTTCCCAAATGAACATCACTGATGACCATGGAGTTTTTTGGGAGCTCGAAGAGCCACTTCTGACTTCGATTCGTAGAAAGCAGATCAAACAGTATTACGTCAGCTATTGTGATGAGGGCGATAACAATGCGCACAGGCATGCTGCGCTTGTCCACATCGACAAGCTCATTACTTCTGACACATATGCGTTTTTGTCGTTGACCGGCATTGGGAATCGGTTAACAAACGAACTTCGCAAAGCAGTTATGAACAGAGAAGGGCTTGTTGGACATATTTTGAACAACGCTGACGAACTTAGCCAACGCCATAAACAATGACACGATCAAACTTTCGAAGTTTGACGATATTCAATGCGTTGTCTGAGTGCGACCTAATCTGTCGCATGGTGTGGCGATAATGAAGCTTAACTGGGAGTTCGTACTCGGAATTTGTGCTTCTTGGACACTTTGAAAAACAAGAATTTGTCTCTGCCAATACGCAAAAAGCCCGGCAAGGGCTTTTTGCTTTCTCTGGGGAACCAGCGATACACTCTCACAAAGATGCGCCAACCTCCATAAAGATATTAATGCTTGGCTATGGCAATGTGTAAGTCGTGCCGTCTTGCGCCGTGATAGAAATTATCATCACAGCGCCCATAGCTTCGCAGTAACGTTTGAGCGTTGAAATTTTTGCTTCAGAATAACGCTCCTCAAGGGTACTAACTGAAGGTTGGCTAATTCCTAAACGAGAGGCAACGTCCTTTTGTGTCAGACGAGACTGCAGTCGAATTTGCTGAAGGGGGTATTTAGCAATAAGTTCCCGCCCCCTCGATCGCCAAACGTCGATATGTGCCGGCAGAAGACAAAATCACATCGACCTCCCCCTGTTTGGCAGCTGCCTGCAGATTGGCCACACTGTAGGTTTTGACCGAAACATGATCCTCTCCAAAAAGATCCTTCATCACCTGAACAGTAGCGGGAATAATGGGAAGGTTGACCGAAAAGTCCGCGAACTCACTGATCCCAAATCGGAGCGGTCTTTCTTTGGTAAAACCTGAGTCGTCGGCGATAGCATCACCGGCACCAGCCGAAAAAAGTACAACAAAAGCTATGAGTAGCGGAGTGAGTCCGGAAAGTCGAATTGCGGGCATGGCACATCCAAAAACGTTCTCCTTTTATCGTCGCCGATTAGAAGAAAAAAAGCCAGAAAAGCAACACAACGGCAAGGGATTTTTGCTTTTCTCGTATTGTTGAAGTTCCCCAGGTTGAAATTTGCCCAATTAGTTAGATGGGTAGGGGGCATTGAAGGGGGGCTTCGTTTTTGCGAAGCCTTTCGAATAGCCTCTAGGAGAGTCTTGAACGCGAAAAAATACGTCTCGAAAGCTAGGGGGCTTCGACATATCGCGCGCGCTATATGTCGAATGCCCTCATTCTTAAGATTGATGCTCAGTGAGCCAAAGTTTCATCAAGTCGTTTGGAGTTACGACCTGAATAGGTGCGTCAGGATAGGCGGTTGAAAATTTTCCGGGTCTTGCTTTCGCGTTAGAGGAAAGTTTGCATTCGAACGCTCGGATTTTTTCATTTTTGACTTCTAAGAAATCGAGTTCATGGGGAGTGTTGCTAGTCGTTCTCCAGAAGTACATGTCAGTGAAGTCATTGCGGATGCTGTGCAACTTGACGCGTTCCATAAAGAAGAAGTTTTCCCATAACGCACCAGCATCTTGTCCTCGTCTTGCGGACATCGGGCTGAAATCTCCAAGGATTGCGTTTCTGATTCCATTGTCGCAAAAGTACACCTTCTTCCCTTTTTTGAGTTCATTGCTCAAATTTCTAGAAAAAGACGGACAAATTTTGATGATGAAGCATTGCTCTAGCAATTGGAGATAGTCGGCTACCGTTGTTTTGTTCAGGCCTGTTTCTCTCGCAAGGTTGTCATAGCTCACTTCTGAGCCAATGTTGTAGGCAAGGAGCTTTACGAGGTGCATGAACTTATCGTTGTGACGAATATCCGCGAGGGCAAACAAGTCCTTGTACAAAATTCCGTCACAGTAATTCCGAAGAGTAATTTCAGCATGGTCAGGATCCGTAAAGACGGCGGGATATGTGCCATAGACCATCAATCGTTCAATATTCTGGCAAACCTCTCCCCAGCTTTTGTTATTGGCAATTTCTGAAACCGATAGGGGCCACATTTGTCGATGAATGAGACGGCCAACAGCGCTTTCCTTCACGCCTTTTGCCAGTTCTAGGGAAGAGGATCCGGTGGCAAATATCTTTTTCCCTAGATTGAGACGAATGTTCTCGTCTACGAGCTGCTTGAGAATTAATCCAATATCTTTGATGCGTTGTGCTTCATCAATGACGATGACATCGGCTTGACGAAGCGTTAGTTCAACATCGGTGGTGGAGTTGAACTTGAGTTGGTTTTGTGATTCCAACGAATCGCCGTTAAACCAACGAACAGAAGATTCTGTTTTGGCCAGTTCTGTTAATAGGGTCGTTTTCCCGATTTGACGAGCCCCAAAAATGACGATTGCTTTTGGGGGTGTCTCACTAAGAATTTGCGGTTGCAATTCGCGTTGGATATAGGCCATCTGTAAAATCCTCCATCGTAATGGCGAATTTTATATAAATTTCGCCATTGTACTGGCGAATTTTATCACTTACCCAATTGCGGCGTAAAGCTCCGTTCTTTAGGGCGGAGATCTTCAGGAGCAGACGGAAACGACGCGATGAGTTTCCAATTGGGTGAGTAGCTCATTTTGCCCAACGTGGGATGATTATAAAAACCTACCATGGACAAAGTCTAAACTATGTGATGGAGAAAATCTAAAGTAGAAACTTTGAACTACCTGTGAGACAGCCTGTTCTTATGTTTTCATTTCTTTGTAGATGATGAAAAAAGTTCCTCATTTTTAGGAAAAAACTACTACAAAAAATTAAGCTCCAAAAGAACAAAGAACATTGGCGAAGTCGGTGCAAAGCGTGTAAGGGCACTAAAAATGACGTACTTTTCAAGCCCTGAAACGAGTCTTCTTTGAGTACACCCTCAGTGAACAATCCGATCCTCAATCAAAACCTGTCAAATTTGGGTCGATTTCCCCATAATGAACATATCTGTCAATCAAACACCCAAAGGGGACAATCATGTTGGTTGGATATGTTCGAGTCAGTTCCTTAGATCAGAACCCGGAACGACAACAGGAAGAACTGAAGTCGCTGCAGGTCGAAAAGATCTTCGTAGACAAACAATCTGGTAAGGACATTGAGCGTCCAGAATTACAAAAGATGCTTGCCTTCGTGCGTGAGGGTGATGTGTTGATCGTCCATAGTCTTGATCGACTTGCGCGCAATCTCGCTGACCTGTTGACCATGGTTCAAGAATTGACTGACCGTGGGGTTAGCGTTCGATTTATTAATGAAAAGCTTGATTTCAATGCGGGTAAAGAGTCGTCACCTATGGCGAAACTCATGCTGTCGATGGTTGGAGCCTTCGCAGAATTTGAGCGTTCAATGATTAAGCGTCGCCAAGCAGAAGGAATTGCCTTAGCTAAAGCGCGTGGCGTTTATAAAGGCCGTCAGAGATCGGTGACGGAAGCACAGATTGAAGAGATCCGCTCTATGTTGGAAATGGGTGTGCCTTTGTCGGTGGCAGCGAGAAAAGTCGGGATAAGCAGAACGACGGCTTATAAGTACTTAAAGAGTTCTACAGTGTGATGTTGTTTGGAAGCTTATTGTGTCAGGGTCTCTAATGGTTTTAGTAGTGTCCCTGATTGTGAGGTGTACTTTATTTTAATTAAGCTAGAACCAATCGATATTACGGTTTAGTCTTTGATGGTGCGCAGTGCGTCAGAGTGTCTAATTGGCCTCAATTAAGACGGGACGTGGGAAGAAACTTGTGGCAGGGCTCAACGAGAATGAGGCTATATCTATATAAGGAGAAAACAATGCTTCGAAAATCATTGATTACGATGAGCGCATTGATGCTTGCTGGATGCACGCAGGTTGTTTCGACTATGGACTTGTTGAGTTGGAATGACGTGACATCGGCAACTGATGAGGCCAATGGCATTCAAACATATTGGAAGCGTGAACAGGCTAATCAGTTCACGGAGATTGTTTGGCTAACAACGGTTCCCAAGAATAGCACGAAGGATTTAGCGACGCTTTATGCTCCCAACAAATGGATATATGGCCAGGAGAGATGGATGCTAAAAAATGCTAAATCTTCGGTCTATCGATTTGGTTTTATTTGTGAAGAAGAGTGGGGCGTTTTGGAATCCTGGCGCTCTACTTCTGATCGCATGATGCTTGGTTCCGTGGTGGAGCTGTTGGATAAATTCATCGTTGAGCACAAAAACCAATTGCTTTTTAAGGGAAAAACGATGGAGTTCACAAATGGGAAGCTCGATCCAAAATGGATCAAAGCTCAACGTGCAACGCCTGAACAGGTGCAGTGGGTAGAAAATGCCTATAAGTTAGCGTGTAAAAAACCCTAAAAGGTATCGTAGTGATATATTTTAAACACGTCGCGAGTGCGATCCTGTGTTGTTTCGCATCCGTTTCTTCGTTGTTTGCTGCTGAGCCGAGTGACAGAGAGCTTTGTATCATGTCACTTGGCTTTTTGCCGCCTTATGTCGATGAAGCCGTAGAGAAAGGTTTGACAGACGCAGGCTTTGAAGTTCGGATGATCAAAATGACTGAAGGCGTCAATGCTTGTGCGCATTGTATGGTTTATATGTTCAAGATCAATGAGAAAGAGGATGCCTTGGAAGGTATCTTTTTTCAGACTTTTCGGAATGGTGAAGAAGAGTTTGAAGGTTTTGGAGAAGCACATCCAGATGGCGACATGAGAACGGCTGAGATCAGAGCATATGCCAAAGAGTTTGGAGAGCGAATGCTTGAGAAAATGTGACGGAAGGTTTTGCCAAAGAATGGCGATTCTGCGACATAACGTCGTAGAACAAAGATTCTATAATTGATATCAAAGGTTTCAAACCTCAAAAGCACCTAGATCTCTACCGACCCAAAAAGCCCTAGTTTCATTCGAAGCTAGGGCTTTTTATACTAGTAAAATACTAGTATTTTACTAGTATGCTTACTACGTTTGTTTTTTCTTTGTTTCAAGAAAAGCCTTGATGACAGCAGTTTTAGATGCTTCAAAATTCTCCTTAGCTTCTTGACGAGCTTTTCCATAGATTTCTTCGAATTTGTTTCTGCGTTCGCATAGGTCCAGGAGAAAAGGGTGGTCCTTTGGATTTGCCCAACGCAAGAATGGTCGAATGTCCTGGATATATTGAATGTCAATGTACCAACGGTTTAGATAGCGTGGCGGATAAAACGCCTCTGACCATTGAGCTCCTACTTGTTTCGCTGCGTCTTTTTCTTCGTATGGAACGTTTAGAAAGTATTCAAGAACTGGAATGTCTACTTTTTTCTGAGCTTTGTACAACTGATCTGCATCTTCGTATTTGACAAGGTCATCAAAGCAGTTATTGAGGACTTGAACGAAGCACTGATGGTGTTCCGTTGGATCAAGGTCTGAAATAGATTGTGAAGGATCAAAAGGGCACTTGTGATCTAGGAAACCAAAGTAATAGGAATTTTTTAACCAAACCCGTTTTCCAGCAAAAAGGCATATTGCAGAGCGAAATTTATTTGATAGTTGCTCCAATACTATCTTTCCGTTATGAACAAAAGATGTTTCGGTTTTTAAAAACCAATGATGATCTTGGAAACCAATAATTGAATAGAAAAAAGAGTGTGGTTCTCGGATAGACAGAACGGCAAAATCTTTTTGAACTGCTTCCAAAAGCGGTTTGTAGTACACAACACTATCCTCATCAAAATATTTGTACTAGTAAGATACTAGTGTTTTACTAGTATCTTTGTTCTTTTATTCTTGTTCTTCAAGGACAAAATGGGGATTTCTTGTTCCCTCAGTGGCTGGCAAAAAATAGCGGAAAGGGCGATACCTAACAAAGAGTCGATATAGTGTTTTTATTTTCATGTCCTTTCTAGTCATGATGGTGACGTCATCATTGAGTTTGTTTTTTTCCCAACAGTCAGTTCCTCTACTGAGAACACAAGTGTCAGGCTCCTTGAACGGAAAAATTTCTACATGACACGCTGCGCAATCTGATTCTTGAATGTTGGAATTTGCGATGGCGACATTTCGAGCTGAAGCTCCAATTGCTACACCAGCAACAACAGCACCCCCACTAGTTCCACTTTTTGCATTGGCATTAATTGCACTTGTGAGAGCGACGAGCAAGCAAGAGATGAAATAAAGCTTCTTCATAGGCACAAGAGTTTCCCTAAAAAACAACAAAAATACTAGTAAATTACTAGTATTTTACTAGGAAATTACTAGTAAAACAATCATTTTTTCTGCAAAAGCATTGATTTTGTGCAAAAATGAACTAGTAAATTACTAGTTCATTGGAGACTCAAATGGCGGCCAAGATTATTGCTGTTGCTTCAACGAAGGGTGGGGTAGGAAAGACGACCATTGCTTTGCAGTTGGCGATTAACCGAGCTTTGCGAGGTGGGGATGTTTGGCTTGTAGATGGTGACAGGCAGAAGACTTCTATGATGGCATTGGCACTTCGTGACCAACAGGGTGCCGTTCCTGGTATTGCTTGCGCGTCTTATCCAGACGGAAAGCTTTTGCGATCCCAAGTTCGACTTCAAAGAGATAAGTGGGACTACATCGTAATTGACGTCGGCGGTTTTGATTCCACGACCTTGCGAGCTTCATTGTCCATCTGTGATGCGTTAGTGGTCCCTTATCAACCGCGATCTTTCGATATCTGGGGACTGTCTCAAATGTCTAATTTGGTGCACGAAGCATTTGAGATGAGAGATGAGTTTCCTGTGTACGCCTTGTTGAATTCTGCTGACGCAGCTCATACAGCAGACAATAAGGATGCTCAAGACGCTGTAAGTGAGTTTCCTGAAATGAAATTACTTCCCTGTGCCTTGGGGCGTCGAAAAGCATTTGCTACTGCGTCTGGTTTTGGTCTAAGTGTTTCTGAACTCAAAACCAAGGATCGAAAAGCAATCTCTGAAATCAATGAGCTGCTTGATGCTGTATTTGGAAAGGATGAACCGTTGCAAGAAGAATGTGCAGTTTCTGAGTCGGAAGGTGTATCCGCAGAGTTGAATAATGACGTAGAGAAAGAAGCAACAGGCGATATTTCCGAGGAACCCAAGCAGGAGGAATAAGAGAATGCCGATTGCAAAATTTTCAGATGTTCAAAAGGCCATTAAGGGTAACGAGGACAAGGCAGCTAAAGCCGAAGCTGAACAGGAAAAGAGAATCGATGCGTTTATCGATGGTGCTCCAGACGGAAGAATTTCCAAGAGGATGTCAAAAGAGTCAAACGAAGATCGACGTACTGAGCTTGGTAAAAAATGGAGGCTAAAGGGACGTAAGGTAGTCATTACACATACGCTTGATCCCGATGACTTGGTTCGTTTAGATAACTTAGTTAAAGCCCACGGTATGACGCGAGCTGCTTTTCTAAATTCTCTGATTCGTAAGGCTATATTGGCCGATGAGATGGACGAGGACAATTACTAGGGAAACTCCTCATAAAAAAGAATTTTAATGGAAATTTACTAGTAATTTACTGTAAATTTACTAGTAATTTACTAGTTTTTTACTGGTAAATTACTAGTTTTTTACTAGTAATTTACTATGGATTTACTAGTAAATTCAAAATTCACCACTATTTTTCAGAGGATTTGCCAAAGGCATGCATTTGCCGCGATCAAAAAAATCAGCGAAAATGTACTTCATAAACGAAAGAGACCGCTGACGGGAATCAGCGGTCT
>OGQF01002088.1_pt1 | contig 12136 bp, 12 predicted proteins | sample 1553141 | NCBI WGS metagenome assembly OGQF01 (sample SAMEA2580005, study PRJEB22360) | human gut metagenome | biome: human gut; feature: human-associated habitat; material: faeces | place: Denmark | collected 2008/2010
CATATTTCTGACTTATTATCTATAAAATATTGAGTAATAATCGGTTGTAAATACTATTATTGAAAGAATAAAATATGTAGATGAAATCTTTCCATTTCAATGGAGAATAGCAATTAGTTGGATAAGTGGATATTTAATATATCAATTATTTACTCCGGTCATATTTGCAACTGGAGGTGCTATTATAGCAGGACAAATTGGCATGACTTTACAAGTGTTAAATGGCATACAGGCTTTATCAATGAGCTGGATAAATACAAAAATTCCTTTATTGTCAAATTGTGTTGCATTAAAAAAATATAGTGAATTGGATCTAATTTTTTCTAGAACATTAAAACAAATGTTGGCTGTAATAATTATTTTATTCTTTGTGTTTATTGGTGGGTTATTTGTTGCAGATAAGATATGTATATCAATTAATGGGGAGTTGCTGACAACTAGGTTTTTGTCATGTAAAAATACATTTTATTTGTTTCTGTCTATTTTGTTGAATGTTTTTGTAGTTTCTTGGGCGTCGTATTTACGTTGTCATAAAAAAGAGCCTTTTTTACTTTACTCGATTTTATGTGGATTAGTATGTTGTATGGTGATATTTTTTACATCTAATATTTGGGGGGTAGAAGGGGTTATATTGGGATATTTATTTATAAATATCTTGTTTTTACCTTATGCATATTTAATATTTGTAACGAAGAAAAAACAATGGCATGGCTAATACACCAATTTTATCAATTTGTATACCGACTTATAATCGTGCAGATATTTTGAATAAAAGTTTGTATATATTAACGAGTAATGAAGCTTTTGATGATCAAACCGAAGTCGTTATTGTTGATAATTGTTCTACGGATCATACTCCATCTGTTATTCAATTTTACTCTAATAAATACAAAAATATTGTTTCTTACAGAAACACGAAAAATATAGGATTTAATAATGGTGAAAGAGTCTTATCTTTAGCAAATGGGAAATATTTGAAATTAATAAATGATTATGTTATCATAAATAATGACTGTTTACATTTTATTCTAAATGAAATTAGAAATCATTTGAAGGATCAAACTCCATTGTTTTTTCTTAACGGTATGGCTTATTCTGACTTGAAAAAGATTTATTGTGATAACTTGAATGATTACATTAATAGAGTTTCAATATTTGTAACATACTGGCCATTTTTTGGTGTATGGAAAGAGCATTGGGATCAATTGACTGAGAAAAAGAAATATGCAGAATCTCTTATTCCTCAAGATTATTGGACATACAAGATTATAGTTAACAATGGAAAATGTTTGATTTATAATAATCGGATATTTAATTTTATTCCGGATGAACAGATAGGAATAAGGAAAGGTTATAACTGGTTTGAGATCTTTTTTGATAACTATTTTAAAATATTGTTGGAGTTTAAGTCGAAAGGGTACATTGATGATAAAACTTTAAAAGCTGATAAAAGAAGAGTCTTTTTACACTTCAGATCTCAGTTAGCTATGGCTTGTTTTATACGATACAATAAATATTGGGGATTTGATACGAAAGGGACTTATAAAAAAATGTGGATTCATTATAAAAAAGAACCAATTTTGTATGTAAGTCTACTTTTAGCTCCGCTAGTATTTGTATTTACAGTTTACAAATATATTATGAATTTAAATAAACAAAAATAAATATATGAGATATATCGTTATCGGTGGTGGAATATCAGGACTTTCTATAGCACAATTGCTTCGGAAAGATAATCAGGAAGTTATCGTTTTAGAAGCAGAAACTAGACCTGGTGGAATGATTAAGTGTGATTTAATTAATGGTTCTTTGTTTCATAGAACAGGGGGGCATGTCTTTAATACTAAAAGGAAAGATGTATGGGATTGGTTTTGGTCATTTTTTGATAAAGAAGGTGATTTTGTAAAATCTAAAAGAAATTCTTCAATTTCTATGAATAATGGACAAATGATTCCATATCCGATTGAAAATTATGTATATATGCTTGATCCTGAAATTTGTAAGAAATTTATTTTAGATTTGATAGATTTGATTAAATATGCAGGGAAAGGTGCTAATAACTTTGAAGAATTTCTACTAGGACGTTTTGGTAAGACGTTATATGAACTTTATTTTCAACCATATAATTATAAAGTATGGAGAAGAGAATTATCAAATGTGCCTCTTTCATGGTTGGAAGGAAAACTACCAATGCCAACGTTAAAAGAGATGATTTATAACAATATGAAGCATATTGAAGAACGAGATTTTGTTCATAGTTCTTTTTATTATCCGCAGACTGGTGGATCACAATTTTTGGCAGATACTTTAGCGAAAAATATAAAAATTCAATATAACACAAAAGTTTCTAATATCTTAAAGAAAGATGGAAAATTGTTTGTAAATGGAATAGAATGTGATAGAGTTATTTTTTGTGCTAATTTGAAGTATATTTTTTCTATGACCGAGACTGATTGTTTTGATATTTTAAGCTTTTATGATCGTATTGAAAAATTGGAATTTCATGGTACAACGTCTGTTTTTTGTGAAATAGATAAGAATCCATATAGCTGGATTTATTTGCCAGACAAAGCTTATGAATCTCATCGGATTATTTGCACTGGTAATTTTTCACTGAATAATAATGCAATGGGAAGGACGACTGGAACTGTTGAATTTACAGATTTTATTTCGGAAGAAAATATATGTAAGAATTTAGAATTAATTCCATTTTCCCCCCAATATTTGACTCATCATTATGAAAAATATACTTATCCTATACAAGATAGTGATACTCGTGATATGATCCAAGCCTTAAAAATAAAATTAGAAAGTGAAGGTGTCTATCTGTTAGGTCGTTTTGCTGAGTGGGAATATCATAATATGGATGCTGCAATGGGAGCGGCAATGGATTTGTACAATTTAAAACTTAATAGATAATGGTTGTAGTATATATTGCTGCTGGATTGGCGAATAAGATGTTTCAGTATGCATTTTCTCGTGGATTAATGAGTCATGGATTAGATGTATTTTTAGATCAAACATCTTTTCAACCGGAGTGGTCTTTTGAGGATATTGCTTTGGAAGAAGTTTTTCCAAATATTGAAATAAAGAATGCTCCTAATAATATGTTTAGTTTAGCTTATAAGAAAGATTTGCTTTCAAGGATATACAGACGTATGTCCGCATTTTTTCCAAACAATAGGTATTTAATGGAACGACCTTTTATTTATGATGAATTGATTTATAAAAAAGCGACTAGTAATTGTATTTTTTGTGGTCTTTGGCAAACTGAATTATATTTTAATTTTTGCGAGAAGGATGTAAGGCGTAATTTTGTTTTTACTCCTTTTCAAGATGACCAAAATATTCAGTTAGCAGAAAAAATGAAAAATGAAAATTCAGTAGCAATTCATATTCGAAAAGGAGCTGACTATCTAAAAAGAAATATTTGGGATGGTACTTGTTCTGTAGAATATTACAATCAAGCTATTAATTATTTAAAAGAACATGTTTCTAATCCTGTTTTTTATCTGTTTACAGATAATCCAAAATGGGTAGAAGAGAATTTGAAAGATATAGATTATAAACTGGTAGATTGGAATCCTGTATCTGGTAAACAAAGCTATCGCGATATGCAATTAATGAGTTATGCTAAACATAATATTATAGCAAATAGTACCTATAGTTGGTGGGGGGCATGGCTTAATAATAATCCTCAAAAGATAGTGGTTGCTCCTAAGATCTGGTTTAATCCCAAAATAGAAAAGGCACCTTATATAATACCTGAGAGATGGATCCGTTTGTAAAAAGTATTAGTATAGTTTGTACATTTGATAACAACTATTCGCAGCATTGTGGAGTACTATTGGCTTCTCTTTTTGAAAACAACAAGAACATATGTTTTGATATTTATATAGTGTCTGATTTTATAGATGATGTAAATAAAAGTAGACTTTTTGCATTAGTTAGTGCCTATAGTCAAAGACTATATTATATACAAATTGATAAAAAAAAATTTGAAGGGTTGCCTTTTGGTGGGAAGTTTTCTCATATTTCATTAGCAACATATTATCGATTAATGTTACCAGAAGTTTTACCAGTAACATTGGATAAGATACTTTATTTAGACTGTGATATTATTGTAAATGGTAGAATAGAATCATTGTGGAATATTGATTTAAAGTATTATACTATTGGTGCTGTAGAAGATAATATTGTAATTTCTTCTGAGGCTCCAAGACGCTTGGGATATCCAGTACAAAGTTCATACTTTAATGCTGGAGTAATGTTGATGAATCTTTCACTTATGAGAGATATTCAATTTACTAAAAATGCATTTGTGTATATTGAACAACATTTAAAAGAGATCGTATATCATGACCAAGATATTTTAAATGTATTATTATATGATCAGAAACTTTTTTTGCCGATAAAATGGAATGTTATGGAGTGTTTCTTATTTCGAAGACCTTTGATTCATTTTAGGTATAAGAAGGAACTAAGAGAAGCACAGATAGCTCCTTCAATTATACATTTTACAGGAAAACTTAAACCATGGATAAAAGAATGTGACCATCCTTATAGGGATTTGTATTATAAATATTTGTATATTACAGAATGGAGAAATTATGTACCGCAAGATAAATATGTTCGTAGGTCTCAAAAAATATTGTTTGATATAAAAAAAATGATACAATATGTTTTGGATAAGATGTTTTTGAAGTCATATTTGTATGATCAAAGTATTAAGCTTGATAATAAGTAGAGAGTAATGACGTTGTTTGGTTTATTTTTTGTTTCTATCTGTTTTATCGGGTGGTTTAAGCCTGTAAAATATTTATTCTCTGTCGTCATTTTCTCTTGTGTATTTCAAGCTGCTGCAGTTTTTAATGTTGGGACTAGTGGTATACCACCTTATATAGTTGCGGATTTTTTTTTTATCACAAAAGTCTTTTTAGGGGGCTCTTTTTTGAAGCAAAATCAACCTCGTTTCTTTAAAATATTGTTGTTCTTTGTTGTATACTCTGTAATCTTATCATTTGTAATGCCTTTTGTTTTTGATGGTGTTGGGGTAATTGTTCCAGGAGAGACAAATGATAATGATTTAGCGCAAGGCGAAATATTAGGGCGGTTGAGCTTTTCAAGCAAAAATATGATTCAAATAGCATATTTAGTTATAAATACTTTAACAATTTGTAGCATTTCGAATATACAGCATAAAATAACAAAAGATCAAATCGTTAGTATTTTTTTGACTACTATAAAAATAGTCTTATTTATTGGATTTTGGGAGTTTATAGCTAAAGTGTCTGGTACCTATTATTTTCCTGATAGTTTTTTTTATAGTAATGAAGGTTATGCTCAATATTGGCTGCAAGGCTTACGTTTAAATGCGACTTTTGCTGAACCATCATATGCTGGTGCTTTCTTGGCATCGTCATCATGGGCACTTATCTACTATGGAAAATTGAAAAAACTTCTTTTTTTTGTTTTATTAGCCTTGGTGTTGAATATGTCAGGAACAGCTATTATGGCTTTTATGATAACAGGAGTGTTTTGTGTCCTATTCAGTTCTAAAATGAGAATTCCATGTCTTTTAGGATGTTTTCTTTTATATTTGTTAGCGTATTTAATGAGCTATGATACTCTTATAGGCGAAATGGTATTGTCTAAAAGTGATTCTATCTCTGGGTTAGCACGAATGGGTGCAGTTACCTATACAATAGGTATGATAACTGATACTTATTTTATAGGTGTTGGATTAGGAAGTCATCGATGTTTTAGCTTTTTGACAAATCTAATGTCTGCTGTAGGATTTATTGGTTTTTTTCTCTTCTTCTACTTTATTTGGGCATTAGTGAAACCAATTCTAGATAAGGATTCTAAAAAATATGCAAGTATTGTAATATTTGGATTAGTTCTGTTTGTGGCTCAATGCGTGGCTATCCCTGATTTTTCTTTTCCTATTATGTGGATGTGGATTTATTTATCAGTAATACTTCATTTTAAATATACATATGATTGTAGTTAATGCACGTTTTCTTACTCAACAGGTAACTGGTGTACAACGCTTTTCTATAGAATTGTCCATTCGGTTAAAGAGAATTTTTGGGAGTGAAATTAGTTTCGTGGCTCCTCAAAATATAATTCAAGAAGACATAGCTGAGGAGTTATCAGTAATAAAGGTTGGAACTCATATAGGGCATTTTTGGGAACAGTGGGATTTGCCTAACTATCTTAATAGAGTAGGTAAACCTCTGCTTATTAATTGGGGTAATACTGGTCCGGTGATGTATAATAATAAGGTGACAACTTTGCATGATATTACTTTTATTCGCTACCCACGGACTTTTTCTTTTAAATTTCGCTTATTGTATAAGTTGTTAATTCCACAAGTTATAAGGACATCAAAACACTTGTTTACGGTTAGTGAGTTTTCAAAAAAAGAAATTGCAGGCTATTACAATCTGCCTTTAAATAAAATATCTGTAATATATAATGCAGTTAGTGATAATTTTCATCCCACTCGTGATGAGAATTTAGTTAGTGATAAATATTTATTGGTAGTGTCTTCTGTAAAAGATAATAAAAATTTTCTTGCAGCGCTGGATTCTTTTTTGCTGCTGTCTGAGAGAGTACCTGAATTAAAAATGTATGTGATTGGTGAAACAAAAAGTAGAAGTTTCAATGATATGGATTTATCTTTGTATAAGAAAGAGAGTCGTATTAAATTTCTAGGACGAGTTTCTGATGTTCAGTTAGTCAAGTTATACAGTAATGCATGCGCTTTTATCTTTCCGTCATTTTATGAGGGATTTGGTATTCCTGTATTAGAGGCCCAAGCCTGTGGTTGCCCGGTTATTTCCTCTAATACAAGTTCGCTACCAGAAGTGTTGTTAGATAGTGCAATCCTATGTGAGCCTACTGACATTCAGGGGATGGCAAAAAGTATGGTTACTTTGGTGAAAGAAGAAAATATGAGAAATGAATATATAAGGAAGGGATTTATAAATGTTGCCCGTTTTGATTGGGAAAGTAGTTGCAAAATGATAAGTGATAAGTTGAAATGCTTTGCAATATCTTAACACTAAGGATAAACACTCAAATTAGGGCTATAAATTAGAAAGCATACCTTCGTTGTAAATCGTAAGCATCCGAAAATGATGTCTTGTCCTGTTTCTATTTGTTCTTTACCTTTGCTGGGCGTACTTAAAAAATAATTTTATGTACAGCAGCAGTGATTTTGAAAAGCTATGGTTCCTCTACAAGACTGAAGGTGAACCCCAAGGAATTTCGATCAATACTTTTTGCTTGATTCACGGTGTTCTTTATCGTTATTTTAATAGTTGGTTTGTGAAGACTCGTAAGAAAATCGTTCCGGTTCAGATTGAAGTTATTCCTTCTTCTGATTCCGCTTTGGAAGCATTCTTGGCTTCAGTTTGTGTTGAGTCGGCTTTGATGCAGTCTAATCTTGAGATAAACTCAGGTAATATCCTGGTCACCATTCAGACTCGTAATGGTCTGAATATCCGTAAAGGCAATTTGGACTACCGTGGTTTGAAGATTTTGGTAGAGAAACTGGAGGCTTATGTTGACGATTTCCGGTTTGAAGAATTTCTATTATCTTCTTAGTTTTCACGATATGCGGTACAAGGCTTCTTGTGTTTCTGAAATCATTCGTTCTCGTCACCACCGTGATCCTCTTCAAGGGGATGTTTATATTTTCATATCAAAAGACCAAAAGAAGGTTAAACAGTCTGTTTTTCTGTAGTACGAAAGGTGCTTTAAGATCGGCAGTTTATGATACCTTTGTTGAGATCTGCAAACAGGCGGGAATCAGCTTTCGATCTTTCTTCTGCAAGTATATGACGGAGATACGGAAGGGACGAACGCATTATAATAACCTGCTTCCCATGAAAATATGTCTAACGAATTAGTGAAACGATTTAAAAATTAAGATTCAAGACAAGGGACGAGTGCCTACTGGCACTCGCCTGAAAGGGGTATACCATGTTTGGGACGCTTACTAAATTGAGTGCTTTATTTATATGTATGTAATATATACATGCGACAATATCTTCGTATGGATTATGGGCATCTAAAAAAAAGAGTTTTATGAATATATTATTTATTGGTGGAGCAGGCTTTATAGGTTCCAGTTTGGTGAAACGTTTTGTTTCTGATAGAAAATATTTGGTTTTCATTCTAGAACCGGAGTTTGCCAATATATCCAGACTGAACGGTTATGACCTAACTGTTTTTAGAAATTCTTTGAGTAATATAAATGAAGTAAAGAATATTCTTTTGGCCAATAACATAGAAGTTGTAGTGCATTTAGTATCAACATTGATTCCAGGAAGTAACTATGATGATTATGTTAATGAATTTAAGAATGTGATATTTCCCTCGATTGAGTTGATGGAGTTTTGTGCTAATGAAAAAATTAAGTTTGTCTATTTTTCTTCAGGAGGGACAATTTATGGTAATAGGACAACTTTTCAACCATTTGTAGAAACTGATAATATGGAGCCTATATCCTATTATGGTTGGTCGAAACAAATGATGGAAAACAGTATTCTTTTTAAAAATAGAACTCAAAATCTAAAATATCTCATTATTAGACCATCTAATCCCTATGGACATGGACAGAATCTGTATGGAAAACAAGGATTGGTGGCAGTGGCTATTGGTAAGATTATAGAGAATAAATCGGTGGAAGTATGGGGAGATGGTTCTGCTATTCGTGACTACATTTATATAGAAGATCTCGCTAGCGTTTTTTACCAATTGATAAATAAGGATATTTGTAATGAGACAATTAATTTAGGAAGTGGTAGAGGGTACTCTGTAAATGATGTGCTTGCTTTCTTGAAAATAATTTCAAAAGTGGATTTTAAGATTGAATATAAAAATGCACGCCCTGTAGATGTTTCTAATATGGTTTTAGATGTAGAGAAAATGAAGCGGACCGTAGATGTGATTTTGACACCAATGTTGGATGGTATTTCTTCATTTTATAACGAATCTATAAAGAAATAATAGTATGCAAAGAATTGCTGTAATAGCTGGCGTATTACACTCTGGTGGTAAACGTAATTTGATTATGGAGTATTATCGTCATATTGATCGTACAAAAGTCCAATTTGACTTTATTTGTGACTCTGATTCTAATGGTATCCCCGAGGAGGAAATTAGGTCTTTGGGAGGACGAGTGTATAAAGTAGCACCTTACAAGGATATTATTCCCCATCTAAAAGAAACATACAAAATACTTAAAAAGAATCAGTATGAAGTGATGCATGCTTTTGATAATACTCTCAATCTTTTTCCTATGTTTTTAGGTTGTGTTGCCGGAGTTAAAGTGAGGATATCCGAAAGTATATCTAAAGGAGATAAGAATGAAAAGAAAACGCTGATTAAATATATCTTACGACCTTTTTCCCATTGGTTTACAAATTGTTATATGGCTAACTCAATTGATTGTGGAATTTGGCAGTTTGGCAAGAAAACTTATGATAGAGGAAAGGTGAATATTTTTAAAACAGTGATTGATGCAAATGCCAATGCTTTTAATGCGAAGCTTAGAGAAGATACCCGAAAAGAGTTTGGATGGGAAAATAAAATAGTATATGGTTTTATTGGTCGATATGTTCCACAGAAGAATCCACTTTTTCTAATAGATATTTTTAATGAGATTGCAAAGAAACAGGAAAATGCAATTCTTGTTATGATTGGATTTGGAGAATTAGAGAATGAGATGCATGATAGAATTGAGAGTTATGGAGTTACTGACAAGGTTATCGATTTAGGGCGTAGAGATGATATAAAGCAATTTTATAATGCTTTTGACGCTTTCTTGTTGCCTAGTTTATATGAGGGGATGCCTGTTGTTGGAATAGAGGCGCAATGTTCAGGACTTCCTATCTTTTTTTCAAAGAATATAACTGAGGAGACAACAGCATCAGAACTTGCATATTACATTGGGTTAGAAGAAACTCCCAATATATGGGCTAATAAAATAGTAAAGGTGGTTAATGGTCATATACATAAGCGTAGAAGTTATGTTGCAGAAGTAATAAAAAACGGATTTGACTCTTCAAATGAGGCATTGAGGTTACAAAATTTTTATTTAGCTAAAATAAATCAAGTGGATGATATGACTGGAAAAGAAAAATAGATATAAATATAGGTATGGTATAAGAATTGTTAGCTAAAATGAGTATTTATAAAATGAAGAAATGGTATAAAATAAAATGTTGAGATGTAATAAACACGTGAGTGTTTCGTATGTGAGATGAAAAAAATGTAGGTCCCTAGCTTCATGCTGTAAAAGGCATGATTCTCCTACATTGTAAATTGGAAATCGTACGATGGTACATTTCTAATTTACACCCTGACATCGGAGGTTAAAGCCGATGTGAATTTCCCACTATATCAACTGTCTGTGAAGATCGTTGATATTTAAAATGAATCACAAACTATAATTATAAAAGAATATGTAGGTCCCTAGATTCATGATAAACTCATGAAATCCCTACATTTTGCAGGTTAGAAATCGTACAGCGGTATATTTCTAACTTAGCCCTCATATTGGTTTAAAAACTGATATGTATCTATATGTGAAATATACCAACTGTCTGTGAGGATCGTTGGTATATTATTTTTTTAGATGGTTAAAGAATACAAAAAAAAGAGCAAACTCGCATGATTCCTAAATCTTTCCAGAATCTGTATCGTTATTTGCTGTATGAAACGAAAGTATAGTATTAACGCTAAAAGAATAACGATTATGAAGAAAATTCTATTTTTATTTGTGTTGGCTATTGTAGCCGTACAGTTTTCATTTGCAAAAGATGTGATAACCAAAGACATGAATCAGTTACCGCTTCCGGCACGTAATTTTATTAATGGTAATTTTGCAAAACCACAGATTGCTCATATCAAGATTGATAAAGATATGATGGAGTCTACCAAGTATGAAGTGGTATTGATGGATGGCACGGAAATTGATTTTGACAGTAAGGGCAACTGGGAAGAGGTAAGTGCAAAGAAAGGACAGGTTGTTCCTGTTAGTATAATTCCAGGATTTGCTGTCAATTATTTGAAGTCTCATAATTTTGTGAACGAAGGAGTGACCAAAGTCGAACGTGACCGCAAAGGATATGAAATAGAATTGTCTACCGGACTTTCTTTCAAATTTGATAAGAAGGGAAAGTTTATCAAGGCTGATGATTAACTAAAGATTTGTGATAAATAGACCTAAACAAGAAGATAGCTATGTGGAGATTTAAGTTTAGCGCTTGGGCAGTGGTATTGATGATGACTGCTCTTTCGTTTGGCGCATGTGATAATGACGATGATGATACTTTTGTTCCGCCCAGTAATATTACAGAAGCTTTAAAGCAGGTATATCCGGCTGCCCAGAATGTAGAATGGGAGATGAAAGGTGCCTATTATGTAGCTGACTGTTGGGTAAGTAATGACGAACTAGAGGTTTGGTTTGATGCCAATGCCAATTGGGTGATGACAGAAAATGAATTGAATAGCATAGACCAGCTGGTACCGGCTGTTTATACGGCTTTCATGGATTCCAAGTATAATGCATGGGTAGTGACGGATGTGTATGTGTTGACTTTCCCACAAAATCCGATGGAATCTGTGATTCAGGTGAAGCAAGGTAGCCAACGCTATGCGCTTTATTTCTTACAGGAAGGCGGATTGCTACATGAAAAAGATATTAGCAATGGAGACGATACAAATTGGCCGCCGACTGAATAGTTTTTAATCATAAAAATCAAAACGGGCTATTCCTTTTATAGAAATAGCCCGTTGTTTTTTATAATTACATTTGTTTATAATCCTTGGCTAATCCTCCTTCACTTGTTTCTTTGTAAAGTGATGGAAGGTCGTGTCCGGTTTGTTTCATTACTTGTACTACTTTGTCGAAAGAGACACGGTGCATACCATCGGTGAAAGCTGAATAAAGATTAGCATCCAGCGCACGTGCAGCGGCGTATGCATTTCGTTCGATGCAGGGAATTTGTACCAATCCGCATACCGGGTCGCAAGTCATTCCCAGATGGTGTTCCAATCCCATTTCTGCTGCATACTCAATCTGTGCCGGGCTACCTCCGAATAATTGATTAGCGGCAGC
>OGQF01002094.1_pt1 | contig 12109 bp, 14 predicted proteins | sample 1553141 | NCBI WGS metagenome assembly OGQF01 (sample SAMEA2580005, study PRJEB22360) | human gut metagenome | biome: human gut; feature: human-associated habitat; material: faeces | place: Denmark | collected 2008/2010
CCTAATACAACAGCCAATGTGTGTCGCCCCACACTTTTATCATGTTCTCGATCACGCCAGTTATTGACACATAACACTGATGAAGCAATTGCTCCTAAAGAAATGCTCAATAAAATGGCATTAAAAGATATTGTTTGAGTTTGTAAGTAATAAGAACCGCAAACCGCTGTAAGACCAAAAAAGATCATAACGGTTAATTCCCCAAAGGGGGTATAAGCAATGGGTTTCGGCCCTCCCATATAGGTGAAAGCAGCGATGACGGAAATGACGCCTATGAGGAGAAAAACCCAACCGCCAAAATAGACCAACAGAAGCGTGTTGATCAGTGCTAAACCGATCATAAATTGAATCGCTTTTTTGGCTAAACTAACTGAAATCCATCCTTGAGAAGTCGCTCTAGGCAAGCCCTTACGATTACCTGTTTCGGCCTTTTTTTCGGTGTATCCCAAGTCGTTTTTCATATTGCTAACGATTTGCATAAGGAGTGCAATCGTTAACGTGAAAAAAGCGATTTCTAGATGCAACTGCTTTGTTTCATAGATAGCGAGGCTTAAAGCAGCCAATACAGGCGCTATGGCTACTCCCCAAGTTTTAGGACGTGTAAATGCTATCCAGGCGCGAAGACTGCCTGGTTTAATGGGGTCAGTTGTCATGTTAGAGAGCAACCTTCACCATTGGGTGCGATGTTAAGGCGCGGTAGAAGTTATCAAGTTGTTCTTTGGATTGAGCATTAACCACGATGCTCAAAGCTTTATATTTTTGTGTTCTGGATAAATTAATTGTCATTAACTTTTCATCAAAATCAGCAAAGTGTTTAGTCGCTAGCTGACAAATTACTGCTGGAAAGTCAGGCGTATTGAGCCCCATGACTTTGATTGGGAACATCATGGGGAATTGCATGACGGGGGTGAGATCGTCAGGCTGTTCCAAAGATTTCGATTCGTTGTTGGTAGTCATGTTTTATCGAGATTTTCTAATGGGGAAAAATTACTAACCGTATTGTGTCACACAATCTATGTAGAAAGTTTCCTGTTTCAATTGGAACTTCAGCAAAAAAGGGTGAAGTCGCTAATTCCTTATCCCCCAATCGTACTGTTAGATGCCCTAGAGCAGTATGAGTTTCAATAGGGGCAATCAGAGGGCTTGAGTGCATGAGATTTATGGCAAGACTAGAGAGGTCAACTTGATTTGGTAAGGTGACTTTGATGTCATCATGAATAACAAAACGGACATGAGAGTGACTACCTTTGAAGACGGGAGCCTGGCCAATAAATTGGCCTTTACGCAGGATGGTATGCAAACTGAAGTTCCAGTGACCTTTTTCGATCAATAAGGCACTTTGTTTTAACAGGTCAAGTTCGTGACTGTAGTTCACCAAAATAACGAGTAAAGATCTTTTCGTTCCGTTGAATAATGGATTTTGAGAAAAGTAAATTCCAGACCAACGATTGTCTTTGTTTTGGTGACTTATGACTTTGGTTGTCTCACTTGTCAAAATATCTCGTTCAGTCTTACTGGTCAGGCGAAGTAGATCAGAGTTTACGTGAGTGGTTTCGCGAGCCTGCCATTGTTCGATTGGAATACGAGAGATAAGTTTCAGTAGATCTTGGGTTGTCGCTATTGTCTGATCTGTTTGGGTTAGATGCGATGGCATCATTTCTTTGAGGTTTTTCTCAAGAAAAGATGGCAGAATCACGTTGTTGTTCGATTGACTTGAAACCAATATTTGTTGACTATCAAGATCGATAAGGAAGTGCGTTTTCGTCTCTGTTGATTGTGCAACAGGTGAAAACAAAAGAATAAAGCAAAGCAGATAAGATAAAACAGGCATGTAAAGGATGCGTAAACAAATGACATTTAAGTCTATTGTAGGCTAGTCTCATTCAACCTGAAAACGTAATCTATAGGTCATATGCAGAACATAACGGCTTTAAAAGAGAACCTTGACTTTCAAATCCATCATGTGGATGAGACTGGATCAACAAATGAGGATTTAAAGTTATTTGCACGTAAGCATGAGGTGCGAGCGCCTTATGCTTTAGTTACCCAAAGACAGTTTGCTGGAAAGGGAACACGTGGTCGAAAATGGGAGGCGCAACAAGGTGCACTACTATTTTCAGTGATCTTTCCTTGGAAAAATGTCACATTAGATGCGTCGTTAGTCCCTCTTGCCGTTGGAATGAGCATTTGTGATGTATTGCGAGCGCTAAGATGCTCAGTATCCTTAAAGTGGCCTAATGACATTTGGTTTCAGCACGGAAAATCTGGAGGGATTCTTTGTGAAATCTCTAAAGACGTTTCCAATAATAAAGTAGTAATTGTTGGAATCGGGATCAATAAAAATAATTCAGATTTTAAAACCACGAATGGTTGGCCTGTTACTGGGTTAGGGGATTATTTAAATATTGAGTCTGATGCTATCATTAATCCTTTTGTTGATTCTTTGTCTGAATTATTGAAATCTAAGAATGATAAAATAGTTAAAAAATGGCCTTTGTATGATCATTTTTTAGGATGTAAGTTAAGTTTCAAGGCTGAGGATAATAAAGAGTCTATTGCAGGGGTTGATTTAGGAATCAATGAATTGGGTCAGTTGATTCTTCAGGTAGACCAAAAAGTAATGACTTTTTATTCTGGAACGATTTTATATGACGACACTATTAATTGATTTAGGGAATACAGCGTTAAAGTGGACAACCTTAGAAGAGCCAGACAATCCACATACAATCGTTCATAAAGGTAGTACTCATTTTAAAGATGACTTGTATGAATTATGGTTAAATTTAAAACCTAAAAAGATTATTGGTTGTACAGTAGCTGCTCCAGTAGTTGCATTTTCACTTACCAAGTTCTTTAATGACCACGACATTCAGTGGAATTGGGTAAGGCCAAAACCTCGATTTGATGGTCGAATCGTTCTAAATAATCGTTATGCTCGTCCGACTCAACTAGGGGCGGATCGTTGGTATGCTGCAGTCGGTGCTACCGATGCAATGCGTAAAGAGAATCAATCTTTATTGGTTGTACATACAGGAACCGCTACAACGGTTGACTCTATCCTTAAAAAAGATGACGGGACCTATGATTTTTTAGGTGGGAGAATCGCACCAGGACCTAGTTTGATGAAGGATTGTTTAACACGAGGAATTCCTTCTTTGCCTGATAGTGAAGGACAATACAATGTGTTTCCTGGCTGTACGAGTGAAGCGATTATTACAGGTATTGTGGATGCTCAAGTCGGCTTAATCGTGCGAGCTCAGCACACGATGATCCAAAACGGTATTCAGCCTAAGGTCATCTTGGCAGGAGGTGCAGCACAATTTATAGCACCGTATCTAAAAGAAGAAATTTCAGATTTGGTCGTTAAACATAATCTCGTTCTTCATGGATTAGCAGCGCTTGCTTTGACTGAAGAAAAATAATTGAGAAAAAAGGACAAGGTCACGAGATGTAGCCTTGTCCTTTTTGTTTAAGCGAATTTCTCTGTTAAAAGCCTTGCCAAGTGTTTGAACGTCTCTTCAGTTTGTGCTTTACGTTTATTAAACAGAGCATTTGGCATCGATCGTTGTTTAGGTCCCCAGGGACACTCTGGAAAATGAGAGTCATCTTCCCAACGTGCAATGATGTGCCAATGTAGATGGGGCACCATATTGCCAAATTGAGCCAAATTGATTTTTGTAGGGTGAAGTTTTTCGATGAGTTCAACTTCGATTGTGTTTAAGATTTCCCACAATTCATTGCGTTCGTCGGTTGTTAATTGAGACATTTCTGCAATATGTCGACAAGAAACAACTCTCAAAAAGCAAGGAAAGAGAGGATCTTTGGCATCAATCACATAAAAATGGTTATTGCGCCAAATTTCATTAGACGCTTGGGTTTGACATAAGGGACAGGACATATTGATCTCCTCTAATCGACGAGACGGATAATGCCAGCATCGTCTTCGACAATCTCATAATCCCATTTTTTGTTGCCTAGCATGTCTTCTAGCCAGGCAGCGCGTGGAGTATCAAGTTCATCCAACATGGCATTAATGTATTGCTCGGCTTCGAAAGGCGTCGCAAAATTTTCCCATTCACCATTGCCCCAATCAACAATGACTTGGGTAACGCAGTCTCTTCTCATTACTGATGGTCCTTAGGAATATTTGCGATTAAATCCGCAAAAATACAGGTTAGTTTGACCGTGTACGGCAAGTCTAGACATTCATTAGGAGCATGGGCATTGCTCGACGGCCCTAATGCTCCAGTATTAACAAAAGGTGCATCAGGGAAGGCCTTGCTAAACATTGGTAAGGTGCCAATAGATGCCCCACAGAATACATAGCCTGGTTCATGGTCAAAGTGAGATTGACTCGATTGATTGAGGCTCTCTAATAACCATCCAGTAGGCAAAGGAGACACAAAACCTGAGGCAGCTTCGGTATCCAAGATTTCTACGGTAGCGTTGTATGGCACATCGTGGGTAAGTGCTTGTTTTAGCGCTTCTAATGCTTTGGGTGCGTCAACTGTAGGCGGCGTACGTAAAGAAAGTTTTAATGTTGTACTTGTTCTAAGAACATTGCCGGCTTGACTACAAGAGGGAAGACCATCGGCACCTGTAATACATAAGGACGGTTTCCAAGTATTCTGTAAGAGTGCTTCAAAAGCGGAGTTCCCTGCAGCGGTAGTTTCTCCAGCCCAGTTAAATTTCTTTCGAACATCAGCAGTAGCGGCTAACTTTTCGATGCAATTCAAGATGTCTTCAGGGATGTCAGTGTTTAATTCTGGCAATAAGAGTTCGCCTGTTTCAGCATTTTCAATACGGTCGAGTAAGGAACGCATGATGCGGAATGAACTAGGAACGATACCGCTCGCCATGCCTGAGTGCGCAGGAGAATTTAAAACCGAGACTCGAACAGTCAGTGCGATGGAACCTCTCAATGATTGAGTTAGCCAAATTCTTGATTGATCTAAAGCGTCAAGGTCGGCAATAGCGATAAACGCAGGGGAACCAACTTCAGGAGCCATCGCGTTGACATAGGACGCAAGATCTCTAGAACCAGACTCTTCATCTGTTTCGAAGAGGGCAAAAATCTCAGGGTGAGAAACGCCATGATCTTCTAGTGCCTTAATGGCTGTTAAACATAAAAAGAAGTTGTAGCCATCGTCAACGGAGCCACGGCCGTATAAGAGATTATCTTTGATAACAGGTAACCAGGGTCCTAGTCCTTCAGCCCATTCACCAGCTTCAGGCTGTTTGTCAAGATGTCCATAAAGGAAAGCTGGTTTGCCGTTGTGGTTTTGAAAAGCAGGAATGCGAATCTTTAATGCAGGAGGAATTGTAGGAGATTCGAGAATTTCAAAGGTTGCGTGAGGTAGTTGCACCTTTCCCCAATCCTTCGCGAGAACAAGTGCTTGTTTTAGGATGCCTTTGGATTCCCATTCGGGATCAAAAGCTCGAGAGAGCGCAGGTAAACGAATGAAATCTTGTAGTCCTGTTAAGGCTTCGTTTTTCCATAAGTTTTGAATCGTCTCATACACTTCTGACTTTAACAACATACTAATCTCCATCATTATTTAGCTACAGCAAAAGCGTCAGTTCCGAGGACACTTTTCAGTTGAAGAGCCATATTTCTAGCGAGGTTGAGGCTTAAATTTTCTCCCACTATGACTCGATATCCCGTATCGTCCTTTACGATTCGTACAGTTTTAGGCGTACCATTCGAGGCTAATACTGCTTCCGCATGAGCACCATACGCCATAGCGTTGGCATGTTCGGTAAAAAAGCCAATTTGAATTCCCCAACCGTTAGAACTCGGCATGGTTTGAACTGTGGGATTTGTTTGAATATCAGAGGTTTCAACTTGTGTTTGCGGCATAGCAACAGCCTCTGATTCAGGGGATTGGTGCCACTGTCCAGTACTAATGTCTCGATTAGTTAATCTCATAACCTCGACGTTAGCCGTGCCTTTGTTTGCATAACCTAAAGCACTGGCGGCCGCATAGGAAAGGTCAATAATGCGGTTATGTAAGAACGGTCCTCTATCGTTTACTCGGACAATGACAGATTTACCATTCGCAAGGTTAGTGACGCGGGCGTAACTAGGTAACGGCATCGTTGGGTGTGCTGCCGACATACGGTGCATGTCATAAATTTCACCAATAGCCGTTTTATTGCCATGAAACTGTTTCCCGTACCAGGAGGCGACCCCGGTTTGCGTCATGGGTACATCGGTTCTTACAGGGACATATTGTTTGCCCATAACCGTGTAGGGGCGTAAGGAGGCTGGGTAAAAGGATTCAACTTTAGGGACTGCGCTTTGAGTCTCTAATTCACTATTGCTTGCTGGGGGACCGTCATGTTGATAGAACTTTCCGTTTTGAGTTGAACAGGCACTCAAAATCAGCGTTACCGATAGTGCGCATAGCGCCTTACAAACTTGAACCATGAAAGTAGTCCTTGTTAGTGTCGTGATTCTGCTGAAATGGACAATAGTATGCCTGTGCAAATCCCGAGAATAAGCAGTGCCGTACCGCCGTAACTCATAAAAGGAAGAGGAACGCCTACGACAGGCAAAATGCCACTGACCATACCCATATTGACAAAGGTATAGGTGAAGAAAATACAACCAATTGCTCCAGCTAATAATCTACCAAAATGCGTTTCAGCAAAGGCTGCAATGTAAAAACTTCTACCGATCAACAAGGTGTATAGCGTTAACAAAATCAAGTTGCCAACGAAACCAAACTCTTCACTATATACCGCAAATAAGAAGTCGCTAGTGCGTTCTGGAATAAAGTCAAGATGAGCTTGTGTTCCAGCCATCCATCCTTTACCTGAAAAGCCTCCCGATCCAATAGCAATCAGCGCTTGTAGGGTATGAAAGCCTTTACCCAAGGGATCCGAAGTGGGATCTAGCAGAGTCATGATACGTTCACGTTGATAGTCGTGAAGGAAGTTCCAAATAATAGGTAAAGAGGCAAAAAGAGTACAGAACGCGCCAATTAAGATACGTTTGCTTAAGCCAGCAAAGAAAATTACAGAGATACCCGCAATGCTGACTAGAATCGATGTTCCCAAATCTGGTTGTTTAAGAATGAGAGCAACGGGAATAATTAACAAAGCCAAAGCAAAAGCATGATCCCAAGGGCCGATATTTTCACTGCGTTTTTGATAGTACCAAGCTAACATCAATGGCAACGCGAGTTTCATGAGTTCGGAAGGTTGAATGCGAATCCCAATATTCAACCATCGCGTTGCACCTTTAACGGTGATGCCAAAAAAATGCGTTAAAAGTAAGAGTACGCAGCCGACAATGAAAATCGGTAAGGCCGTTCGCTGAAAGAGTTTGACTGGTAGACAAGCGACTACGACCATGACAACACTAGCCACTGCAATATTACGAATTTGTCCGTCAATACGCCAAGGGAAACTATAACCCGCTGAAAACAAAGCAATAAAACCAATCGTAGTGATTGTGACCACAATTGCGAGAAGCATGAAATCTATCTTCATCAGACGATTAAGCAAGTATCTGAGAAGGGAAGAGCTTCGATAAGAAACACTATTAATCATATGTGTCGTCTATCTTGTTCAGCGAGTACGGCGTTGATGAATCAAAGGCGTGCCTTTAGGGGGAGGTAACGAAAGTTCGTTTGTCCCCGTGAGCCAATAATCAATCATTTTTTTTGCAACAGGTGCAGCAGCTTGTGCACCAAAACCACCATTTTCCACGAGCACAGCTAAGGCAATTTTAGGATTCTTAGCTGGGGCAAACGCAATGAAAAGCGCGTGGTCATGATGTTTTCGGGCTAATTTTTTGGCGTCATACTTGTCATCTTGACCAATCGTAATCACCTGTGCTGTCCCTGTTTTACATGCCACTGAGTAGGGAGAGCCTTTAAAAACGAAACGGGCCGTTCCTTTGGTTGCAACATCGGTCATACCTGCAATAACAGCTTCGACATTTGCTCGTTTCAGAGGGATCGTTCTTACTGCTTTATCTGAAGGTGTTGAGCTTTCTCCCGTGATGGGATTCTCGATTTTTTTGACTAAATGGGGTGTCATGACAACACCTCGATTGGCCAAAATTGAGGTCGCATTCGCTAACTGTAAAAGCGTGAAGGCGTTATATCCTTGTCCAATGCCGATGGATGGCGTATCACCAACGACCCAAGGTTGTTTGACTCTTTTTTCTTTCCAAGCTCGATTCGGCAAAATACCTGTTTGTTCACCAATCAGGTCGATCCCAGTTTTTTGACCAAACCCCCACGGCACCATAAAGTCATGGATAGCATCGACGCCCATTTGCGTGGCTAACCAATAAAAATAGACGTCCGACGAGATGGCAATCGCTCTCCTGAGATCGAGCTTGCCCTTGGCGACACCAGACATATCGCGGAATTTGTGTTTCCCTAATGTAAAAGTACCCGTGTCGTTCAAGCTATAGTTGATTGTCGTTTTACTTGTTTCTAAACCAGCTAAAGCAACAAATGGCTTATACGTTGAACCAATTGGGTACAAACCTCGCATAGCTCGGTTTAATAACGGTTTAGTTTCTGCGGTGTTTAATGCCTTCCATGATTGTGGATCAATCCCGCCAGGGAATAAATTAGGGTCATAAGTAGGCATGGAGACAAAAGACAATATCTCACCCGTCGTTGGCTGGATAGCAATGACGGCACCGACTTTTCCTTTCATTGCTTGTTCTGCTACTCGTTGCAGATTCATGTCAATGGTCAACTGAAGATTATTTCCAGGTTGAGCAGGTTTCAATTCCAAAGAACGAACGGCGTGCCCGCCCGCGGTAATTTCTAAGGTTTCAAAGCCAGGCGTGCCATGAAGGATTTCTTCATAGCTACGTTCAATACCAACCTTGCCAATCTCACGTTCGCCTTCGTAGTCATGAAGTGTTCCTTCTCTTTCTAAGCGTTTTTTATCGGATTGAGAAAGCGAGCCAATGTAGCCTAGAAAATGACTACCTGTTGCGCCTTGAGGGTACTGGCGGTATTCGCGCTGATTAATTTCAACACCAGGAAAGCGCCATTGTTGACCAGTAAAGATGGCTACTTCTTGATCGGTAAGCTCTTGTCGAATGGGAATGGAGTCGTAACGATTAAAGTCCTCTCGAAGACGTGCAAAGCGACGGCGATCTGACTTCGTGATAGGAATAATTTCCGATAACGAATCAATCGTTTGTTCGAGGTTTTTAACTTTATCGGGAGTAATTTCAAGGGAGTAGGCCAAAATATTTTTAGCTAATACTTCGCCATTGCGATCGAAGATAAGTCCTCGATTGCCTTGAGAAACAACAGTGACAGTGCGATTCTTCTCAGCGCGTTCTGTATATGCATTTTGGTTAATGATTTGCAACCAAGCAAAACGGCCAAGAAGAACAAGGAATAAGAGGATTACTACACCGAAAGTAAACAGTAATCTTCCCCTAAATGGTCCTAGATCAGTATTGTCTTTTTTGAAATCCAGTGCCACGTTGCTACATCCTGTTGGGTTAGATCGAGGTGTTCTTTTGAGTTCTGCGCTCAGGAAGAGAAAGGATTATGGACACAATGGGCCATAACAGTGCGCCAGTAAAGCTTTGGAGAAACCACGGTAAACCTGGCCAAAGTCCGTCAAACCATAGACGGATAAGCAACACAACAATTTGTGAAACTAATAAAAGCGGGAAAATGTGCAGTGCTTGTCCCATCAGACCGAACCACGGAAGGCGACGGTGTAGCAGATAGGCCGAATAAGACAAAATGACGTAGGCCAATGCTTGTTGCCCTAAAACACTGCCATTTTGGATATCCATGAGCAAACCACAAGTGAATGCAATGGTCATTCCTACGTGTCTAGGGGCACGAAGAGTCCAATAGATAAGTGTCAAAGCCAACGGGTCTGGTAACCACAAAACATCGGCGGTCGAGCTCGCTAAGTTCAGCAAATAACTAATAAAAAACGTGCTAATAACCCATAAAGGATGCGTATGGTCAGCTAATTGTTTAGCACTTTGGCTATTTGAAAGATTCAAACTGCTATGTTTCATCGACCTGCTCTACGCCTGATAGGGTTGGAAGTCTTATCTTCTTCTAAAGCATTGGCTGCGCTTGGATCAGTCAAGATCACTGTCGCGAATTGAATGTCTTCCAATTCAACGCTAGGCGTGACAGTAATTGCTTGGTACGTTTCTCCTGGCTTGTAGTTCGTGTGTTGCACGACTCCAACTGGGATTTGACGTGGGAACAACTTGTCGAGACCAGATGTCACCAATCGATCACCAGGCAGAATATCTTCGTTAGGTAGCACGAATAGCAGATCCATGACTTCTTCACCGGTACCTGCTAAAACAAAACGAGAGCCCGTACGTTCATTCATCACAGCAATGCGCTGACGATGATCGGTGACGAGCGTAATTTCAGCCTGCTTAGCAATGACTCTCGAAATTTGTCCAAGTGCACCAAAGGCTCCAATGACAGGCATCCCGACAAGTAAACCGTTTTCAGAACCAAGATTGATATGCAAACGGCGCGTAAACTGATCGGAAACTCGTCCGAGAACTTCACCGGTAACGACTTTGTCCGCCGTTCTAGGAACGGCATGAACGAGGTGTCGAAGTCGGTCATTCTCTTCTTTCATTTCACGAAGACGAGCGACTTCCACGGAAAGCTTTTGATTTTCTTCTGAAAGAACATCATTAGCTTTTTTCAGTTTTGCCTTACTGATGAAGTATCCTTCCCCCTCTCCAAGGACGGTAATTGGCAAGGTTGCCAACTGCACCATGGGTGTAGTGAGACTGACTGCCGCGCTTCTGAAATTGTCGAGGGAGCGAAGACGTCCATCAATCAAAATCAGAATAATGGAAATCAGGACAAAGAATACAAATCGAACGCGTGCGGATATTCCTTGTCGAAAGAGTGGGGGAGAGCCGTAGTCCATAGTATGGAATTATCCAGCAGCAAAAGCCGTGTGTAATTTATCCATGTTTTCAAGGGCAATACCGCAGCCCTTAACCACGCAGTTCAGCGGTTCTTCTGCAACGTGGACAGGAAGCCCTGTTTCTTCTTTAAGAAGTTGGTCGAGATCACGTAAAAGTGCACCACCACCAGTCAACATGAGACCATGTTCGGCAATGTCAGCCCCAAGTTCTGGGGGCGTTTTTTCTAATGCATTCTTAACGGCAACGACAATCTGGTTAAGCGGTTCGGACAGGGCTTCCAAGATTTCGTTGGAGTGCACAGTGAATGTACGCGGAACGCCTTCGGCAATATTGCGCCCCTTAACTTCTATTTCTAAGACTTCAGAACCAGGGAAGGCAGAACCGATTTTTTTCTTGATCATTTCGGCAGTAGGCTCACCAATTAACATGCCGAAATTGCGACGAATGTAGTTAATAATGGCTTGATCGAACTTGTCACCGCCAACACGGACGGAGCCTGCGTAAACCATGCCACCCAAGGAAATTAGACCCACTTCGGTCGTGCCACCACCAATATCGACGACCAATGAACCAGCGGCCTCGTTCACAGGTAAACCTGCGCCGATGGCGGCCGCCATCGGTTCCTCAATCAGGTGTACGCGCCGCGCGCCCGCCGCTTCCGCGGATTCCTTGACGGCCCTGCGCTCCACTTCCGTGATGCCGGAGGGGACGCAGATGACGATGCGGGGTTTGAACAGCCGGAAGGAAGTCACCTTGCGGATGAACTCCTTGAGCATCCGCTCGGTCATGTCGTAGTCGGAGATGACGCCCTCCCGCAGGGGGCGGATGGCGATGATGTTGCCGGGGGTCCGGCCCAGCATGGCCTGAGCCTCCGCGCCCACCTTCAGCAGCTTGCCGGTTGTCTTGTCCATGGCCACCACGGACGGCTCGTTCAGGACGATTCCCTTCCCCTTTACATATACCAAAACCGACGCGGTACCCAGATCGATACCGATATCCTTCGTCATGGACATACTGACTCCACCTCATTTGATCTTTCTGTCTTATAGTATAAGCGGTTTTCCCGCGAACAATCATACAGTCTTTATTATACTGGCAGTTTCCTGGGAATGCAACACTAATTTGTGAACAATTTCCACCGATTCAGGCCTTTTTCCCGCTGTCCCTCTCCAGCGGCGTCAAGGCCGCTGC
>OGQF01002097.1_pt1 | contig 12097 bp, 8 predicted proteins | sample 1553141 | NCBI WGS metagenome assembly OGQF01 (sample SAMEA2580005, study PRJEB22360) | human gut metagenome | biome: human gut; feature: human-associated habitat; material: faeces | place: Denmark | collected 2008/2010
TACTCCTTAGGAAGTACTGCGGTACTGTCCGGCTGAGTATTGCGGTACTTTATAAAGAGTACTGCCTCAATCATACCAATTGACACTCTCCTCATAATGATCGAACCTTAGCTCTTCCGTCACTCCGACCCTTCGCAAGGCGTTTAGCACGATCCTTTGCTCTTTAGGTGAGAGTGGAAATTCGCCCCTTCGCCGCTCGAAGTAGGGGTTACGTCCGAAATGGGACATGAGTATCGACATGAATTGCTGGTATTGCGCCGGGAACATCCGGCTCTGTATTCCGGTGAAACCCCGTGCGTAGGTGACGGGAGCGGAGTCTCGTAATCAGCGGCAAGCCCCATCCCGGGTACAGAGGGTGGGGTTCAGCAGCCGTAATACGGTTGCCGGTTGTTCGATGAGCGGTTGGTAGGCGATCTGGTGCAGGCACTTTCCGGCCCGAGGGCAATCTTGTTGCTGGCAGACGGCGTAGTCGATGGGGATTTCCTTGTGTAGTTTCTTGGTCATGATGTTGCTATTTATGTATTATCGGGATTGAAATCTGTCGGGAACAAGGTCTCGCTATCGAAACGGTCAAAATCCGATTGGAAGAGACGGTCTTGAATGACCCGATACTTCTCGAACTCGGCTTCTGCGAAAGCTTTGGCTAATTCGGCTGTCACCTTGCCGGCGTTGGTCAATAAGTCATTACCTCCGGCTTCGAGTATCAGGTCGATACGTTTTGCCCAGTCTTCCATGGTCATGGGTATATGTCGTTTAGCCATGCGCTCTGCCATATCCAGAACTGCGTTGACTAAATGTCCCATGTCGTCCAACTCCATCTCGTTAAGGTAGTTCTTGGCAATGGCCACATCTGTTTTTACGATCTTCCCTTTAGGCGCATTTTCCCATGTGATCAGTCCCATATGTTCTTTTTCCGAGTTGGCTCGGTTCACGATTAACTCGGCGGCGGTATGACCGTGTACGGCATAATGTATCTTATTTTGTACCTTTTGGAAAAAGAGGCGGGTGGTTGGTGCGTCACGATTATAGTCAATAGCGGTAGCATAGATATCGGTCAACTTTTGGTAAAAGTGACGCTCGCTTAACCGTATCTCCCGTATCTCGGCTAGTAGATGTTCAAAATAATCTTCACCGATGAAAGAGCCGTTCTCCATACGCTTCTTGTCTATCACATAACCACGGATAGCGAATTGACGGATGACCGATGTGCACCATTGGCGAAATTGTGTAGCACGAACGCTGTTTACACGATAACCGACAGAAATGATCGCATCAAGGTTATAAAACAATGTTTTTCGGGATACTTGCCGTCCGCCCTCGATTTGAACTACCGAGAAAAACTCGGTAGTTGAATCTTTCCGTAATTCACCGGATGTAAAGATGTTCTTTAGGTGTAATCCGATATTGTCTGTAGAGCAGTCAAACAGGGTAGACATCGCTTTCTGCGTGCACCAGATGGTTTCGTTATGATACATTACCTGTATGCCATCTTCCTTACCTTCTAGCATGAAGATAAGGAATTCCGCCGTGCTATTTCGAATTTCGAATTTCTTCGCCATATACTTTTCTTTCCTCTTGTTTAGCGACTCCTGTACTTCTTTGGTGGCATACTGGTCGCTCCATATTTAAGACAAATGTACGAAAATTATCAGTTTGTCTGAAAGTATAGGAGAGAAATCCTTCTATTTATGTACATTTGTGGATTAACCATTTAAACATTCATGTGTATGATACGGTCTATCGGTTTATTCTGCGTACTTTGTCTCTTGTCTATCTTGACAAGTTGTCATACGACAAGCTCCACGGATCAAGATCTCCCCCCTTATAATCCGAATGTAGAGGCGTTTACTACCGGGAAGATTTCCCGGTATTCTCCCGTTTACCTGATCTTTAATCAAGAGATCCCGGCGGATCGATTAAAGGCGGACCGATTGGGGAAACTCGTGCGCCTCAAGCCCGATGTGCCGGGGAAATGGGCTTTCGAGAATAACCGGACGTTGGTATTCAAGCCGGAGAAAGGCTTTGAGCGAAACACCTCTTATCAGGTGAACGCCGATTTGTCCGAATGGTTTGAGGCGGAAGGTAAGGATAAGTGGTTCGCTTTTGGTTTTACCACGCTCCCTTTAGCCCTTCGGGGGAATCTGGAATCGATGGATATCAACAAGAAAAACGAGAATGGGTACGATCTGACCGCCGTGCTTTTCACGCCGGATAAGGAATCTCCGGAGACCGTGGAGTCGTTGGTGGATTTCTCGGAGAAGGTAGACGCTACTTGGCAACACAGCCCGGATGGAAAGAAACATGAGGTGACCTTATTCAATGTCTCCGCCGGGATGGAGGGGGAACGGACACTCAAGCTTTCCGTATCTTCTAATAAACTAGGCGTGGAAAAGGCCGATGTCGTGACAGTGAGCGTTCCGGATCAGAATGATTTCTCGGTGTACGACGTGACGTATGTGTCCGAGCCGGAGCGTTACGTGGAGGTCGCTTTCACGAAGTTATTGGATGTGGGCCAAGATATGAGAGGCTTGGCCTTTATCGCCGAGAATACGTCGGAGACCGTAACCGTGGACGGAAACAAGCTACGCCTATATCCGGATGCCGATTTGTGGCAAAAGGGCGTGATGAATATCCACCTGAACCAAGGCATCCGCAGCAAGAGCGGCTTGAACCTGAAAGAGGCTGTCGTGCGTCAAATAATCCTAGATGAGCAGAAACCCGGTGTCCGTTTTATCGGGAAAGGAGTGATCATCCCGCAATCCACGCAATTATCCGTTCCTTTCCAAGCGATTTATTTGCGAGGGGTTACGGTGAGCGTTATCAAGATATTGGAGCAGAATATCGGTCAGTTCCTGCAATCGAACAACTTGGATGAGTCCGGGGAGCTGATGCGTGTCGGACGCTTGATCGCCCGTAAGACGATCTTCTTGGATGAGGAGGGTCTTGACCTGTCCCGGTGGAATACGTTTGCGGTCGATTTAAAGCGGTTGATCGAGCCGGAACCGGGCGCTATCTACCGTCTGGAGCTTTCGTTTGACCGGCCTTTGTCGGCCTATCCTTGCGGGAATGATACGTTGAAGATCTCGAAGGAGCAGATCTTGGCCTCGGACGAGATCCGTTTCAAGGAAGAGTCCGCCCGTTTTGACGAGGGAGCGTATTATTACCGTCAATACGATTGGTCTAGTTATAATTGGAAAGAATGGAACGATCCTTGCTCGGATAGTTATTACTTTAATAAGGTAGAGGGAAAGAATATCTTGGCTACCAATTTGGGACTGGTCGCCTTGATGGGGCAGGATAATGATATGACCGTGTTGGTGCATAATATACAGAATACGGAGCCGGAGCGAGGAGTTACGGTTACCGCCTATAATTACCAACACCAAGCGTTGGCCTCGGGCACGACCGATGACAAGGGACAGGTACGGCTGGATCTCTCCTCGGGACGTCCGTTCTACCTGATCGCCTCACAGGGAACCCAACGTTCCTATCTGCGGGTGGATAACGGATCGGCTCTCTCGCTCAGCTCGCTAGATGTATCGGGCGAGGTCGTCCAGAAAGGGATCAAGGGCTTTATCTATGGTGAGCGAGGCGTATGGCGTCCGGGTGATACGTTGCATCTGGGTTTTATGCTGAACGACCGGGCGAAGCAATTGCCGGCAGAGCATCCGGTGGTGATGGAGCTGTACAACCCGTTAGGGCAAATGTATGCCCGTAAGACGCAGACCCGTGGCGAGCTGGGGCTTTACGCCTTCGATTTCGTTACTGAGGCGGACGCTCCTACAGGCGCTTGGAACGTGAAGGTACAAGTGGGTGGTGTCTCTTTCTCGAAGCGCTTACGCATCGAGTCCATCAAGCCAAACCGCCTGAAGATCGCCTTATCCATGCCGGAGAAGACCTTGTTGCGTGGTGAGCCTATGGATGCCCGCCTGCATGTGGAATGGCTGCAAGGAGCTATCGCCCGTAACTTGAAATATGATATACAAGGAACCTTTATCGCTACCCCGACTACCTTCGAGGGCTATAAGGGTTTCTATTTCGACGATCCTTCCCGTGTATTTAATACGGAAGAGAGCAAGCTGATCTCCGGCGTTACCAATGAGCGGGGCGATGCCACGGTACAAGCCCGCTTCGAGCTGGGTTCTACCGCTCCCGGAATGTTGCTGGCAAACCTAGTGACCCGGGTCTATGAGGAATCCGGAGATTTCAGTATCGACGCGGACCGGATGCTTTACTCGCCTTATCGCCGGTATGCCGGTATCAAATCTCCGCAGAAAGATAAGGAACAACTAAATACCGGAGCCAATTATACCTACGAGGTCGCTTCTGTTGATTATTTAGGGAAACCGCAAGCGAATACGGAATTAGACGTGAAAGTATATAAGGTCTATTGGTATTGGTGGTGGGATTCCAACAGTAGCGGTCTGGCCAATTACGTATCGGATTCCTACAATAAGCCGGTAAAGACATTTACCGTCCGTACGGATGGGGACGGCCGGGGTACGTTCCAGCTCTCTTTCCCGGATAAGGAGTGGGGAACGTATTTCATCTCCGTGAAAGATAAGGAGAGTAAGCACTCTACGGGAGTGATGAGTTATTTCGACTGGCCTTATAACGAGGGCCGACGTAACACCGATGGCAGCGAGTCCGCCACGATGCTTAGTTTCAAGACCGATAAGGATAGTTATACGCCCGGAGAAAAGATGGTAGTCACCTTCCCTTCCACGAAAGGAAGCCGTGCGATTATCAGTATAGAGAACGGCGTGCGTGTCCTTTCCTTGACGGAACATACGTGCGAGGATAAACAAACGACCGTGAGACTGGATGTGACGAAAGATATGCAGCCGAACGCTTACGTCTATATCACCCTTTTGCAGCCTCATGGCATCACGAAGAACGATTTGCCGATCCGCTTGTATGGCGTGGTCCCGTTCACGGTAACTTCTCCGGAGAGCCATCTGACTCCGGTCATCCAATCTCCCGCCGAGCTGAAACCGGATGCCTCTTATACCGTCTCCGTCTCCGAGAAGAATGGAAAGGAGATGGCTTATACGCTGGCGATCGTGGATGAGGGCTTGCTGGACTTGACCCGTTTCCGTACGCCGGAGCCTTGGAAGGCGTTTAACGCCCGGGAAGCGTTGGGCGTGAATACATGGGATTTGTATAACTTCGTGGTTGGCGCTTACGGCGGCCGTATCGAGCAATTGTTCAGTATCGGCGGCGACGATGCGCTGAACAAAGGCCCGAAAGCGATCGTGAACCGCTTCAAGCCCGTGGTGCGATTTGACGGCCCGTTCTTGCTGAAGAAGGGGAAGACCGCCCGACATACCTATCAGATGCCGAATTATAACGGGCGTGTCAAGATCATGGTGGTAGCCGGAAACGGGGAGGCTTATGGACATGCCGATAAGAGCGTGATGGTACGTAAGCCCGTAATGCTGCTAGGAACCTTGCCCCGGGTGATCGGCGTGGGCGAGGAGATGGTAGTACCCGCTACGGGATTCGCTACCGAGGATGGCGTAGGGGCCGTGAATGTATCTATTGCTTGCAGCTCGAATATGGAAGTGGTCGGCGAGGCGACGAGGAGCTTGAGCTTCGAGCGGAAAGGGGATCAGCAAGCCTCGTTCCGTATCCGGGTGAAGAAGAACCCGGGTATCGGGAAGGTAACGATAACCGCTACGGGTAAAGGGGATAAATCCGTTTATGAGACGGAACTGGAGATCCGTACGGTACGCCGCCCACAAGTGAAAGTTACCGCCGCTACCTTGGAGGCCGGCAAGTCTTGGAAAGAGACGGTTGCGATGCCGGGTGCCACGGGTACGAACCAGTTGACTTTGGAAGTGTCGGATATCGCCCCCGTGAACTTATCCTCACGTCTATCTTATTTGTTGGGTTATCCTCACGGATGTCTGGAACAGATCACCTCGAAAGGATTCCCGCAGCTTTATATCTCCTCGTTTACGGATTTGACCCCGCGACAGGCGAAATCCACGGAGGAAGCCGTGAAAGAGGTGATCCGCCGTCTGCGCTCTTACCAGACCGTAGATGGGGCTTTCGCCTATTGGCCGGGTGGAACGAGCAGCAATGGCTGGGGTACGGTTTACGCTACTCATTTCTTGCTGGAAGCCTCGAAGAAAGGCTACTTGGTTCCCGAGGCCATGAAACAAAGCGTATTGAATAATCTACGCTGGGTAGCCCGTAATTGGAAGCCGGCTACCTCTTATTATATGGATTCGGAAGAGACTACCCAAGCCTATCGCCTGTATGTATTGGCTTTGGCCGGGTCGCCGGAGATGGGTGCCATGAACCGCTTGAAAGAGATGAAAGACTTGGCCTCCATGAGTCGCTGGTCGCTAGCTTCCGCCTATGCCTTGGTCGGCCGTGAGGATGTCGCTCAAGACTTGATCAGTAAGACGACGGCTCTTCCTTCCGGTTATTCCGAGTATGACGAGACGTTCGGCAGTGATGTCCGGGATCAATCCATCCAGTTAATGACGCTTTGCTTGTTGGATAAAGGCAAGGAGGCCGCTACTTTGGTGGAAGAATTGTCCAAACAGCTTTCTTCGGATGATTGGTTGAGCACACAATCTACGGCATTCGCTTTAGTTGCCTTGTCGGACTACCTAGCTAAATATCGGGTAGACGGGGCCATGGATTTCACGTACGCTTGTGGCGGAAAGGATGGACAGGTGAAAACGGATAAGAATATATGGTCCGAGACCTTATTGGATAAGGCGGGAACCTCGGCGAGCGTCGAGTTGAAGAACACGGGTAAATCTACGCTCTTCGCCCGTATTATAACCGAGGGAATACCGGAGCAGGGAGAGGAAAAAGCGTATGCGAATGGTGTCTCGTTGGCGGTTAGCTATGTGGACTTGAACGGACGTCCGGTCAATGTCGCCCAATTGGAGCAAGGTACGAATTTCTCCGCCGTGGTTACGGTAAAGAACCCTTCGGCCCGGGGATATAATAATTTGGTATTATCGGAGATCTTCCCTGCCGGATGGGAAATACTGAATACCCGCTTCCTGAATGGAGCTGCTACGGACAGCCTGACCGCCGGAGTGAATTATCAGGATATTCGTGACGACCGTGTTTATAGTTATATAGACCGTCTGCCGGCAGGCAGTCAAGTGACCGTGAAGATCAATCTTTGCGCAGTCTACCCGGGTCGCTTCTACTTGCCTCCGGTGTATTGCGAGGCGATGTACGATTATTTAATCCGTGCGAATACCGCGGGACAAGAAGTTACCGTATTCTAATTTCGTGGGGGGCGGGCAGACCCCGCCCTTATATTTTTTCGAAATTTATTGGATTTATAGTTGTATGCTCGAATAAAACCATTACATTCGCAGCATATTTGAGATTGATTTAAGTTAGTATTAGAAAGTATTGGCTCACAACTTGATTTGTTAGGTAAACTTTTTTAGTCGACATACTCAGCTCAATTAACCATTTAATTAAAGTTTACAAAATGAATCTTTACATTTCAAATCTAAGTTACAACATCTCTGATGAGGACTTAAGACAGTTATTTGCTGATTACGGTGAGATTACTTCAGCAAAAGTTATTATGGATAGAGAAACCGGCCGTTCAAGAGGCTTCGGTTTCGTTGAGCTGAGCGATGATGAGCTAGCTAAAAAGGCTATCGAGGAGTTAAACCAAGCAAGTTATGACGGCAAAGTCATCAATATAACAGAAGCCAGACCTAGAGAGGATAGAGGCGACAGAGGTGGTCGTTTCAATAACAACAGAGGTGGCGGTTACGGTTCCAACAGAGGCGGTGGCTATGGCTCTAACAGAGGTGGCGGTTATGGTTCTAACCGGGATGGTGGAAGATATTAATTCTATCTAGATAAAAAGGAAAGAGCGATCAGAGATGGTCGCTCTTTTTTATTTCAAGCGCATAAGCTCGTCCTCTGTCTGTCGTGATCTTTAGGTTACTGTTTTCCTCCACTAAAGGCCGTAGCCTTCGGATCAAGGTGTTCAAGGTCTCGTCGGCGTTGATCTTTCCCGGCCATAAGCTCTCGCAGATATCCGAGCGGTTCAAGATATGCGTAGGCGATAGGAAAAACATCTCCATCAAGGCATATTGCTGAGGGGTGAGTTTTAGTTTCTCCTCATTCTCCTTATAGAAGGAGGCGGTCTCGCAAGAAAGGTTCAAATTACCGAAAGAGATGGTCTTTTCCGGATGGATAGGCTGAGGCATTATCAGTTCCTTTCTATAGCGTTTGAGCAATAGGGGCAGGATAGCGGATAAAAAGGCAAGCCCGAGGAATAGGCCGGGCAAAGATTTGTCCGATAGCCCGATAACCGCAAGGGTGGAGCAATTGGCGTACCCTTGGAATGAGATCCCGATATGATCCGTGGCAGTATTGGGGCTGTTCGCTATGGATGAAGCCCAGATAATCGTATCGCTGGCGATATAATATTCGTTGAGTTTCTTGTTGGTATTAGCGGGAGCGTTTTCGGTTTGAGGATCTTTATTGAGTACGTGGATCACGATTCCCGTTTTCTTCTTGTCGGGCGTATAACTCAATGCGTCGGAAAAGTCCTTGTTATAACTTTCTATGGATACCGGATTGCCGAAAAGCTTGGATAGATTGGCATAGGTGCGTATGGAATCTTGGCTCATCCATAGGTGGGAGTTTTGCAGGATCGTTTGTTGCAACGCTTGATTCAAGTCTGTCACGATCGTTTTCTTGGCTTCCGTATAACTATGGAAACCGAAGCTGAACGAGAGGATCAGCATTAAGGAGGTACCCAAAACGGATAGATTGGCCGATAGTCGTGTATTCATTATTCGCTAGATTAGAATTAACATAAAAAGAACGCTCGAAGGTACTAAATATTATAGAAGGAAAGTATCCTTTTCGATAGGATTCGGGATGAAATAGACCTAAATCCTGCTAAATGACCGGATGTCATGGAAATGTCATGGAAATGTCAGCTACTTATCCGGCGATTATTTACGTTGTTGTTGTCTGTTGCCTCTACTTTTGCCCGAAAACAAATCAAATAAGATACGGATATGAAAAGATTTCTGATGATGATGGCCTTGATAGGGCTTGTGGGAAACTGGAACTCGACGTTGACTGCCCAACTCGTCTCTCCCGATTCATTGTATTTGAACGAGGACTTGCCCGAGATAAACATTGTCGCCGTGAAACCCTTGATAAAGGCAGAGGTGGATAAGACTACTTACAGTATCGCCGAGGACCCGGATTCCCGAACCTATACTTTGCTGGAGATGTTGCGAAAAGTCCCTCTAGTGACCGTGGATGGCGAGGATAACGTGAAGGTAAACGGACAATCCAGTTTTAAGATTTATATGAACGGGCGTCCCTCGAATATGTTCTCCAATAATCCCAAGGAGGTCTTGCGTAGTATCCCCGCCAGCATGATCAAGAAAGTGGAGGTGATAACAGATCCCGGTGCCCGTTACGATGCGGAGGGTGTCAGCGGAATCTTGAATATCGTGACGAAAGGAGCGGAGTTCGAGGGATATAACGCGAGTATAAACACTACGGTGATGAACTTATTTAAGAGTGTCGGTGGTTTCGCTACGCTGAAATATGGCCGATTATCGCTTTCCGGAAATTATACGTTTAGCCAACAATCGTCCGAGAGCGAGTCGGATTATCTCCGTACTCAGTCGGGAGACGGTGCGAAGCTCCGGATGCTCTCGGACGTAGACGTGAAATATCCGGCCCATTATGGAAGTCTGGAAGGCAGTTTCGAGATCGATACATTGAATTTGATCTCCTTGTCCGGAAACTTGAATATCGGAAACAGCAACTCTATTTGGAATAGCCATTATAGCAGGTTTGATAAAGAGGGGGAAGAAATCTATGCTTATAACGAGGATATGAGTAAGAAGAACGAATGGGGTAGTGCCTCCTTAAAAGCGGATTATCAGCGTTTATTCAAACGAAATAAGGAAGAGATGCTAACGCTTTCCTATCAGTACGATTATATCCCGAACGATATTTATAGCGTGTTTCATGATAAGGACAAGATGGGCAATGTCTCGTTACCCCAACTGGAGGCCGATTATACCCGGCAAATCAGTCATGCCCGCACCCATGAGCATACGGCCCAGCTTGATTACGTGAATCCTTTTACAAGTACGCATTCCATCGAGGGCGGTTTGAAGCTGATTCGGCGTAACAGTACGAGCCACGCTACTTCGGAGGTAAAGGAGTTGGGTGAGGGTGTCTGGTTACCCGCTGATTTACAACCTTTGGTGGAATATCGGCATGTGCAGAATATAGGCTCCGCCTATGCGGGATATGGATTTAAGTATGGTAAATGGAGCTTGAACCCGGGCATTCGTATGGAACATACTTGGCAGGACGTGACTTATAAACAAGGCGAAGGCAAGGATTTTAATTATCGTGTAACGGATTGGGTTCCTTCTTGGACCTCCGCTTTCCGCTTGGACGACCGGAATTTGTTTCGCTTGGCTTACAACTTACGTTTACGTCGCCCGAATATCAGCTATTTGAATCCTACGGTGTTCGTGTCTGGGACCTCTATCTCGTATGGAAATCCGGGATTGGTATCGGAGAAACATCATCGTCTTTCGGCGTCATACAGTTATTACGGAACGAAATTGAATGTGCAGGCTTCCGTGCTCTGCACCTTGGGAAAAGGGGTGATTGATGAGTATCTGTTCATTGATTCGGCGAATGTGGTGAATAGTACGTATGATAATCTCGTGGACGTGAAAGCAGCGGGAGGAAACCTTTATCTAAGCTATAATCCTTCGCCCCGGACAAGCGTGTCGCTGAACAGCATGTTGCATTATCTGGATTTACGGGCGCAGGAGGGGAATGAGGTTTACGATACGGATGTGCGTAATTCCGGCTTTTGTGGCTCTGCTTTTGTCGATTTCTCGCAGAAGTTTAAGTACGGGTGGCGTTTTGTCCTGTCGGGTGGATACGTGCGCTCCGAGCCGAATGTGGGGATGGACTCGTACGGCTTTTATTTTTACGGCTTGAGTGTGGTAAAGAGCTTCTTGAATGATAAATTGACTTGTACGCTGCGGGCGCAAGATTTTCTGGGAGATCATAAGACGATACAGATTAACGAGCGATATCCGGACTTTCATATCCGGCAGACCGAGCGTATGTTTAGCCGTGGTTTCGGCATCGCTATCAGCTACCGGATCGGTGATTTAAAAGCGAGCGTGAAGAAGGCGGGGAGGAGCATAAGGAATGATGATCTGTTGGACGCTAAATAAAGAAGATGGTGTGCCATGATCCACAATATGGCACACCACCTACGGTATCATAACTCATCCAACCATTTCTTGCCGGGCTTTGTGTAAAGCCAAGCTAAGAAGATAGCGGCTAAAATGGTAACAACGAGCATCAACACTGTCAATCCATTTAAATCTTTTATCATAATCATATTATTTTAATATTCTATTTCCAACTCGGGCTAATAGGTAAGTACCTAAAATCCCTATATTTAACATACCCCAATTATTAATGTCGCCGATGTCTTTTGCTAATAGGAGCATTTCTCCTAATACCATCGTCGTAAACATTAATTTAGCCAAGTCAAAAAAGAACTTCCCTAAAGTCTCCCTTCGGACCTTGTCCCGTTCTTTCCTCATTGTCTGTTGTCTCTCCCAATTTCCCATAGTCTCTTGTTTTGGTTAATACTACTGATTATATGCAGGCAAATGTATATATTATCGGCGACCTGCCCAACTTTTTTATGTGGAATCGCTTATTTTCCCTAATTTTGTATCCCTAAAACGGATGAATGTGGAAGAGTATTTGAATCAACTGAATGAGAGCCAGCGGGAAGCGGTGGTTTACAATGAGGGGCCATCCTTGGTCGTGGCCGGGGCTGGCTCCGGTAAGACTAGGGTACTGACCTATAAGATCGCTTATTTATTGCAATTGGGATTGCCTCCCTATAGTATCTTGGCGCTGACCTTTACCAATAAGGCGGCCCGGGAGATGAAAGAGCGTATAGCGGCCATCACCGGTGAGCAAACGGCCCGTCGGCTATGGATGGGAACGTTCCATTCCATCTTCTCCCGTATTTTACGGAACGAGGCGGAGCATATCGGTTATCCTT
>OGQF01002106.1_pt1 | contig 12058 bp, 17 predicted proteins | sample 1553141 | NCBI WGS metagenome assembly OGQF01 (sample SAMEA2580005, study PRJEB22360) | human gut metagenome | biome: human gut; feature: human-associated habitat; material: faeces | place: Denmark | collected 2008/2010
ATGGCAGGCTTGACGCAGATGGAGGCGGAATTCATCAGCGCTTTTTCTGCCGCCGGCATCAACCAGACCCGTCATAATATCATCATCGAGATACACGCGGGCTTCCGCATTTTAACGCCGCTCGGCGCGGAGGACCGCGAGATAGTGACCCGCTTTCCGGTAACAGATACGGTGATCGTCGGCACGGTGCCAGACCGGTATACGCAGATCGATGAACTGAGCGGGGACTTGCTGGGCGAGATCAGTGATTATGATACTTCCTCGGAAAACGCGTAAATCGCAAGGGTAAAGTTACCAAATATAAAAAATTTTATTGGTGACATGTTATAATAAATGCAATAAAACTGTACGTTCCATACCCAATGGTATGGAACGTACAGGAAAAAGGACATGCAAACACGGCATGACCACAAAGGCCACACCGGAGTTATAAACGCGGCACAGATCAGTTCGGATGATCCTGTGCGAGATGCAGTTGGTATACCATGTTGGAGGTCATGCCGCCAAAGAGAGCGCGCGGAAGCTGGTTGATCCATTCCTGCACCTTGGAAACCTGCGCGGCAGTGACCTTGCTGAAGTCCGTGCCTTTCGGAAAGTGGCGGCGGATCAGCTTGTTCGCATTTTCATTGCTGCCCCGCTCCCAGCTATGATGGGCATGGCAATAGAAAACCTCTGTCCGCTTACTTGTCTTTTGCAGAGCAGATCTCTCCATACCCTCAAAGTCGGCAAATTCGGAGCCGTTATCAACCGTGATAGTTTTGAACATACGCAAGAATGCTTTCCTGCCCATGCTGCGCTCCAGCGCATTCAGCGCACGGACAACGCAGCCGGAAGTTCTGTTGCGCAGTAGGATAATCAGTTCCAACCGGCTCAGCCGTTCTGTTAAGACAAGCAGTGCAGCTGACGTAATAGCTTTCTTGGAGGAGTATACGGTATCCATTTCCCAATGCCCCAACGTGTTCCGAATATTTACTTCTTCCGGGCGGAAATCAATCGGCGTACCCGCAGATACACGCTTCTGGCGAGCGTCCGATCCGGAACGGGTGCGCGGCTTCATCCTGCCCTGCATAGGCAGCTGCTTTTGGGTAATACCTAAAACCCCTTTGTAGATGTAGTTGTAGACGGTGCGTGCACAGACCCGCACATTGTAAGCCCAGCCTTCAAGGTTGAGCCGTGCAACGGCGGCATACGGTGAATACTTCTCTTTTACGATCAGGTGCTCTAACGTCCGCGCAAGCGCATGGTCATGCCCTATTTTTACTTCCGGCCCTTTTATCGTCATGTTGACCCTATGCTGCCGCTCGGCAAGCTCCGGAGAATAGCGGATCTCCGTTGTGAGATCTGAATTGGTATGTTCATACTGCCCGCGCTTCAGCTCTTTTACGATGGTAACGTGGCTGCATCCAATGGCCGCGGCGATCTCGCGTGTCGTAGCCCTGTTCAGCCGCATCCGCTCTATGATCAACCGGTCGCTCCACTGTAAATGCTGCCCCTTTTGGCGGCGCATGATTTGCGTTTTCATTGTAAATCCCCCTGCATGAAAAATATCAGCAAGAAGATTATAGCAAAAATGAAAGATAAATGCTTTATCAATTTACAACAATAAAATACGATGTGCTATATGTAGTTTGAACGAAACCTCAAAGATCTATATATAGATTTTGCGTCAGTGATGCTATGATAAAAAACGGATATGCAGCGGCAGTGCGGCCAGCACAAATACAGCAGCACGGTCAAAAGGGGCAGCGCGGCGTTTTGGTGTTTGCAGGCCGGATGAAAATTTTCAAATTTTCGTGCAAAATCCGCAAATCAGAAAAATGCAAAAAACGGCTCTAAGTGGCCAAAAAAGTTCAAAAATGATTTTTCGCAGGACGGGTCGATCCGTCCTTTTTCTTTTGTCTTTTTTCAAAAAATAGCGTACATTATGTTTATTAAGTACGTTTAATTGTGAACATTTTGTAAACAATCGCATTTTCGCCCCTACATACCCCCCGCTATATGGGGTATAGTAGAGGCTTCTTTTTTGGAGCGGAAAAATGAGAACAGAAATTTGCAACTTTTTTGCCCTTTTCGAGAAACCTCTGAAATGCACCTTGACAAGTGAAAAACATGGGTGTGCTCCTATGAAGCAAGCACCGGGTAGTTGCAGACCGTTAGGATAAAGGGAAGAGCAACAGCGTCCAATGGCGGCTGATACCATTGGAGAAAAAGAACAGGCAGAGGGGAGGAAAAGAAAATGTCAATTACAGATGAGCAGCTGACGCGGTTGAATGCAGAGATAGAAAAGGCGCAGGCGAAGATCAAAGCATATCAGCAGAAGCTTACGCGGCTGACAGAAAAAAAGAAAGCGCTGCAAGACCGTGCGCTGCTGGAGAAGATCAATGAGATTGCGCCGAGCTACAAGGATGCCCAGCAGATGCTGGATATGCTTGCGGCAGGGCAGCACACGGCTGACACGGGGGGCGTTACGGATGAAAAGAAACGAGACGAACCGCATTACAGATGAGCAGATCGCACGTGCACGCGAAGTGGATCTGGTTTCATTCCTTAACCGGTACGAACCGGCAGGAGAGCTGAAACGCATCGGACAGTCATGGACACTGAAATCGCATGACAGTATGCGGATATCGGCAGACGGACGGTGGAACTGGTTTTCACAAGGAATGGGCGGCGGCGATGCGATCAGCTATCTTGAAAAAGTGCATGGCATGACCTTTCAGGAAGCGGTGCAAACCTTGGCCGGCGGGGACTATCCCAAGACAGCGGCAAAGCCGCAGCCGAGAGCGACGCCGGATCGGGAGCCGTTCAGATTACCGGAACGGGCGGAAAATAACCGGCGCGTGTTTGCGTACTTATCCGCACGCGGCATAGACGCGGAGATCATCAACCACTGTATGAAGGCTGGGAGCCTGTACGAGGAATCCGGTCATCACAACGCTGTGTTTGTTGGGCAGGACGAGAATGATATGCCGCGGTATGCATTCCTTCGCGGGACAATGACAGGGTCGCACTTCCGGCAGGAACAGAAGGGCAGTGATAAGAGCTTCGGTTTTTGCCTGCGCGGAACAGGACATACCCTGTACGTTTGCGAAGCAGCCATTGACGCGCTGAGTGTTGCAACGCTGCGAAAGCTGGGCGGCAGGGACTGGCGGAAGGACAATTACCTAACGTGTTCCCTTGGAACACATCGTGGGCGGGATCAGCGGCAGCGGCCTGCACCGCTTCTTCGGGCGTGTTCCCTTGGAACACATTCGCCTGTGTTTCAGCAGAAGTATTGCGGAATGCCCGCAAGACGTCTGCACCGAATTCAGCTTCGTAAGCGTTTATAGCATCTTCTGCTTTATGGTCGATGGAACGCATCGTATAGATATGGCGTTCAGTGCTGTTATCTTTGGTGGCGGCAATCGTTACATCATGTTTGTCGCGCAGCTTCTCCACATACCGCTCCAAGCTGTGCACCGGGATACCGCACATCTCTACACGACCAGTACCGGGCAGTTCGCGCGTGGTAAGGTTCAGTTCAAGCAGAGTTGCAGCCTGTTTTGCATCCTCACCAAACATTTCAAAGAAATCGCCTACTTGAAACAGTACGATACTGTCTGCGTAAGACGCATTCAGTTTAATGGAATTATAGTCGTTCAGTGTGTCAACCGGCGCTTGCTGCTTTTGCGTGTTCCCTTGGAACACATCGTGGGCAGGATCAGCGGCATCGGCCTGCACGGTTTCCTCCGGTGTGTTCCCTTGGAACACATCGTGGGCAGGATCGGTGGCAGCGGCTTGCACGGTTTCCTCCGGTGTGTTCCCTTGGAACACATCGGGCTGCGGATCGGAAAGCGTGGCAGCATCGGTACGGTCACGCTCATATTTGGCCTGCTCTTCCGGTGTAAAATAACGGTTCTGACGTATGATTGTGCGCAGCTGATGCTCAACCTGGCTCCACGATAAAGCTACCTTGTCATAGCGGTGTCCGTTTTCGCTGCGCTCAAATGATATGCCGCGCCCGTCATGGTTTTCATTGTACCCGATGTAACCAAAGCCGCCAATTCCATATTCATCTTTCAAAAAGCGAATCCGATCCGCCTGTGTATGATCTTCTGAGAAGTAGGAATAGATGCGCTGCTTGCCCTGTGAAACACCGCTTCCGCGGCAAAGCAGCTGATCGATTTCATCCTGTGTGATAAATGCCGCGCGTGCCGGCTGGAATCCATCCGCCGCAGCATATAGCTTCGTCATATGCTCCGTCCGCTGCAACCGCGCTGCTGATGTAACAGCCGCATCTTTGCTAAACCGGAAGCGGTACAGTGTCCCATCGGTCTGAACGGCCTTTGCATATGCGTCCAGTTCGGCGGCTAACACGGCACGCTGGGCAGGGTTTTCCAGCGCATGTGTCAGCTGCTCCACGGCAGGCGGGTATATGCCATCGGCCAGCGCAGCGGTTTGTGTGAAAAATCCACGCTGTACGGCATCTTCGCTGCGATCATGGTAGATGCTCCAAATAGACGAAGCAAGCTCATGATATTCGTTAGATTTGGCATTTGCAAGCTCTTCGGATGTGGCATAGCCTGCTTCAGCTCATCAATGATAGCCACATATAAGCCGGTGTTATCTTTCAGAATACCGGTATGCGGCAGACCGGATATGGACGATGTCCGTCCGGATAGTGCCGACTGCAATTCGTGCAGCCGCTCCAAATCACGTGCAATGGCGCGGTTAAGATGCCACAAATGTTCCAGATCGGCTTTTGTCACCGCAATCAGCCCTTCATGAAGTCATTAGATCGGGCTGTCCTTATCATCATCCGTGACGCCGTCCGGCAGCACATATGCCTGCTGTGCGGATGGAGCCGGCGCGGTATGGTTTGGTACAGCCGTGTGCGGGAAATGGATCGTGTGGTTGACGCCCGGTTCCAACCGGACGTTTACCGACCGGGCAACCGGACGGAAGTCTGCCGGGGTGCCTACTTCTGTGATCATGTAATCCCCGGGCTTCAGACCAACGATGGATGCGATACCATCTATGTCCGTTGTGATATGCTGGCGGACAGCGTCTCCGTCCGGGGTGTACAGGTCATACGCCGCATCTGCCAGTACGCTGCCGGTGATAGAATCCAGCGCGAGGATCTGCAGGCCGCTGCGGTCTGTGTTGTCCTGTACCGGCTCCTGCACAGCAGGGGACGGAGCTGGGGACGCGGCAGGCTCCGGCTGCTGCTCCCGTGCGGTGCGCTGCTTTTTGGTTTCACCGAACTGCACGCTGTCACAAAGGATCTCGTAGGTGATGTGATTGCGGCCGTCTGTTTCATCCTGCCAGACACGGGAGGTGAGCTGGCCGATCACGATGGCCAGTGTCCCTTTTTGAAACCAACGGGCTGCAAACTCTGCGGTGCCGCCCAGCGCGACACAGGGGATAAAGTCTGTGATCTCTGCATTGCTGCGGCGCGATACCGCCAGCTTAAAGGTGGCTACGGGACGGTTGTTCTTGGTGTAGCGCAGCTCGGGATCGCGGGTAAGGCGTCCCATTAAGACAGAATTGTTGATGGAAATTGCGTTGCTCATGTGATGGTTCCTCCTTTTTTATCTGGTTCAATGGACTTTGATGTAGAAATACGGTATTATGATAATAATCTTTTAATAATATCCGGACAGCAAGAAGAATTAGGCGGATTTGCAAATTTTCCATAAAATCGTAAAATAGTGCGCCTAAAATAGCAAAATATCATTCTTGTGTAGCGTTGCCAAAACTTCGTCTCTGCTGGCTCGGATAAAATTATCTTTTTCTTGCTCTGCATCGCATCTCGCAATTGCTTCAGACAGATAATCTTTCAGGGCTGCGTCGGATATGCTGTCCAGTGCATCTAATGTGAATGGTATAAAGATACCTTCGGACTTGAAAATTCGGGAAGTATCCCAGCTATCGTCATGCGCCATCCCCCACAAAACAGTGCAGTTCCAATCGCCGCTGTAACATTCCAGTTGATAGATATAATCCGCACGAAAGAATAAAAAGCTGATCAGACCCTGATCTTGCGAACAGGCTGAAATTGTATAGTCCAAAGCTGAAAGCAGCTCTTTTACACGTGCTATACAGTTCATGTTTCACCTCAATCAGGTCTACAAAGTTTTCTTTCACCAAGTCCTGTTCGGTGCTTGACTTTTGTAGGCTTTATTGTAGTTAACAGACTTTTGTAATTATAAGAACAAATCTTTGTCATTGTTCGAATCGACAAGGATAACATCGGATATATTGATCCAATCATCGTTTAGATAGCAGATTTCCTCGCCGATCGGCACACTCCCTCTTGGATGCCGGAGATACAGGGAATTACAGGAGCGGCTGGTTTTGCAGGCACAAACCAATATCTTATCGAAAAGATTAGTCGCCGCCAGCCTGTATATATCGCAATACCTCACCGGCTGTTCCGTGGCTTCTGTATGAACAATATGATCCAAGTTTAACCGCTCAGAGACCAACCGAATATATGTCGGGGGTATCATATTGTCATAGAATATAATTGTTTTTGGCTTCATAAGGAAATTTGCATTATGCAGTTTAGATTTCAAAACTTAGCACCTCTATGACAACACGTGAAATCAAAGACAAACCACAGCATTTGAATGATTGCTATACAGATCAGATCCCCTTGTCCGATATAGAAGGATCATGCAGGGGCTGGATGTTTCTGATGATAACAGAAATGTTCGAAGAATCCCGATGATAATGTGCTTTTTTATTGCTTTGACCAAATCTTCATAATCACCCGGAGTTGTTATTTTCCGCTGAAGTTCACAGCAACAAGCCCCCTCCTTCTGTTCTCCGTACCTGCCATAGCAAACATACCAAACATGATACAAGTAATTCATAGTAGTTTCTCCGCTTACAATCCTGCTTCTTTCTTAATTTGGGGGCATGCTGCGGGTCTGGATGCAGCATGCGCTACACGGTCATTCACCTCGGCGCGTTTGGCGTTGTTAAACCGATCCAGATCGCCTACCAGATAGCCGGTGATACGGCGGATGCGCTCAAAGCCCACGCCTTCACCGATCAGCGGATCAGCTCCGCTGCATAATATAGCGTTATTTGCGGATTGTTGTGTATTTTTCGACATGGCGCTGTCTCCTTTGTAATTTTTTTCGAAACCGGCTGGAAAAAATAGCATTGTAATCGGGATCATATGCAGAAATATGTGTGAGGGCAAACTGCGCTTCGCGCTCTTGGCCGATACGGAAGCGCAGCTCCACAAGTTCATTATCCTGCTCGTGATAACGAATGACGGCAATGTCACACGGTCTAAGGTGCAGATGCAATGCGTCAGGCATTATCAAGACCTCCTATCCGTATTTGCCGGGTTTGCGCCTTTTGGGCTTCAAGATCCTCCAGCAGCAGAGAGCGGCGCGCGGATTGAATATAACGCTGAATATGCTTGGGCGGCGCGCCTTCCGGCAGCTTTTTGTCTGTTTTCATTGTTTGGAAGGCCGCATCAATTTCAAATGTGAATTTCAAAGGTCGTTCACCTGCCTTGTCTTGATTGCTGCGCATCGCGCATGGTCATACACCGGAAGTTTGAGGAGGAAACATGCAGGGGGATAATCTGCGTAAGTGTTTCACCTTCCGGTGCATGACCACAGGCGATAGGCCCGTGGTCATGTTGCCTGTTCATTTTGCTCTCCGTTTGCCAGATCGTACTCTTCCGGCATCATCAACCGGCAGTCTGCTGGGCTGAATTGCTGATCCAACCAGCACAGCCGTAAGACATCTTCAATCTTGATCTGTTCCAAGAATGTTTTGTACTCCGCGCCGGTTAATTCCTCGGCATCGTCATCGCCCAGCGTCACACAAACGACATTTGAACATGGCGTGCCGTACTCGTCCTGTCCAAGCCCCTGCACCTCAAGGCAAATCCGAATTTTTTTGCCCATCGCGATTCTCCTTAAATCTCCTCAATCTTGGCCTGCTTCATTGGTTCGGTATACCTTTTACCGGTTGCATCGGTAAACCGTGTATTTTCCGCTTGGATTGTCGAGGGTATCACCACCCGTCGCGTCAAGCAGAAGCTCTTCAAGACCTGCGCCGTCGAGCACATCAATAGAATACAGTTTCCCATACAGCACGACGCCTTCTTCACCAAATCTTTCGCCATCCTCATCCATTCCGTAATCGATCCAGACGCGATCAAAGTGCATTTTATCGATTTCTGCTTGTGTCAGCGGCTTGTATGGTGCATTTGCATGGAATATCTGTGGGGGAGTTTGCTGTGTGTTCGATTGGAACACATCGGACGGAGCCTGTTTGCTTGGCGCAGGGGCAGAGGGCTGCGTGTTCGGATGGAACACATCTTCAGAGGTGGCCTGCGTGTTCGGCTGGAACACATCTTCGGCGGCGGGCTGCGTGTTCGACTGGAACACATCGGACGGAGCCGGTTCGCTCGGCAGTTTTCCGTGGTTAAGATAAAAATCATAGCTTGCCTGCTGCCTGTCCGCAGGCAGGCCGCTGAGGTCATAGGCCGTAGAAATTGATAGGCGGTTCGCCTTAATTTCCTCCATTAAAGAGGGGATCAGGTTGTTCAAAATGGAATCGTACTTGGCAATGCGGCTGGAGCTGATGTGCAGGCTTTGTGCCACAAGGTCACGGACGCGCCCGGCAATGCCGCGCTCCTGTTTCGTGCGGCGTGCAATATCCCGCATCTGACGGACTTCCTCCAGCTTGTCCCATGCCGTTTTTTCGCGCTGGCTGTTGGCTGTAATGAGCAGCACCTGTTCGCGGATGTCACGATCTTCATCCGTCAGCTCTTCAACCGCGCAGGGCAGAAACTCGTACTCATCCTTCCCAGCGGCCAGAAGCCGCCCCACCGCTGCATGACGGCGATGGCCGGACAGGATCTTGTACTTGCCGTCCGGCAGCGGCGTTACAATCAGGTTGCTCAAAATGCGGCCTGCAAGCTCAATCGCGGTCTGAAGCTCTTCCAGCTCCTGCATGGAGTAAAAGTTATCTTCGGATGGAACGAGATCATAGTAGCTGATCCTGCGGATCGGCTGTTCCTTTGCCGGTGCAGAAGAGAGGGAGGACTGCATCAGCATATCTGTAATAGCAAATCCCATATCAGCAGCCCCTCTCATCATCCAGATACTCGGCAACAAAGTCGCAGTAGTCATGCGCTGCACCGCTGCGGCGGCTGTATTCCAAGATGGGGGTAGCTTCAAACGAGCTTTCCACCACTTTGCCGCTGTAACGTATGTGCGTTCTGTATACAGGGCAATCCATGTTGGCGCGCAGCCATTCCTCGCCCTGCCGTTCGCCCTCCACGTGCTGGAAGCAGGTGATCAGGCACCCAGCCAGACGCAGCGCCGGGTTGAGTTCCTCCCGTGTGATAGCGATCTGATCTTTCAGCTCCTGCAGGCCGTCAAAGGCGTAGCGGTCTATCTTCACCGGGATGATTGCTTCATTCGATGCGACCAGCGCATTGATGGTGCTGATGTTGATATCCGGGGCGTTGTCGATCAGGCAGTAGTCATACTGATCCTGTACCTTGCGCAGAGCTGCGCGCAGGCGGGTTTGCTGCGGACGGCTGCTGTCCATCATCACCTGCATATTGGCGGTGAGCAGCTTCATATTTGCAGGGATCACGTCGATCCGTTGATAGCGGGTATGGCAGATGATATCAGCCAGGTCGGCGTTGCGATCCAGCATCAGCTCCGCGACGCTGCCGCGCTCATAGCTATGTACGCCAAATGTTTTGCTGGTATTGCCTTGCTTGTCGTTGTCCACGACAAGCACGCGCTTTCCGTGCCGTTCAGACAGGATATGTGCCATGCTGATAGTAGTGAGCGTCTTTGCAACGCCGCCTTTCAGGTTGATGATGGAAATTGTTTTCATTTTGATTATCCCCTTTTTTAACGTGTTCCACTGGAACACATGGTTGTCTATTGCTGCGGTATGTCCTCAATCATACCGCGCGTTTTCATTTCGTCGAGTGTCGGGCTGAATACCTGACGGTGCAATAGCTGACGGCCTAAGCCGTACTGTTCGATGGACAGTGTGACGCGGCCAAGATAGGGAGCTAAAGACGCTTGATAGGAGCAGCTATCGGCAATCCATTCAAGGAAATAGTCCGATTGCCGGTACGCTTTCCAAAAGTGGATGGATTCACGGTTTGGCATCTTGACCCAATCGAGCGCAGCAGCCATATCAGCTACAAGCTGGCAGAATTTTGTCTTGGTTGTTTTTAATCGAAGCATTTACACACCCCCTGATCGGCACGGTATCATTTGTCATGCTTTTTTTCCAGAACTGTGGGAGGAAGCATATGGTCTGTGCGTATTCGCGCACGCCCGGATTTACCGGATGCAAGGGATGCCCGTTTGGGATCGTATACCTCGCGACCTCCCACATACAGGTCTCCGGTGAAGCCTTTCCACAATTCTGTGCGCATTGTAGTTTCAGTTACGCCGAGCTCTTCTGCAATCGCATGTTTTGAATAGCCGGATGTCCACATTTCGTATATCTTCTCACGCATTTCGTCTGTGATTCTGTTCACCAGTCTTACACCTCCTTCTTCTAAGATAGCCTTCTTTTGATCGCTTTTACTTTCCGAGAATCAAAAAAAGTTACCCGTTGAGCTTACGCTCTCTTGGTAACTTTAATATTACACGTTTCGATTATCAAAAAAAATTCAAAAAAATTTTTAAAAAATTTCAAAATTGTTACCACTTATATTAATATGAATGTGTTAAAATAAATTAACTAGAAAATAGATACGGAGGGGATCTGTATGAGAAAAGAAAACTACAAAGACGAAGTTAACTTTACTGAAGAGCAGATAAAGATAGATAGAAGACGAGATCCAGCTATAGACTATAGTTACGATGATAAGGGAAGTATTTTTAGAAAGATGTCTAAGTCGAGAGCTGAGAAAAAAATGCACAAAGAAGGTCATATAGGGTATAGTGATAGATCAGATAGCAATTATGATTTAGGTGACTATTATGATTCTAGTGATTATTACGATGAAAGTGATTACGATAATTTAGATAGCAGCTATACAAGTAATGATTATAATAGTACAGCTAATAAAGAAAATAATGATATTTTTAATAAGGCTAAATCTTGGGTTGAACAAAATGCTAGTAAAGAGTCTAAGGATTTATTCAACACTCTAAAAAATGAATATAAGAATATACAGAGTAATGCAGAGGCTAATAAAAACAAAGGATTTTCTAAACAAGATAATAAGTCTAATAAAAAATCAAAATCAGGTGGATACAAAACTTGTAAAAACTGTGGTGCACAGATGTACAGCGATGCAAAGGTGTGTCCTAAATGTGGAGAGGATCAAAAGAAAAGCAATACAGGTGGGTTCGTGATGCGCACGATATTTAAATTTATAGGGATTATATTGATTATAAACCTTATAATAGGTGTTACATCTTTCATTTTTAATAGAGATGATAATATTACATATGATGAAGAAATAGCTAATGAAGAAATTTCTACTGAAGAGCCATATATTGCTTATGAGGAATATTCAAAACCTGTAAGGCTAAAATATATTGCAAATCCAAAAGATGTAATAAAAACAGATAAAGAAAAATTTGAAGTAGGTGCTGGTAAAGAGCTAGAAGCTGGAGAGTACATCTTTATAAAAAATGAAGGTAATGGTTTGGTAAGTGTAAAAGTTTTTACGCCAGAAGATAAAAGCAATCCAGAATTATTTGAAACAGTAGTTAGAAATTATTATGTAAAACTAGATGAGGGGGATACTGTAGAATTAAAAGATGGTACTTTATACAGAGCTGATCAGGTAGAATTAGACATGGATGACGAAAATAATATGAAATCTGGAATGTATAGACTTGGAAAAGATGTAGGAGATAAGTTTAGTATAGAAGGAGATAGCAAGACATATTTTGCTATAATAGATAAAGATAATATCATAATAACTAATGGTTTCTTAGAAGATGGTATGCTTTCTGTAGATAAAGCATTTATAGAAGACAGTGCTATGCAGGGAGAGGTAGCTAAATATGTATATATAAATAATGGAATACTTATAAGAGAGTAAGTTTAT
>OGQF01002111.1_pt1 | contig 12032 bp, 17 predicted proteins | sample 1553141 | NCBI WGS metagenome assembly OGQF01 (sample SAMEA2580005, study PRJEB22360) | human gut metagenome | biome: human gut; feature: human-associated habitat; material: faeces | place: Denmark | collected 2008/2010
TGTTTATGTTTCAAATATTGTTTTCAAAATCTTGTGGAGATTCATATTCACAATGTGAATGAATTCGTGTTGTATTATAAAATCCTTCTATATATTCAAATACGATTTTATATGCTCCATAATAATTATCAATTTTATAAAATTGTAGCCATTCTCTTTTTATCAAGGAATGAAAAGATTCAATGCACACATTGCCCCATGGAGTTCCTTTCCATGAATAGCTAATAACCATACCTTTAGTTAATCGCTGGTATAATTCTGATGTATACTGTACTCCGCGGTCACTTTGGATCACAATCGGATGATCAGTTTCACGTCTTTCTTTAGCTTTTATTAAGCATTCTAACACCTTGTCCGCATCCATTGTTCGCGTTAATACCCATGCTATAATTTTTCTTGATTTCTTTTTGAAGATGCTCATTTCTTATTTGTGTCTGAGTAGGTAGATTTTCATTCTTTTTATAGCTATAGAAACCTGAACGACTAACCCCAATTGTTTTTAGCACACTGGCTACGGAAATGGTTTGATCTTTTTTTTTGTTGATCATCCGCTTCGTAGATTTCACGCTGCTTTACTTGCCCAGTATGCCAATAGCTTTTTTTAATACTTCTAACGCGTCCTTTGTGTCTTTTAGTTCCTTTTTCAATTTGGCGATTTCTTTAGCTTCATCGCTAGCGTAATTACCACTGCCTCTAACGATAACTTGATTATCATTGCTGCGATATTGTTTCATCCAACCACCAATTGTTGTAGGATGAACACCGAATTTATTTCCAAGCGCAGTGTATTTTTCTTCTGGATGTTCTAAAACATAATTAATAACATTTTCTTTAAATTCTTGGTCATAGGCTTTATTGTTTTTTGACATTTTTTTATACTCCCTTTTTATTATCTTGACATTGTAACATATGCACAAGAATCTACAATATCTAGGACAGTCATGTTTAATATCTCATTCTATTTTTAATGTGATTGGTTCCTTATCAAATCAAATTCGAGATGTTTTACCTGTCCTATAAATATACTAGCATCAAGCACTACCAAAGTGGTAATGCTCTGTACTGATTTTTAGGCACCTAATTATTTTCAGTTAAGTAACACTGTAGATTTAACTCATACAATAAAGTCATCCAGACATTGTCTGGACAGAACCCATGATGCTTTTGAAAACGAATCGTTATTCTTCTCTAAGCCATCTGCAAAGATCAATAACTTGAATACCTTGATAATCATATATTTCATGACATGTTCTTGTAATAATCAACTTAGGGTATGCATCTTTTATCGCAAGTAATGGTGTGTATTCTTTTTCAAATGTTTTTTCATTCGAAATATTATCACTTACTTGAATATATATTTGTGTATCACGTTTCTTGGCAACAAAGTCGATTTCTTTTTTATACAGTTTGCCAACATATACTTCATAACCTCTTCTACGTAGCTCTAAATAAACAATATTTTCGTATACTCTTCCATAGTCCATATTTCGTGTACCATTTACTGCATAACGAAAAGAAGAGTCACAAAGATAATACTTACTATTGTTGGTTAGGTATTTTTTTCCTTTCAAATCATATCGTTTTGCTTCATAAAATAGAAAAGCATTTTCTAAATAACCAATGTATTTTGAAACAGTCTTTCTTGTTATTTCACTTTGATTATTCTTTAAAGTCTCACAGATATTATTTGGAGAAAGAAAGTTTCCAATGTTATCCATCATAAATTCGTTTATATTCGTAAATTCTAGTTTATTTCTTATCTTATACTTTTCAACTAAATCTCGAATAATAATAGATGAATAAACATCTCGTACATAGTCATATTGTCGATTTTCCGTTTTATAGACATAAGCACCTGGCATTCCTCAAGTTTTGACGTATTGATCAAAAGCATCATCATGTCCATCTGTGATTTTATAATAAGTTAGATATTACTTAAATGAAAATGGGTATACTTTTATTTCCATTGTACTTCCAGTAAACAGTGTTGCCAAATCTGAGCTGAGTAAAAACGCATTAGAACCTGTAATATAAATATCATAGATTCCTTTTGCATAAATGCTATTAATTGCAAGTTCAAATTGAGGACACATCTGTACCTCATCAATTAACAGTACATTTGTCATTTTTCTTTGTATTGATTCATAATATATTTATGCAAGGCATGATATTCTAACAAATGATCAATTCCAACTCTTGAAGATTAATCATCACAATATTGATTTGTTCATTTAATGATTTTAAATATGTGATAAATTCCTGAAGTAATACTGATTCCCACTACAACGAATTCCAGTAATAACCTTTATATCGGGTGTACCATATAATTCAATCAACTCATCTAAATATTTTTTCTAACAATAAGTTGCATAACATTCTCTCCTATTCCCACTTTTTAAAAATTATTAAATTTTCCGTAATAGAATGATTCTTTTAATTTCTAATAGTGTGAACATTATGTTGCTCACTTGATTAAAGAAAAGCACTAGCTGAAGTGCTAATGCTTATTGAAACTCAGGTAAACCTAAACTGTTAATTGCTTTTATAATGATAGACCAGGTTGTTTTATCACAAATATCTAAATCATCATAGTTTTCATTCCATTCTTTAATGTAGGATATATATTATGGATAAACTTCTTATATTCCTTTTCAGTTAAATCAATACTTGTTTTGCATTCTAAAGTACCAATAGAATCTGAATAAGAATCAACAAACCGATCTTTAATCTTTTTTACAACAATCTTTTGATATCCTTCATAAAAACCACCCATTTCAGATTCAACTGAAGCAGTAGAAGTTTCATCAATAGGTAAAAATGAATAACAAACATCTTTATGACAATGAAAACAATATCGACTTGAAGGTGGCATCGTTTTACCACGTACCAAATAAATTTTATGATCATCTATATCTTTTTGAAGTTGAGTAGTCATTATTGGAATTCTATAAACAATTTTTTGCCGTTTCATGACCACAATGAGAACAGCAAATTCTTATCAATGCTATCACTTCTTTCTTTTTTCAATAAACTTGAATTTGTCAGTCCAAAATCAGGACACCAGCGCAACTGGACATTTTCGTAAATAAAAGACCTGGAAAATCTTTTCTCAGTTCTTCAACGACAAAGTAGATTTCATCATTATCCCATGTGTCTCCTGCCTTCAATTTACACTGTTCTAAATCCTTTCGTGTTTCAAAGGCAACATCACCGATTATAATCTTGCCGTTTTTCTTTAAGTGATTACGCAATTCTAGAAAGAAATCTTTCTTCTGATCATCCGTCAAATGATGCAAAGAGTATGTCGCAACAATATAATCATAACGAAAATTTTGCAATGGTTCGACAAGCTCTTTTGAAAAGTCCCCCTGATATAAATGTGCATTGGGCATTTTCTCAGATGCCAACTCAATCATCCTAGATGAAAAGTCCTGTCCATATATGGAGCACCCTTGCTCATATAGCTTTGTTGTTAATGTACCTGTCCCGAACCCAATATCCAAAACAATGGCATTTTCAGTTTTCATTATAGTCTGAAAAATGAATCCAAGTACCTTTTTGTAACCAGCAAAAGGATATGTGTTTTTCTCATCAGAAATGCCGACAGTTTTGTCGTAACCATCTGCCCAAAGGTCGAATGCTTTATTGTTTAACATACTTATTTCCTCCACAAAATTAAAAGGCGATTGCTCGCCTTTTAAGATGTTTAGCAGTTTTCTCTGCACTAGAACAAGTTTTAGGTCTTTGTTCCGATCAATGGCATGGGTTTATAGTCTCCATACCGACTCTTCAGTTATAATATATCCTTTTTACTAATAAGATACAAATTAAATGATTTTTTCTCATAGGCCTTTTTTATTGAATCAAACTTCCATTGCTCCAAAGGTTCAATCCGTAATAGGCAATACTATGATTATTTCGATATACAGGCTGCACTGAATAATTTGTTATTTCATCATTTCCAATGTACATCACATCATTCATATAGTATTCACCTGCTGATTCTGCTTCAGACATCGAACCAAACGTTGCATAATAGAAGTTACTATCTAAGATCACATCACAGGAAACATTTTGATTAATACCTCCTGGACATGCATAACTTGGTTGTACTGTTTCTGGTGCAGGTGCTGGTTCAGTAACAGTTTCTTCTTTTGAGGTGGTTTGTTGCACTGAATCATTCGTAGTTGAAGAATTGTTATTACCAGAATCAATTACTTTTGTATCAGATTTCTCACTACTCTTTGAAGTATCATTACTTTGAGTATCTTGTTTTTTTGTGCCAGAAGAAACGCTCTCTTTTTTTGAATCACTTTTATTGGTTGTATTTTCTTCCTTAACCTGAATTTCATTTGTTTTTAATTCCTTTTTGTCAATATTTTCATGTTTACTAACTTTAAATTTCTTCTTTTTAACACTCGTTGTTTCCTTAGAAGACTTTTCCACAGTGGGAACAGAAATATCTTGATCTGATCTAATTGCTGCTCCTGCTCCAATCATCATCACAGTACTAACCACTGAAATAATTAACTTCTTCATTTGATTTACCTCCATTTGTATTTCTTAATAACATCTCTTTATTTAAAAATACTCAATATAAATTTTATTTACCAACATACAAATATTCATTCTATCTATATAACAAACATTTTTTCTTTTTCGGTAGGTAATAAGATTCTTTCGGTAGGTAGGAGGGGTTTTAGGGGAGGTAAAAGTCACACCTCACCACGCAAAGACAAACTGCCCCTCCAACAGTTTGGAACAATCACAAGTACGAACAAAGCAATTTCTACATTCAATTATCGCTCTTGTTCTCGTGATCTTTTCTTTGCCCAGTTTTCCAGCAAGTGGATTATCAAATCCTTTTTCTTGCCTGGTGTGTAATCCTTGGGAAAATATTTATCAATTTCCTTCATTTGAAAAGATAATTTCTCTCTTTGGTTTGGTTTTTCCTCAGAAAGCGTATCTTCAATAAAGTCTGCAGTAAGTTCACCATCATGACTTAATCTCTTGAATTCCTGACATTGAGCTAATGATGGAGTTCTTTGATTTTCAATAATCGCATTCACCAAATCAAATTGTTCCGATTCCGTTAAATATGACAATTCAACAGCTGGATTAAATGCAATTTTTATCTCATTCTCATTTCGTCCATCCACCATTTCCTGCAATGGTTCAATAAGATAGGTTAAACGTATAAAACGTCTAATTTGATTCATGCTAACACCTATCTGTTCACCTAATTTTGCTGCACTCTCTGACTTCCAACCAACTTGGTTGGAAGTAGTTTTATCATATTCAACATGAACATCATCAACATTAATATCTACTTTTTTACCTTGATGTTTCATAGCTTCTAAGCGCATTTTATAGGCATAACCTCTTTCGCTAGGATAAATGTTTTCACGCTGAATATTTGAATCTACCATCAGAATTGTTGCATGATCATCATCCAAATCTCGTATGATAACATTCATTTCGGTTTTTCCTAGCTGTGACATGGCAAATTTACGCCTGTGACCAGAAATCATTTCATAAGTTCCATCTGGTTTAGGCCGTACAAGTGCAGGCATCAGCATATCGTTTTCTTTGATTGAATCAATCAGCTTCGCCATATCCTCATCCATAGTTACATGAAATGGGTGACCTTCAAAATCTTTAATTTTGTTTATAGGGATTGTCATTACCTTTTCGGTATTGGCTTCCTGTCTTTCTTCTTCTGTAGAAAATAAGGAGTCATAGCTTGGCAATCCTAAGTCTAATTTTGGCAAGTTTGCCACCTCCTTTTAAAATAAAGTGAGTTGTATATTCTTTTTTAATACATGATGATTCCATTCTTCAATCGCTTGATCTGATGTTGGCTCAGTTTTCGTTCTTTTAGAGCATAACGTACAGATAACATACTGGCCATAATATCCATTGATTCTTTTACTGTTCCAATCAATTACTACATGGGCAGTTGAATGACAAAACGGACATCGTTTGATTCTAGGCATCCAGCAATCTAAAAGATTCTACAACCACATTTGTGGAATAATTCTTTTTACCATTTTTCTCATATGAGTTTGTTCGGATATTTCCTTCAATGTGATAAGCTGTATCCTTTTCTCCTTTTCTACAGATGGCATTCGCTATTTCTCCAAATGCGATACAGTTAATATAATCTGAATACGAATTAATTCCATCTCTTGTACAAATTAAGCAAAACTTCACAAAAGAATTGCCCTTATCATTTTTAGTAACTTCAATATCTCTTGAGAGTTTTCCATTCAATAAAACATAATTGTTTGTCATTTACATTTTTCTCCTATCTATTTAATTCTTCTTTGTGCTTTACTTTTTGATTGTTGATTAATTCCTTTGTAAGATTTGCATAAGCTAAAGCTACTTTAGAGTCTTTGGCATACGCATAGATACTCTTACCGGAAATACTTGCTTCACTCGCTTTCGTTGCTTTTGGAATGATTGTATCAAACACACGAATATTCTTTCCGAAACTTTCTCGAATCGTTTCAATCGTACTCTTTGTTAGATTCGTATTTAGATCCGCAAGCGTCATTACAATACCGGTGATTTTTAGATTACTATTAATCTTACGTTGAACTTTTCCTACCGTCTGTAATAACTTAGTCATTCCTTTTGCAGGAAGATACTGCGTCTGTACTGGTATCAGTACTTCATCAGCTGCTGATAAAGCATTAACCGTCAACATACCTAATGATGGTGGACAATCAATAAAGATGTAATCATATTGATTTCTCAATGGCTCAATACAATTACTTAAAGTCTGTTCTCTGTTGATCACACTTACTAAACGCATTTCAAAATCAGCTAATTCAATATTTGCCGGAATTAAATCCACATGTTCTTCATGATGTAAGATTAACGATTCATAATTAATATCATTGTCATTGATATAATCATCAAGCATAGATGAAACAGAGTGTTCCAATGAATCATTGTTTTTCCATCCAAGACAACTTGTAAGATCACCCTGAGGATCAAAATCCACAATCAATACATTGCATCCATTGCGAGCCAAACCAATGGCCACATTCTCTGTAGTTGTAGTTTTGCCGACACCACCTTTTTGATTTGTGACTGCGATTACTTTACATTTTGGCATAATAAAAACTCCTTTCTCATATATCAGGATTTTCTGGCTATGTAAAAGGAGTTTGCTCATATTGTCTTGTTTTATGCTTCTATACGCTTATGTTTGGCCACTCATCAAGTGTTCTTAAAAGATGCACATTAGCTGAGAGCCTATTTTTATTAGCTGGAAGCAGTCAAAATATTTGAATCAAGCTAATTTCTATTGTCTGAGAAAGCAGTAAAAATCATCCAATTTCTGATAAGAAAAAAGCGACAAAATCAACAGACTCTATCGCTTAGTTACATGGATTACAAAGTATTGAAAACCCTTTGTTTAATAAATAAATGGTGCCCCCGAAAGGAGTCGAACCTTCGACCTGCGGTTTAGGAAACCGACGCTCTATCCACTGAGCTACGGAGGCATATTTTCTATTCAATTTTTACAGTTCTAGCCAATCATTTTTAACTCTTAGGAGGCGATTGCATTCTCCAGCTGTGCTACGAGGACATTTCTTATTTAATTTTATCACTTTTTGGCCACTCACTCATAACTCTTAGGAGGCGAATGCTCTATCCAACTGAGCTACTGGGACATATCATGATTTTAACACAATTCTGTAAAATCAACGATTGTTTTTACATGGTTTTTTTCAAACACCTTTTGATTGTTTGGATTTACTAAACCAATACACTCAATATTTAATGATCGAGCTGTATTGATCGCATACATCGAATCCTCAAATACAATCGCACTTTCTGCAGTTGTATTTAAATCTTTCAATACATACTCATAGATATCCACTTCTCTTTTTGACATCTTCAATTCATCTGCTGAATATACATTCTCCATATATTCCAACATACCAAGTCGATCTAATACTTTTTCAGATAATGCCCTTGTGTTTGATGTTAATACAGCCATCTTTTTATTTTCTGAAGCACACTTCTTTATATAATCCAAAGCACCCTTCTTTGCCTCAATATGATACGCATATTGATTCAAGATATCTTCATTTACTTCATTGAACATCCAAGCCTCATCTTGTTTAGTATGAAATCTTTCTTTAATGTATGTTAAAACTTCCGAAAATTTCATCGTAAAAAAGATTTGACGAGCCTCTTCCATACTCATATACAAATCCATCTTTTTAAATAAACGAATGATGGCATCTTCCCATACGTGCATCGATTCAATTAATGTATCATCTAAATCAAAAAGTATTGTTTCCATATTTCACCTAAATGGTGCGCCTGACAGGTCTCGAACCTGCAACCGCCAGAATCGGAATCTGATACTCTATCCAGTTGAGCTACAGGCGCACTACTTGATAATTATAGCCTAAATTAGTTTCATAATCCATTAAAATGTGGTATAAAAGTTAAGGTATATTTTAGGAGGAGAATATTTTTCATGGCAAAACGAATTATTCAAGTTGAAGAAAAAGTACCCGCAAATCTGCTGATACCATTAAGTATTCAACACATGTTCGCAATGTTTGGAGCCAGTGTATTAGTACCATTCTTATTCGGTATTAACCCAGCTATCGTACTATTCATGAATGGTATCGGAACATTGTTGTTTATTTTTATCACAAAAGGAAAAGCCCCAGCCTATTTAGGAAGTAGCTTTGCCTTCATTGCTCCCGCAAATATCATTATCGCAAAATTTGGATATCCATACGCATGTGGTGGATTTGTTGTGGTTGGTTTTTGCGGATGTTTATTGGCAATGATCATCAAGAAATTTGGAACTAAATGGATTGATATCGTACTACCATCTGCCGCGATGGGACCCGTTGTTGCATTAATTGGTCTAGAATTATCTTCATCTGCTGCAAATACAGCTGGAATTCTAGGAGATAACATTGACCCTAAAAACGTGATTGTTTTTGCGGTTACACTTGGTATGGCCGTAATTGGAAGTGTATGCTTCAAAAAATTCTTAAGCGTCATTCCAATCTTAATTGCCGTAGTTACAGGATATTTAACTGCTGTTGCCGTAGGCATTGTAGACTTTACTCCTGTATTAGAAGCAAGCTTTATTTCAATTCCAAACTTCCAAGCACCAAAATTCAGTATGGATGCCATTCTAATGATGCTTCCCGTATTATTAGTTATCGCATCGGAACACATTGGTCACCAAATCGTTACAGGTGAAGTTGTAGGAAGAAACTTAATCAAAGATCCAGGACTACATCGCTCTTTATTTGCAGATAACTTCTCAACAATGATTTCAGGTTTAATTGGATCTGTTCCAACTACAACTTACGGAGAAAACATTGGAGTTATGGCGATTACTGGCGTATACAGCGTACAAGTTATTGCTGGAGCTGCCATCCTATCCATCATCTGTTCATTCATTGGTCCATTATCTGCATTGATTCAAACAATTCCAAATCCAGTTATCGGTGGAATCAGTTTCTTACTATACGGTATGATTGGTACAAGTGGATTAAGAATTCTTGTCGACCAAAAAGTAGATTATGGAAAAAGCGTAAACATGATCTTAACATCCGTTGTATTCGTTGTTGGACTTAGCGGAGTAACAATTCACTTAGGAAATATTTCCTTATCAGGAATGGTACTTGCTTGTATCACAGGAATGATCATGTCTTTACTATTCTATATCTTTGAAAAATTCCATTTATTAAATGAAGAAGCATAAACTAAAAATTGTCATCATTCACGATGACAATTTTTTTAGTGCTTTGCATCATAATAAATCGATGCTTTTACTTTTTCTGTGTGTTCTTTACCACAAAGCTTTTCTAGAATCGCAAACGCAAACTCAATACTTGCTGCTGCACTTACACCCGTAATGATGTTTCCGTCTGTAACGGCATATTCATATTGATATTCGCCACCAAAATCTTCATCCATATCTTTAAAACAAGTATATTTCTTACCTTTTAAGATACCCTCATGACCTAAGATTGTTGGAGAAGCACAAATAGCTGTCAATACTTTATTTTCGGCAAACTCATGAGCTAATTTTAATACTTCTTCATTCTTTTCTAGCTTTTGATAATGTGGACCACCAGGTAAAACTAAACAATCCACATCACTAAAGTCATATTTGTTCATTGGAAACACACTCGAATAGGTTACGCCAAAACGACCTGTAACCTGTTCCTCATTGTTGACACCAATCATATCCACATCAAGTCCACCACGTCTAAGTAAGGCAATTGGACCCATAGCTTCTAATTCTTCAAATCCATTTTCTAACAAAACTGCAACTTTCACGTTCATCACCTCTTAAAATAATTATACAACAGAGTATAATAATTGTGAAAGGTTGTGATTATATGAAAGAAACAAAAACAGAAGCTATCTCATCGGCAATTCTATGCATTTTATCTGGCTTAGTCTTATGCATATTTAACGTCTCCATATTAACAACAATTACGCGAGTTATTGGATGTATCTTTTTAGTCATTGCGATTCTATTTCTATATACATATTTCAAGAAAAGAAATAGTACAACACTAACAACTCTTGTATTAGGCATATTCTTATTGTCTGTAGGCCTATATATGAGTTTTGAACCAAAAAAATTCATTAGTATTTTACCTATGCTTGTAGGAATTCTATTGATTATTAATTCCCTATCTCATTTTCAAAAAGTATTACTCTTAAAAGATAATGGTTTTGAACAATGGAAAGTCAATCTTGCCGGAGCTATCTTTATCTTAGTTGTCGGAATTGTATTACTTATGAAACCCATTCAATCCTTAGACTTTATTTTCTCTTTAACTGGATTCTTCCTTGTACTAAATGGAATTCTTATCTTTTTAGATCAATATTTCATCCAAAAAACGAATTTATAAATCGAAGCACACCCTGCTCATTATTTGTATAGTCGCTAATATATTTAGCGGCTTTTTTTGCCTGTGCACTCCCATTTCTCATCGCAACTCCATATCCACAAGAGGCTAGTAAATTCACATCATTTCCGTTGTCTCCAAAAGCCATTACACAATCTATAGAGGTGTTTTTCTTCCTACAAATGAATTGAATAGCTTCAAGCTTCCCAACATCCTTCTTGCATAATTCAGTTCCGAGTCTTCCAACATCATAAAACCGATATTCTGGATGCTGTTTTAAGATTGATTTTTTTAATTTCAAGATTGGAAGTCCCGCAAAACACACCTTATCATATAAAGGTACCTCTAAAGATATACTCTTCTCAAATTCAGTCTCTCTTAATGCTTTTATATAATGCTCATCAAAGGGAATTGCTGAAGCAAGCTTTTTTAATCCATTCATAAATGATATATCAAACATCGAATAACGACCATTTTGCCAAACATAACTAATCATATGATGTTTCTTTGCTTCTTCTACCAATTCTTTTACTTCGTCTTTTGAGAGTCGCGTAAAACACTTTATTTTCCCATCTAAAAAATCATGTATTTCTAAACCGTTCGAACTTGCTACAAAACCATTGTATTCTCTTAGTTTTAGTTTTTCGATAACTTCATCCAACTCTTCATAAAACCTTCCAGTCACAATCCCAACTACAATACCTTTTTGTTCAAGTTCAATTATTTTATAAACTGTATCTTTATCAATATGTTTATGTGAATCATATAGTGTTCCGTCTAAATCAAAAACGACAATTTTAACCATTTTTTACCTCTTTGCTAGAAAACCTACTAAATATATATTATTATAATAAAAAGAAAAGGGGAATAAAAATGAAAATATCTACAAAAGGTCGCTATGCCCTTCGCCTACTTATAGATTTAGCTCAACATAATGATTCAGGCTTTATAACACTAAAGGATATTGCCGACAGACAAAACATCTCTAAAAAATATTTAGAACAAATCGTTCCAATTCTTACAAAAAGTGGAATAGTTCAATCCAACCGTGGTTTTCAAGGGGGATATAAGCTCGCAAAAAATCCAGACCAAATCCTTGTATATGACGTA
>OGQF01002123.1_pt1 | contig 11983 bp, 10 predicted proteins | sample 1553141 | NCBI WGS metagenome assembly OGQF01 (sample SAMEA2580005, study PRJEB22360) | human gut metagenome | biome: human gut; feature: human-associated habitat; material: faeces | place: Denmark | collected 2008/2010
AAAAAGAAATAGAAGAAAGACAATTTAAAAATAAAAAAATATATGTATATGTTATATATATTCTTTTAATTGGTATTATATTATATTTGGTAGGTAATCTATTAAGTAGTACATTACGAAATTTATGCTATATATTTAATATTTCCGAAGTAGTAATAGGAGCGGCACTTGGAGTAGCTACTAGTACACCAGAATTTATTACTTTTATAGAGAGCCAAAGATTTCATAAAAATGCTAATAAAGAATTAGGAATAATAGAAGCAAGTAATAATTTGTTAGTTTCTAATACATTAAATTTATTTATAATTCAATCACTTTCTATAGTAATAATCTATTTTTTGGAATAATTTAATAAATTTAGAATATACTTACTATAAGAATGATAGAGGTGATACAGATGATTTATGAAGCATATGTAAAAGAAAGTAAAATTATTGATAAAACAGATGAAGAAAAAAGCTTAGACTTAGTAAAATCTTTAATTAAAACAAAATATGAACTAGATTCAGCTTGCAAAAATTTTGAATTTGCAGAGGGAGAACTTGTGGATTATTATTCATACCAAATAAAAGCAAATCAAGCTAAAATTAATTATTTATTAAAGAAAATAAAAAGGAGAGGTTTAATAATAGATAACATTCAGGAAAAGAGTATTAAAAATTTAACCAAGCAAGAAGCAATATAATGTATATTTGTCCATATATAATCATAAATATTATTAGGAGTGATGTATATGGACTATAATAATATGCTGGTTTTATCTGCAACAATATGTTTTGCTTTTCTATTTGGAAGAATATTTGTAAAGCCAATTAAATTTATATTTAAAGTAGTTTTAAATTCGATTTTAGGCTGTTTGTTAATAGCATTAATAAATTATATAGGATTAAATTTTAGTTTTCATATAGGAATCAATATTTGGACTTCAGCTTTAGTTGGAATTTTAGGAATACCTGGTGCAGTTTTGCTTATAATATTAAAAATCTTTATAATTTAGAAGATGAAATTTTCCTACTAAGAGAACTTTGTACTATATAAAAATAAAACCGGAATTTTAAGGAACATCCTTAAATCCCGGTTTTGTTTATTCAACAGTTACAGATTTAGCTAAGTTTCTAGGTTTATCTACATCTAATCCTTTTTCTTTAGAAATATAGTAAGAAAGTAATTGTAATGGTATTATAGACAAGATAGGAGAAAGGCAAGTAGATGTTTCTGGTATGTTAATTACTTTAAAAAATTGAGATTCGTCAATTTTTTGATTAGTAATTACTAACGTTTTTGCTCCTCTTGTAATTACTTCTTGCATATTACTAATAGTTTTTGGGGCTAGATTAGGATTTGTAATAATTCCTACTACGGTAACATTATTTTCTATTAAGGCTATAGGACCATGTTTTAATTCGCCTGCTGCATAGCTTTCAGAATGAATATATGAAATTTCTTTTAATTTTAAAGATCCTTCTGAAGCTACATAATAATCTAATCCTCTACCTAAAAAGAACATATCTGTTTCTTTATAAACTGTGTTTGCAAAATCCTTAACTTCAGCTACATTTTTTAAAGCTAATTCTGCTTTTTTTGGTAATTCTAAAAGTTCTTTTTTTATGGCATCAATTTCAGAAAGAGGAACTCTATCTAAAACTTCTGCAAAATATAATGCTAATATATTTAATAGCACAACTTGTGATGTATAAGCTTTTGTAGAAGCAACTGCAATTTCTGGACCAGCATGTGTATAAATACAATAATCTGATTCGCGAGTAATAGAACTTCCAATAACATTTGCTACAGCGATAGTTTTCGCACCTTTATCTTTAGATAATTTTAATGCAGCAATAGTATCTGCAGTTTCACCAGATTGACTAATAAAAATACATAGAGTATTTTTATCTATTAAAGGATCTCTATATCTAAATTCTGAAGCAATATCAACTTCGGTAGGTATTTTACATAGTTTTTCAAAAGTAGATTTAGTAGCAAGACCAGCATTCATTGCTGTACCGCATGCAACTATGTAAATTCTATTTATATTTTCCAAAAAGTCCTTAGAAACTTCGAAATCATTAAAAGCAATCTTATTTTCAGACAATTTTGACCCGATTGTTTCTCTTATAGAATTTGGTTGCTCATAAATTTCTTTTAACATAAAATCATCATAGCCATCTTTTTCAGCAGAAGCAGTATTCCACTCTATACTTTTAATTGGCTTTTTGATTTCATTTAAATTGTTGTCATAAAAAACGATATTATTTCTAGATAGTACTGCAAATTCACGATCATTTAAAAAATAAAAATCTTTTGTAAATGATAAAATAGCAGGGATATCTGAAGATATATAATTTTCATCTAAACCTTTACCTATAACTAAAGGACTATCCTGTCTTACAACAATCATATTATCTGGATAAAACTTACATAATATTTCTAATGCAAAACTACCTTTTAAATCATCACAAGCAACTTTTACAGCTTTTAAGAAATCTTTTTCTTTTTTGTAATAAAAGTTAATTAAGTTAGGAATAACTTCTGTATCTGTGTCTGAAAAGAAAGTATAGTTATTTTCCTCTAAAAATTTTCTTAATTCATGATAATTTTCTATTATTCCATTATGTACAACTGCAAAAATATTATCATTATCATAGTGAGGATGAGAATTAGTTGCAGATGGTTTTCCATGGGTAGCCCATCTAGTATGACCTATACCAATAGTTCCTTCTAAAGTATTAATTCCATCCATTGCTTCTAAATTTGCAATTCTACCTTTTTCTTTCATAATTTTTATGCCATTATTTTCGATAGTGGCAATACCTGCAGAGTCATAACCTCTGTATTCTAGTCTAAGTAAACCATTAATTAAAATTGGTTTAGCCTTTTTGGTTCCTATATAACCAATAATTCCACACATAATATATTGTACCTCCTATAAAATTTGTCAAAAAGTAACAATATAGCTACACAATTAGATTTGTTCTACTATTACTAGTAGTCTTTGCTAATATTTATGGTAGTAGCATACCACAGAGTACCCGCCGAAAAATTCGATAAACTCTGACCTCGTCAACACAAAATGTGTCCTGGCGCTTTTTAATGTCATTTATATAATATAAAATTGCCTCCTTCCATTTTAATTTATCTTGTAAACTTTTTGACTCACGATATTATATTATAATAAAATTAAGAAAGTATCAAGTCCTTAATAAAAATACTTTTCGACTAAAAAGACTAATTAATTTAAATGGCATATGAATTTTGCTGAAAATATGGTATAATAAATGAACTAAAAACTTAGGAGGATAAAAAGATGAAGAAGACAAATGTGTTCTTAAAAAAAATAGGGCGGAGGTATTGGCTAATTTCAAAAAATGGAATTGTAAGCTTTATAGGGAAAGTAGAACCTTCAGAAGGATATAGTGTAGTCATTTCTGATAAAAAAGTACCAGGATATACAATTAAAATATTAAAAGTGAATAAAAATAAATACCAAATTTTATTGGAGTTATTAACAGTATTTCTTAGGAACATTGAAAAATATCAATATGAAGGGAAATATATGGTATCTGCTAACTTAGACATGTACGATTATAATATAGAAACAAACTGTTCATGGGCAATTGGAAATCCAAAGGAAAAAGGAGCGAAGTTTAGAGTAGAAATTGACTACTGCAACCCAAAAAATGCTTACAATTTAATATGCCATTATATCGAGCTTGCAAAGCAAAGTCCAGAAACAGACGAAATTATGGCTTATGATATAGACATGATGGGCTAAACTACAAAATTAAACTGGAAGTGGGGAAGGATTGCTATTCTTCCCCATAGTAAAATTTATAAATGAGGGATAATAATGCAGAATAAATTTAATATTGAAGAAGAAATAAAAAATTTACCACCTAAACCAGGTGTTTATATAATGCATGATAAAAACAATAATGTTATATATGTAGGAAAAGCAATTTCTTTAAAAAAGAGAGTAACCTCATATTTTAGAAAAACAAATAAAACTGAACGAATAAAGAAGATGGTTTCATTAGTAGATTATTTTGAATATATAGTTGTAAATAACGAAGCAGAGGCACTCATTTTGGAATGTAATTTAATAAAGAAATACAGACCAAAATTTAATGTATTATTAAAAGATGATAAAACATATCCATATATCAAAATAGATGTAAAATCTGATTTTCCCAATGTTATTATAACAAGGAGATTGCTAAATGATGGGTCAAAGTATTTTGGACCATATGCCAATCCAGGGGCTGCTAAGGAAATGGTTGATTTTATAAAAAATAAATATAAAATTAGGCAATGCAGAAGCTTTAAATCTACACAAAGACCATGCTTAAATTATCATATAAAAAAATGTTTTGCACCATGTGTAGGTTATATTTCTAAAGAAGAATATAGGAAGCAAATAGACGAAATAATAGATTTATTAGATGGAAAAACGAGTAAAGTACTTAAAGAATTAGAAATGCAAATTAAAGAGTCTGCAAGTAAGTTAGAATTTGAAAAGGCTGCATATTTAAGAGATAAAATGGTAGCAATAGAAAGAATTTCGGAAAAACAGAGAGTATCAAATATTTCTGAAAATAATATAGATGTTATTGGTATTGCAAAAAATGATTTAGAAGTTTGTATAGAAATATTTTTTGTAAGAGGAAGTAAAATGGTTGGAAGAGAATATTACTTTTTCCAAGATTTAATAGATATGTCAGATAATGAAATTTTGTCAGGATTTATTAAACAATATTATATGGATAATCCAAATTTACCTAACAAGATTATGATGAGAAATGAACCAGAAGATAAAGAAACAATCGAAACATGGCTTTCTAATATTGCAAATAGAAAAGTAGAAATAAAAACGCCACAAAAAGGAGAAAAACTTCGTTTTGTTGAAATGGCTGAAAACAACGCAGAGATTACATTAAAAAATAAATTTGAGGATAAAAATAGTTTATTACTAGAACTAAAAGATGTATTAAAAATGGATAAAATGCCAAGAAAAATAGAATGCTACGATATATCTAATATATCTGGAACAAATATTGTAGCTGGAATGTGTGTAATGCAAAATGGCATAATAAAAAAGAATTTATCTAGAAGATTTAAAATAAAAACGGTTTATGGTCAAGATGACCCAAGGTGTATGGAAGAAGTAATAGAAAGAAGACTTAAACATTCATTAAATGGTAATAGTACAGGTTTTGGTAACTTACCAGATGTAATATTTGTAGATGGTGGAATTACACAAATAAGAGCAGCAAAAAGAGTAATAAATAAGTTAAATGTAGATATAAAAATTTTTGGAATGGTAAAAAATGATAAACATAGAACTAGGGCATTAATGGATGAAAATAGAAACGAAATAGAAATTTCGGAAGAATTATTAAATTTAATTACAAAATTTCAAGATACAGTTCATGATACCGCAATTTCATATCATAAAAAGTTACGTGAAAAAGAAATGACAGAATCTGTATTAGATAAGATTTCTGGAATAGGAGAGGCAAAGAGAAATTTGTTATTAAAAAGATTTAAAACAGTTAGTAACATAAAAAAAGCATCAGAAGAAGAAATAATGACCGTTAAAGGAATAAACAAAGAATTAGCAATAAAAATAAAGCAGGAATTGCAATAAATATAAATAGAGCTTATACATTAGTGGTAATACTTTCTGTACTAAAGAATTATAGCGAACCTAAGATTTTCTTAGAATTTACATTTGTTAGAAAATCTTAGGTTCGCTTTTATGTAGACAAAATTGGCTAAAAATGATATAATTATATTCGCTAAAAAAGTTGAAGGGAGAAAAGAAAGAATGAAGAAAAAGCGGTATATATTTTGGAATGAGGGAAATCTTATAATTCGGTCAACATGGTCGAATACAGCAGTAAGAGTAACAAGTAATGGAAAAGATATGTTTACAGCCAAAAGACTATTGCCATATGAATTTGAAGAAGAAGTTTCCAAAGCAGAACCCAAAGAACCTAGCAAAAAAGGAATAATATTTAGTATGATAGCTTTTTATACAGTGGTTGCTATAATTTGTGTAAAATTTGGGGGAATTGTAGCCGGGATTATAGCAGCTTCTTATTTAATAGCAACGTCGTCTGTACCATTATATTTTTTATTAATTGATATAGTATATGCAATAAAAAATAAAGAATCGGTACAGACAACATATATTCTAAATAAAATAGGAAGTTGTTTTAGTCAGTCAAAAGATATAAATTCAGAAAAAATACAATTAAATAATATCAGAAATATATTATACAGTTTTGCTACTACACCATGGATTTTAATGACAACAAAAATAAACATTATAATAATTATGTCAATAGTAATTATACTTGCTATAATAAATGGTATGTCATTTAGAAAACCAAAAATGATAAAGTTCTTAGCGAAGCTTAATGAATTACTTATATATAGAAAGCCAACTGAGGAACAGGTAGAAATGGTTATTTTTGGAATAAAAGTTTTAAAAACATATGAAACCGGTATTTTTTATCATTTCTAAAATTTTCAAAAAGATGAAAAACAGCCATAAACTATATTAGTTAAGGCTGTTTTTTTGCTTTAATATAATAGGGATTTTAAGGACCGTCCCCGAATCCCGATTTATAATAAAATTCCAGATTCTAAGGCTAATTTTATCATTTTCGTTAAGCCTTGTTCACGTTCTTCTGGAGTAGCTTGTTTATTTATGAATTGTGAGTCTACAACTGTCATTAAGCAAGCTGCTTTTTTCTTTAATACTTTTGCATTATAAAATAGGGCGAATGCTTCCATTTCTGCTGCAATAGGATGTATGTCTTTTGGAATTCTATTAAAGAATTTTTTGGGATTTGTCATGTAAAAATCAACTGCATCTGTACAAACTGTGTTTCCTTCTACTACTTTTATGTTAGAAATATTTGAAACTTGTTTTATTACAGAATTAAGATTTTTGTCAGCAGAGATTGTATGACAATCTTCATTATTAAATGTAAGAGCATAGTTTCCTTCTGTATAAACATTGTCTGCTAAAACAACATCAAATAAATCTAATTCTTTAATATAGCCTCCACAAGATCCTATTCTTATAATATTTTCTACATTGTAAAATTTATATAATTCATATGAATAGATTCCAACACTTGGCATTCCCATACCATGTGCCATAACTGAAATTTCTTTACCCTTATATAAACCTGTATATGCAAGCATATTTCTTACAGAGTTAACTAATTTTGAATCTTCTAAAAAATTTTCTGCTATATATTTAGCGCGAAGTGGATCTCCTGGCATGATAACTGTTTTTGCGAAAGCATTTGATTTTGCTTCATTATGTGGTGTCATATTAAACCTCCTAAAAATTATAATTAACAATTATAGTATAACATAATATTAAAAATTTATAATATTGTGATATACAAATGTAATATAAAATTAATATTGTGGAAATATACAATTTAATGTAAAAAATGTATAATATTTGTAGAAAAAGCGTAAAGGAGAGAAGATTTATGTGGACATGTTTATATTTAAGCCATATTGTAGTAATTATAATGATTATAATAGCTATATTAGGTATTGTGTATGGAATAAGCCAAAAAAAAATTAAAGTATATCAAGTTATTATAATATTCTTATTTTGTGTAATTTCGATGGCATTGGTTACTGGAGTAACATCAATGCAATATATAAATTCCGAAAATGATGAAATACGAGAATTAGAAGGTGACACAAAAACAAATTATTGGACATACGATGAAGAGGCAATGTCAAGAATTGAAACACCTTCATTAGAATATACGAAATTAGTAGATTTAGAAACAGGTAATTTGGTAGCCATTAAAGAAAAAGCTATAGAAACAGGAAAAGAAATAGTAGATTTATCTAATAAAGAAAAAGCAGATGAAGTATGTAAAGCAATTGACATTAAAGAAGAATTAGAACTTTCAGAAAATTACTTAGTTACTTTAAATTCTAAAGAATTTATAAAAGCTAATGAAGATATTTACTATGTAACATATAATTATACTTATACAGATGAAAATCTAAAAGAAGAAGGAAAAATATATTATATTGTAAATGAAGATAACCAAATGAAAACAATGGTTATGACAAATATTAATAACGAAAGTAAAGAAGTAGAATTTGAAGGAAGAGTATTAGAAATTATAAATACAATGAAATTCTAAAAGGAGGTATATTTCATGGTAATAGCACTAAATTTTATTTTTGATATTATAGTAGCAGTTCTAGTATACGAATATTTTAAAAGAAATAAAGAAACAGAAGCATTTGCAGCTGCAGTTATTATAAAAGTTGCATATTATTTATCATCAACAATAATTATGGGGCAATTTAATTTTATAGGGCTAATAATATATACATTAGTAATGATTTGTGTAGCTAGATTATACATAATAATTGCAAAAGAAATACACAAAAGAAAATTACACCCAGCATTATTTATAGTTATTATAGCTTTAATAGGAGCGTTAATAATGTCTTTTATAGGTGAAATTTTATATACATTATTATTTAAACTAGTAACTTTATTTTCAGCTACATTACAATATTCATTAGATAAAATTTCATAAATACTTGAACAAGAAAAAATAGTATGATAGAATGAAGAAAATTAATTAAGATATGAGAGATTAAAAAAAAACCGATTTTGGCGATTTTTTTAATCTCTCTTTTTCATTTAGTATAAAAGTTATAGCAAATGCTATATTTAATAATATTTACAAATGAGTAAAAATTTTGCATTTGTTTGTTTTAGGAAAGGAGATAATAATATGAATACTAAGTACATTTTTGTAACAGGTGGGGTTGTTTCTGGTTTAGGAAAAGGAATAACAGCAGCTTCGTTAGGAAGACTATTAAAAAATAGAGGATATAAAGTAACAATACAGAAATTTGATCCGTATTTAAATGTTGACCCAGGTACAATGAGCCCATATGAACATGGAGAAGTATTTGTTACAGATGATGGAGCAGAAACAGATTTAGATTTAGGACACTATGAAAGATTTATAGATGAAAATTTAAGCAAAGATTCTAGTATAACAATGGGGAAAATATATTTAGAAGTGTTAGAAAAAGAACGAGAAGGAGAATACCTAGGCAAGACAGTACAAGTAATACCACATGTTACAAATAAAATAAAAGAAAAAATATACAGTTTCGAAGATACGGATACAGATATAGTAATTACAGAAATAGGTGGTACTGTTGGAGATATAGAAGGTCTTTCAATAATAGAAGCAATTAGACAAGTTGGACTAGAAAAGAACCCTGAAGATGTATTATATATTCATGTAACTTTACTCCCATATATAACAGGGTCAAACGAAATAAAGTCAAAACCAACTCAACACTCTGTTAAAGAATTACAATCATATGGGATAAAACCAAATATATTAGTTTGTAGAAGTGAAATAGACATTCCAGATTCTATAAGAGAAAAGTTGGCCTTATTCTGCAATGTAAGAAAAGAAAATGTTATAGAAAACAAAACTGTAAAATGTTTATATGAAGTACCACTTATGCTAGAAAGAGAAGGACTAGGAAGGGCAGTATGTAATTTATTAAGATTGGATAATTATGTCCCAGACAATACAGAATGGCAAGAAATGATAGATAAAATAGAAAATATAGACAAAAGCTCTATACCATATTCTTGGTTTCAATCCCACGGGATTCTTATTCAAGAAGGATTATATCCTAGGTTAGCGTATTTAAAAGCTGTAGATGAACTCTATTTTAAGGAGGATAAGTAAATGGCCCAATCACAAAACGAACAAAATAAGCCAAAAACACAAAAGACAAACAGAAGAAAACTAGACATTTGGAATAAACTAGCCGTATCCGTCTTATCTATATTTTTAGTTGGATGCATCTCCGTATTCTTCGTTCTTGTTAACATTATCAACGATCCTGACGGCATGCGTTTTTCGCAAGACGGTTTGACTACATTATCCAATTCAAGACTTTACGATGCTTCAGGCAACGTATTCTATGAACTTGGAGATGAGATCCGTGAAGACGTAACCTACTCACAAATTCCACAATCTGTTGTCGATGCTTTTTTATCAATTGAAGATTCACGTTTCTTCGACCACAATGGATTTGACTTGCCACGTTTTTTGAAATCTGCTATGGCAAACTTGAAATCTGGAAGTCTTGCTCAAGGTGGTTCTACATTAACCATGCAGATGATTGATAATGCATTTACTAAGAACCAGGAAAAGAAATTAGAAACTGAACAGGGTACGATCACAACCGTTCAAAAATTAAAATTAAAAGTTCAAGAAATCTATCTTTCATTGATTGCTGAACAAAGCATTAATAAAGAACAAATCTTTGAATACTACGTAAACCGTATTTGGTTTGGTTCAGGAAACAATACACGTGGCATTCAAAAAGCCGCACAATACTTCTTTAACAAAGATGTATCCCAATTAAATTTAGGTGAGGCTGCCTTCTTGGCAGGTTGTATCAATGCACCAGATACATACAATCCATTAAACAATTTAAACGAAGCAAACACAAAGCTAGATCATTTAAAAGCTGCTCAAAATCGTAGAAATGTAACTTTAGAATTGATGTTGCAACATGGTTATATTACGGAAGAAGAATTTAATCTTGCTTCAAACCAAGATTTGTCATTCTCTTTAGAATATGTAGAGCGTACAAGTGATGATCCAAATCAAGCTTATATCGCACAAACATTAAGTGAGGTTATGGAATTAACTGGACAAGATCCGGCCATTATTCCAATGGATATCTATACCGCACTAAATCAAGATGCTCAAAAACAAGCTGATGAAATATGTAACGGTAACATCGTTCAATTCCCTAACGAATATTTCGATGTTGGTTTCTCAATGATTGAAAACGATACGGGGGAAATTATTGCAGTTGGACCTGGCCGTCGTTATCACTCAGACTCCGTAAAAATTGATTACTCAACCGAACCAAATCAACCAGGTTCAAGTATGAAACCATTACTTGCCTATGCAAGTACATTTGATATCTTAGGATGGTCTACCTCTCATCAGGTAAACGATAAGAAAAAAGACTATTGGAAAAATGGTTCTTACGCTCCTAAAAACTCAGACGGTAAATACAATGGTATTATGAGTTTACAAGATGCATTAGGTGTTTCAAAAAATACCACAGCCGCTCAAGCTATGATTGATTTAGTAACCGCTAAAGGCTATGATTATTGGATCGATTATTGTAAAAAGCTTGGTTTTAGCGATGAAGTAGCTGAAGGATTTAATGAACAATACGCAATCGGTGGTTCGAGCATGCGTGCAAGCCCAATCCAACAAGCAAGTGCTTACTCAACATTTGCGAATGGAGGTAAGCGTGTAGATGCTCACCGTGTAAGAAAAGTAGTTCGTAGATCCGATAAAAAAGAATTTAAGACAAACGCTAAAACATATGATATTATCAGTGAACAAGCCGCATGGATGATTTCGCAATTACTTGAAAAAGTAGTTTCAGGTGGTTACCAAAACTACAACGAAATTCTTGCGAGCAACTATACAGTATATGGAAAATCAGGTACAACAGACTGGCCTGCGAACCCATATAAAATTCCTGAGGGGGTTGCCAAAGATGAATGGTCAGTAGGCTATACAAATAAATATACAATCGCTTGTTGGAGTGGATATACAACGGATGCCATCACAAACTATGGTATGTATATTACTTGGAATGATTTAAATGTTGCTTCAGCATTCCATATTTCACACTACATGCTTGATTACATGCAAAAATATGCAACATATTCTGCACTTGAAAGACCTAGTGGTATCTCAGACTACAGGGGTGGATACATCAAAGATGAATTCAAATCAAAAGGTGATATAACATCCGAAAACAATGATGCGCAAGATGCTTGTGAAGCCAATGGTGGCGAATGGGATGAAGAAAACCAGACATGTAAAAAGTCTGATGATAAAGAAAGAGA
>OGQF01002124.1_pt1 | contig 11983 bp, 6 predicted proteins | sample 1553141 | NCBI WGS metagenome assembly OGQF01 (sample SAMEA2580005, study PRJEB22360) | human gut metagenome | biome: human gut; feature: human-associated habitat; material: faeces | place: Denmark | collected 2008/2010
CGTACGGGACGAAAAAAGGCGTGCCCAACACTGTGGAATTCACGCCGGTGCATACTACGGCCATGAAGTTGGAAGTCGTGTTGCCGGAGGACAATTCGGCCGGTGTTTTCGAGTGGGAAGTCGAGTGAGATATGGGATTGTGAAAGAGAGTGTGCCGCAAGGGATGTGTTTCTTGCGGCACACTCTTCTTTTTGTCCCGTCATCTTATATCTGTTTCGTGAATCTCTCGGGGAGCAGGGGCATGGCTCCTTTTTGCGTACATACGTAAGCTGAAACGTCCACTGCGAGGCGGTGTGCTTCATGGATGTTTTTTCCGGAAAGGATGGCGACCGTGAAAGCGGCGGTGAAGGAGTCGCCTGCACCTACGGTGTCGGCCACTTCCACTTTCGGGGTGTCTCGATAGGATGTCTCTTCCGGGGTGAATACGAAGCTGCCTCGTGCGCCGCAGGTGAGAATCAAAGCCTTCAGCGCATATCGCTTCAGCAGCGTCCTGCATCTTGCTTCCTGATTCGTACCGGGCAAGTCGAACAGACGTGTCACGATGTCGAGTTCTTCGTCGTTGATTTTAAGGATGTTGCACTTTTGCAGACTGGTGGAGATGATTTCCTGTGTGTAGAAACCTTGCCGGAGGTTGATGTCGAATATCTTCAGCTGTCCGTCTATATCGGGCATCGTATCCAGAAAGCGATTGATAGTGGCACGGCTCACTTCATTACGTTGAGCCAGCGAACCGAAGCAAACAGCACGTGTGCTCAAGGCCAGACGTTTCAGCTCATCCGTAAAGGGAATGTTGTCCCACGCCACGCCCTCTTTGATTTCGTAACAAGGCACGCCCTCGTCATCGAGCGTCACCTGCACCGTACCGGTAGGATAATCAACCTGTTCAATCTGCATCTTCAACTTCTTCTCGTTGAATACTTTCAGAATTTCTTCTCCCAGTTCATCCCTGCCTACGGCACTCACTACACGACTGTCAAAACCAAACTGTGATACATGATAGGCAAAGTTTGCCGGAGCACCACCGATTTTCTTTCCTTCGGGCAACACATCCCAAAGTGCTTCGCCCATTCCTACAATTATATTATTCATGATATACGGGTTTTATTGTTTCCAAAGTTATAAAATTATTTTCTGATACGGAACGTATAATACAAGAGATAAAGCACGCCCACCGTCATTACGGCGATAGCACCATTCTGTCCCATGGAAGTATCCGAAGCTACTCCCATTGCCAACGGAAACACCGTCCCGCCGAAAAGTCCCATAATCATCAAGCCGGAAACTTCGTTTTTCTTACCCGGCAGATAAAGCAATGCCTGCGAGAAGATAACGGAAAACACATTGGAGTTACCGAAACCAATTAAGGCGATGCAGGCATAGATAATTGCCTTTTCATGGAAGATAAACAAACCGATCATGGCAATCAACATCAGCACCACACTAATGCCGAAGAAAGATTTCGGAGACATCTTACGCAAGATGAAAGAACCCAGAAAACAGCCCGCCGTACGGAAAATAAAATAAAGACTGGTTGCAAAAGCAGCATCATCCAATCCCATACCGATGCGCTCCATCAGAATCTTCGGGGCGGTAGTGTTCGTACCTACGTCAATGCCGACATGACACATGATACCAATAAAACAAAGCAGGATAAACGGTTTACCAAGCAGGGCGATGCATTGTCCGAAAGTAGACGGTTTGCCATCTTCTTTCTCCTCTTCAATCTGTGTGACATTGAGCAGAAGAATAGCGATGACGGCCACAATCATATAAATAGGGAACAGGATGCGCCAGCCTAAATCGAAAGTCGGAATGGCCTGTGTCGCTCCCCACATGGCGATATAAGGTGCCAGGAAAGAAGCAATGGCTTTCACAAACTGGCCGAAAGTCAGGCTACTCGCCAAGCGGTCGCCACGCACGATATTGGAAAGTAACGGATTCAGAGAAGTCTGCATCAACGCATTTCCAATGCCCAGGAGGGAGAAGGAAATCAACATCAGCATATAGCTGTCGCCGAAAACGGGTAGCAACAGAGAAGCGAAAGTCACAATCAAACTAAGCAATACGGTTTTCTTCTGACCAATGCGGCTCATCAGCATGCCGGTGGGTACGGAGAAAATCAGGAACCAGAAGAATACCAGTGACGGAAAGATATTCGCCTGTGAGTCCGACAGCCCAAGGTCTGCCTTTACGTAATTGGAGGCAATGCCTACCAGGTCAACGAATCCCATGGCGAAGAAGCAAAGCATCACCGGGATTAGTTTGGAGAGGGAAGAGTTTTTACTATTTTCCATTATTTTATCTTTTATATGATGAATTCTGTTTCCATAGGGCGGAGCACATAATCCTACGGCAATGTATGCATCAGTCCTTTATATAGTTGGTGTATCTCCCGTTCCTTGTTACTTTAAAGCTACGGTATTGTTGGGTTACCACGGCCGTGGTAGCTTCTTCCCACGGCTGTGAAGAGTTCTCACCACGGCCGTGGGAGGATCTCGTCACGGCCGTGACGAACCAACAGAACCGTGGCTTTGAAGAAAGTGTCTCCGCACTTTAATAGAACTCTTCCACTAGGACAGACGTACTCTTCCATAAGGAAAGAAGTATTAGTCTATAGGGAAAGAAGTTTTTACTCTAAAGAAACAGGGAAAGAGCGCATGGAGTTAGGAGAATGAGCTTATTTCTTCAACTTGTAGATCACAAACGAATCTACTTTATACGCTCCTCCTTTACTGTAAAAGTCGATATGAGTGTAAGGTTCCGACGGGAATACTTGATTAGTCATCACAAAACGTCCGCCATCACCAAAGGCTTCCACACTGGATTTGTCAACAAACAGACGGAGTTTCAATTCGTCTTTTCCACTTTCAATGGCTGTCCAGGTCAACATCGGGAAATTCTCATTGAAGCTGACCTCTCCGCTCTTGCGACGATCCATCGAGAATTTCTTTTCTTTCATGTCATACTGCATATCCACTTCTTCGCCTTTGTCATTGTAGAGACGGAAGCCGATTACGTCTGCATGTTGATTTTCAATCGTCAGTTCTATTTCGTATGCACCGTCATTGCCGGGAATCATTTCTTTGATTGTGCGTGTTCCGTTTACTTTGAACGAACGTTTCTTGGAAGCATCGCGCAAAGCCAGCAGTTCGGGAGAGGGAGCTGATTGGAGGTAAGTCTCACCATCTACGGTAAACAGGCCCAAGTCGCGGGGAACGGAGTTCGGACTACGGTATTGGGAGGTAGGAACATCGTTTGCATATTGCCAGTTGCTCATCCATGCGATAGCGATGCGGCGGTTGTCGGGAGCATCACTCCAAGTCACGGTGGCATAATGGTCTTTTCCCCAGTCCATCCATTTGGTTTTGGAGGGTGATTCGTTTACAAACTCTTTTCCGTTGAAGGAGCCTACAAAATATTGAGTGGCCGAGTCACCGAAAGGACCGTCGCCGAGGCTGCAAAGAAGTACCCATTTCTTTTCATTTGTTCCTTCTACCGGGAGTTCGAATAAGTCGGGACATTCCCAAACGTTTCCGTGTGCGCCGTGTCCTTTGCCGAAGCTGCTTTCAAATGTCCAGTCTTTCAGGTTGGGGGAAGAGAAGAATTGCATTTCCTGCCCTACTGCCAATACCATGATCCAGCGTTTGGTGCCTTCGTACCAGAATACTTTCGGGTCGCGGAAGTCACGTGCTTCGGATACTAATACAGGATTGTTTTCGTATTTGGTAAAGGTACGTCCGTTGTCGGTGCTGTAAGCAATGCTTTGCACCTGACGGTCGCCGTTTTGTGTATAGATGGCGACGATGGCGCCTGCACCGAAGCCGGCGGTATTATGATGATCTATCACAGCGGAGCCACTGAAGATAGTACCGAATGCATCCGGGGCGATTGCTACGGGGCGATGTTCCCAGTTTACGAGGTCTTTGCTTATGGCATGTCCCCAGTTCATATTTCCCCATTTGGAGCCGTAAGGGTTATATTGGTAGAAAAGGTGGTATTCGCCGTCTTTGTATACCATTCCGTTCGGGTCGTTCATCCATCCGTAGAGGGGAGAAAAGTGATAGGTGGGACGGAACTTTTCACGGTTGCTTGTATCGAACGTATCGGACAATTTCATTTCCTTGCAGCAAGCGGTGTTGTCCGGCGAAAGGTTGACACGAACCGGGTCGTTGGAGTTCATTTTAAATTTGAAAGAGATTAGTTTGCCGGAATAGTCGGAAAGGTCTACCGGAACAAAGTAATCGACTTTATGGATGGCCAGACGGACATCGAAGTTCTTTACCTCTTTATTATTAATAATCATGCTGATACGCACATCGGGCGATGCATCTTCTACGGGCAACAACAGATACTTCTGGTTAGTGTTGACACGTACGAGGCAATGTCCTTCTCCTAAATCTTTAATTAATAGAGGAGAGTTATCCGCACGGGCGGATAGAGAGATATTCATCACAATCATACAAAATAAAACCGCGAAGGTTTGAATTTGTTTGGAAGAGAGTCTTAAATTCATGCTTTATGGTATTAAGGTTGTTACAGTGCAAAGATAGGCGCTCCGGGATGAAACGCCTATCACTTTTGTTTCAAACACTGTAAAAGATGTTACTTTTCTATTAATAGGTGCTCACTTGAATATCTGATACAGTGATTTCGCCTTTATAACAGCAGAGTGCCCACGGATTCTTCTGCATTTGATAGATGCGGTTCGTGAAAGATAACTGGTCGTTGATGTAAGTCACACAAACCGACTGGTCACTGTAAATCGTCACACGGTATTCATTATCCGCCGGGATATTGAATTTGTTATCAAACAAGTATTTGGCATTGTCACCGTCTTTCTCGAAGTTGGCTTTACCCTCGTCAGCGTTGACGTGGATGCTATACCATGATTTGGAGTCCGTTCCACGGACGAAAGAGATTCCAAAACGATCTGTATTCGAGGATGCTTTTACGGTAAAGGAAATCTTGTTGTGTACTTTCAACCGGTTGAAGATAACGGAAGCTCCTTCGGCCAACGTATAGGTTTTACCGCTTTCTGTTACGTTTCCGTCTTTAGCCATCACTTTTACCTCTTGTGCAGAAGTGTATTTACGGTCGATTGCATCGGGAACTCCAAGGGTTAACGTACCGTCTTCGTGCTGAATGAGGCGTTGTGCCACCAAGTTGCCAGCCCATTCGGGTTCTACATCCCCTACGTTTCCATTATCATTGCCGGCACGGGTAGGACACCAGCCCCAGATGTAACGGTTGGTTCCATCGGAAGCAGTCTTGCCTGCATAGAATGCACGGCTGTCCAGCATACCTTCCCGATTGTCCGGCCATATTCCGGCATCATTGGCGGTGGTTGCTTTCAGTTCTTCAAGTGTTCTGCCTTTGAAGTATTGTACCTTGCGCATGAAGGAAGCTTGTTCCGAATAGACCAGATACCACCAGTCTCCCATCTTGAATACGTCCGGACATTCGTAGAAACGGTCCCACATCATGGTCATAAATGTGCCGGCAGACGCCCACTCTTTCAGGTCAGTAGAGGTGAATTCGGCAATGTGTCCTTTTCCGTTTTTACGGGTGGCAATCAGCATGTGATAAACGCCGTCTTCGGTCTGGAACAGGAACGGGTCGCGGAAGTCATTCTTGTCATAGCCGTACGTATCTCCTTTCAGATAGAAAGTGCGGTTCTTGGTCCATGTTTTAAAGTCGGGAGAGGTAGCCACCATGACTACCTGTGCATTCTGGTCGGAAGAAGGTTTGAATTTATTGCCGGTGTAGAAGGTGTAGTAGAGTTTATCAACCGGATTATAGATGGTACCTCCTGTACCGATGGCGGCATCCTGTTCGTCACGACCTCCACACGGAATCAGTTCGCCGAGAGATTCATAAGTAGCACCATCTTTGGTGGCCACCCCGAAAATGGGGTGGTAAGTAGCTTCGGGGTTCGGACGGTAATCTTGCAGGTACATCACTTTAAAGTCTTTGGCAACCGGATCATAGAATGGCATCGGGTCACCTACAAAGCCGACCTGTGGCTTATAGTACATCGAGAAGCCATGCTCGTCGGCCGATTGGAAGTAAGTGGCTGTACCGTCCCAGTCTCTTTGAGTCAATACGGAATCCATCTCATCACTGCAAGCGCTCATTGAGGCCAACAGCGTGGTGATTGCTATATGTAAGATCATATTTTTCATAATTATTGCTTATTCTTTTATTTACATAAGTAGTTGATTGCATTCAGAGTCATTTGCTCTACGTTGTAGTGGTAGTAGTCGACAGAAGTGTCTACGCCTTTACCGTACCAGTCGTAACAACCGGAGCCGATACAAATTGTGCGTCCGCTGTTGGCGCGCGGCTCGAATTCGGCAATGATTACTGCACCGTCGTCTCCGCATGCCACATCGATTCCTCCTGTCAAGCTACGCCATGCGTTCAGATCCTCATAACCTCCCCAGTCTGTTCCGATATGCCATTGTGCCGTACTATTGGTAGTCGCGTAACCAGCATCAAAGGTATAGACTCTTGTTTTGTCACCATCTTTCCATCTTAAATCCTGAAATAACGGATGCGACTCGTTGCCGACAATTGGAAAGCTCCATGCCCCATCAACGACTTCGGGTGAGTCTTCACTTCTTCCCCAACTGTTGTTGGGTACACGCTCGTCTTTTGCAATGCTAAGGTCCTTAATATAGAAAGTTGCATAGCGGGTCAGCAACAGGTTACCACCGTTTTGATAGTAGACTTTAAATTTCTCTATGGCAGCTTTCGCATCATCCGGCAAAGGAGGATTATCGCCATTGTCTGCATGGAAATGCCACCAGATTGCAGTATATTTACCTAAATCTACTTTTCCGTCTACTACATCTTTGAATGAGATGTATTCGGACATGGATATATTATCCATCATCCACTGGGCAGCGGCTTTTTCTTCAGGACTTGTCAGTTGGCTCACAGAAGAAGCTGTGCCGATAAAGGCAGTCGGAATTACATTTCCTTGAGTAACTGTTACTACATAAGGAGTCACTGCCGAACGGTAAGTTGCCGTATAAGTGACAGGGTTGGTAAAGTCCTGGATGCTGCCGGATGCCGGAGTCACAGTAACTCCATCTGATCCGGTGAATGTACCTTTCAACTGGGTAATATCCACTGTCAGCGGAACAACTACAGAGATTGTTTTTGATAGCTGGTCTACTTTTCCGACATACGTATCATTCAACTTAAAGGTCAGTATCTTTGCTTCGTCTCTCTTCACGGTAATCGTATAGCTCATCTGTACGTCGCCATTCTTCACGGTCAAAGATACGGGAAGAGAAAAGTCGATTGTTTCACCGACAGCGATGCTCGCCGTAGCACCTTCGGAAAGATTGATTTCACTGACGGCCATCCGGGTAACGTCATAATCGTAAGGAACTCCCACTACGATTGTCTTATTCTGATAATCGATCGTCCCTGCGTATTCATCCAGTTTGATAGAGTTCACCCATACATCTCCGTCCAGACGAAGATTGGATTTGAAGTCATCGCTACATCCCGCAACTGTCAGACATGCTACAGTCACCAACAGGATGGTATAGAGTTGTTTTATGATTGATTTCATTTTATTCTTTGTTTTAAGATTGATGGTTACCAACCGAAATTCTGTGTATAATTTCCGTTACTGGCACTGATCTGTTCGAATGGAATTGGAAGGTATTCGTTCTTATTTTCCGTAAAACCTGCATTCTTGTAAATAGAACAACGGGCTGCTTCGGTCACATAATAAGCATTGATAACGTCTTTGGCTTCTCCCCATCTTACGAGGTCAAAGAAACGTGAGCTTTCCATACCGAACTCTATACGGCGTTCCCATTTCAGCATTTTCATGGCTTCGTCCTGTGTATATGCTTTCAGTTCATAAGGGGTTACTTTGAAGTTTACTCCGTACTCTTCTTTGTAATTGAAGATCAGCATTGTACTTCCGGCTGCACGGCTGCGTACATCGTTGATAAGTGAGATGGCATCGGCAATGCGTCCGTCGTTCAACTGTATCAGGGCTTCGGCACGCATCAGCAATACGTCTGCATAACGGATGACGATATGATTCAGGGAACTTGCCCAATAAGAACCTTTCTTCAGGCAGTCACAGTCCGGGTCTACATTCTCTTTGAGCGAAACATAATATCCGTAAAGTCCCTTGCTACGGCTCCAGTCATCATTCTTCTGAATCAGGTAGCCTTCGTTATATTTATAAGGGAAGCCCGGCATACCTACCGTGTGGAATAAACGGGGGTCTACATTGTCCGTCGTAACCTCGTAGTTCTCATTATCGTAGGTATTGAACAACGGTTTTCCCTGCGAGTCGGTTTTGAAAGCATTCACCAGATTTTGGCTCGGTTTGTGGAAGTCACAGCAGCCTAGTATCTGCGGAGTTGTCAGTCCCATTCCCCAGTTCAGGTTACCGTTGTATGTTCCGTCGTTGATAGAATATTGAATCGCCCATACAGACTCTGCGCCATTTTCATATTGAGGCAGGAAGTTCATGCTATAATCATTTTCCAATCCGTAACCAGCTTTGGCCATGATGAGAGGATCGGTATATTTCACTACCTGCTTTAGGTCTTCTTCGTTGATACCGGTAAGGTTGTTGTTCACTCCATCCTGACGGTAGGCTTTAAACAGGTAAGTCTTTGCCAGGTAAGCGGCAGCGGCAGCTTGTGTGGGACGTCCTTTTTCTATCTGCACTTCCGGCAGATTGTCGTAGGCAAACTGGAAGTCGTCTGCTATCTTTTGCCATTGTTCGTTATTGGTATAGGTAGTATTCGAAAGCTCGTTGTAAGCATCCGGGTCCATGTTTTCATCGTTCACTATGACGATCTTCTTAAACAGTTCCTTCAGCATGAAGTGGGCGTGTCCGCGCAGGAATCTCATTTCAGCAATGCGCTGGTTCTTCAACGGATAAGTCTTTTCATCCATCAGGTCGAGTGATTGCAAGGCCGTGTTGGCACGGGTGATGCATTGATACAGTCTTTTCCATATATCGTTGATGTTCCAGTCGGTAGTGTTGATACCTTTAGAAATCTCCAGTGCGTTGAACACACCGCCGTCTTCCGTACCGGAACCGCCCTTATAACAATCGTCGGAACGCACGTCATAATTCCAAAGCGAGAAGGAAGAGTTGATGTCGTCACCTGTTGCCCAAATGGCGTAGGCTGAAATCACGAGGTTGTCCACGTATTCGGGAGAAGCGATCTGATCGCCGGTCACAATACCCTGCGGAACCTGACGATCCAGAAAATCGTTGCAACTGCTTGTCAGCAAGGTAAATCCGATGGTTGCTATGTATAGTATCTTTTTCATGATAGTTCGTTTTATAAATGAAGTGAATTAAAATCCGATGTTAAGTCCGAAGGTGATATTCACAGGGATCGGATAAGAGAAGTTCGGGTTTTCGGGGTCTTCTCCCGTAAAGTCTTTACTCTTGATCGTCAGCAGATTTTGTGCGCTGCAATAGAAACGTAAACGTTCCATTCTCAACTTCTTGGAGATTACTGCCGGAACTGTATAGCCTAATTGGATATTACGCAGTTTCAGGAAGGAACCGTTTTCAACAAAGTAAGTGGAAACACGCTGTTCATTGTTTGTATCGCTGCGGGTCAATGCCGGAATCGTAGAGTTCGGATTAGTAGGCGACCAGGCATTGAGCAGGCGGGTTCCTTTGTTCAGGAAGCCGACATTGGATGCACTCCAGAAGTCACTTTTCTTCTTCACGTCACTAATGATATCTACTCCTTGAACGCCTTGCCAGAACATAGTCAGGTCGAAGTTCTTATATTCCAGGTAGATATTCAATCCGTAGCTGAAAGCAGGAGTCGGATCGTAAATCCATTCCTGGTCTTTTTCATCAATCACACCGTTATGGTCGATGTCGCGGTAGCGGATGCGGCCTACGGCTGCACCTTCCTGCGTAGCGTGATTGTCCACTTCTTCTTGTGATTTGAAGATACCGTCGGCAATGTAGCCCACTTGTGAGTTGTATGTATGACCGACTACACTTTTTACTCCATTACCACCAAACTTTCCATTGGCAGCCACTGTCTCCGGCAGTTCAAGAATTTCATTCCGGTAAGTGGAGATGTTTCCGTTCAGGTCGTAAGTCAGTCCGAAGGCAGTCTTGTTGCGGTAGCCCAAGTTGAATTCAAAACCCTGGTTTTTCATTGCGCCCGAATTAATCCAACGGTTGCCACCTTCTCCCAATACTCCCACACCTGCCATTTCAGTCAGGATATCGGTGGTTTTCTTGTAATAGTATTCCAATGAACCATACAGGGATTGCTTGAACAGGCTGAAGTCGATACCAACGTTTGTCTGTGTGGTTGTCTCCCACTTGATATTGTCATTACCAATCTGGTTACGTTTGAATCCGGAAGGCAGAGTACCACCTCCGTTAGAACCTGTAATATCGTATGCCGTACCGTAGCTTTGACCGCCAAATGAATCTGTTGTTCCATAATTAGGAGCGTAGATAGTGTAACGGGCAAGGTTGGAGATTTCCTGATTACCGGTCTGTCCCCATGAAGCACGCAGTTTCAGATCGTCCAACCAAGTCAGTTCCTTCATAAAGCTCTCCTGTGTGATGCGCCATCCCAAAGAAACGGAAGGGAAAGTGGCATAACGATGGTTTTTACCGAAGCGGGAAGAACCGTCACGACGGAGCGTCAATGAAAGCAGATATTTGTCAGCATAAGAATAGTTCATTTTGCCGAAGAAAGAGACAAGCGAGTAACCCTCACCGGCACCGTAAGCCTGTGCTGTGCCGCTACCTGCATCGGGCCACATATAGTCGGGAGTAAGGATAGAGAAATCTTCTTTATAGCCGGAGAAATGACTGTCGTCTTCCCGGTTCAGCTCCATACCTGCCATAACGTCTCCACGATGTTTGCCTATTTCCAACTGGTAAGTGGCAATGGCATTCCACATCCATTTGGTCCAGTGTTCCTGTTTGGCTTCCACTGCACTCTTGCCGTTGTTGGTCTGTGTTCCTTCCTGATAAGGATAGGTGAAGTAACGGGCTTGTTTGTTTGCGTAGTCCAGACCAAAAGTAGAACGAACATTGAATCCTTTGAAGAGGCTTAGATTCACATAAGCATCACCGAACATACGCCAGTAAGTGTATCGGTTGTCTTTGTTGTATTCGAGTACCGCGCGAGGATTACGACGGTCCGGCCATCCGCCTACCGGTCCTCCCCATGAACCATCCGAAGCATAAACGGGGATAGCGGAAGGAATGTCCAAAGCAGTTTCAATAATTCCGCCGGGAGCTTGTACTTCCGAAGTACGGTTTAAGGTGAAATGCTGGCCGATAGTCAATATATCATCAATTAATTTATAATCGCTGTTCATACGGGCGGAGAAACGGTCGAAGTCTGTATCTTTGATTACACCCAGGTTTTTGTAATATCCCAGAGAGAAGAAGGAAGAACCTTTCTCCGAACCGTTGCTGACAGAAAGATTGTATTGCTGGATGACACCTGTACGGGTAATTTCATCAAACCAGTCGGTATCTGCCACAGGCATTGTATTCTTCGAGTCCAGGTATTTGGAAAGACTCATACCGTATAGTACCGGATTTCCGTTGGCATTGTAGCCCCAATTATAGTTATATCCCAAAGCATTACCATTCGGGTTCTCGCCATCGTTTACATAGGCTTGCCACATGGCACGTCCGTACTGTTCCGTATTCAACACATCCATCTTACTTTGATACATGGAAGCTGAAACCGAAGCATCAAAGTTGATTTTAATCTGGCCTTTCTTTCCTTGTTTGGTAGTAATGACGATAACGCCATTTGCAGCACGCGAACCGTAGATGGATGCTGAAGCAGCATCTTTCAGTACTTGAATGGATTCAATGTCGTTTCCGTTCAATTCGTGCATACCAGCTTTGGTAGGAACTCCATCGATAATATAAAGAGGATCGTTGTTGTTCAGCGTACCGATACCGCGAATACGTACGGTA
>OGQF01002126.1_pt1 | contig 11974 bp, 7 predicted proteins | sample 1553141 | NCBI WGS metagenome assembly OGQF01 (sample SAMEA2580005, study PRJEB22360) | human gut metagenome | biome: human gut; feature: human-associated habitat; material: faeces | place: Denmark | collected 2008/2010
CCGCCATTCCTCATTCCTGATTCGAGCAGAGCTTTCATCCACAATCAAGGGACACGCCCCTTTGGCTAACCCTAGAACTTAAAGCTCCAGTCGCTGCCGATGTAGCTGTCGTGATTACTATTATACCACGATGAGAGACCGATGCGCGAATTCAAATCATAATGGAAGCCCAGACTCTTTTCCTCATTATTCACACCCATGGTCGCAGTCAGCATGAAGTCATTGAAGAGGTACTTCCCGATCTTGATGTAGTAGTAGCTGTCATTGTTGTCATCGATGTTGTCATAGTAGTCTGTCAGGTTCGACGTGATGCTGATGAGGTCAAGGCCGATCTTATCCGCAAGGAAGTCCTGCATCGTATTCCCGAAGAGCATAGTGAGGCCGGCATTGAAGAGCGCCCCCTGCATCGAGCCATCCTTATCCTTGGTCGGATCCTGATGGAGCGTCAGCAGCATGATGATCTGCGAATCATTCAGCGCAGGATCGCTGTGGAAGGTCGTCTTCATATCACCGGGCGGCCCATCCAGTTCGGCTTTGATATTGTAATGACCGACCTTGGTATCGGCGCGTGCATGGATGACGGGCAGGAAGGAGCCGGGAATGCCGCCCCAGACAGCATTGGCCTGATCGATCTTGAATTCCGTCATATTGATCTTGACCGTTCCTTTTTCGACATTGACACGGCCCGTCATGATCGGTTCCTGGAAGTGCCCCATCATGGAAATGTTTCCTTTGACCATGAGATCATAGAGCGAGCTGCTGTAGAGCCGTACATTGTCTCCGATGGCTATATCGATCTTTGTCAGGAAATTGGCCGACGACTCGCCGCTCTCAGAAAGGAGGGCAAGCGGTACTTCGCAGGTCGCATCGTGGATAGAGATCTGGCCCGTGACACCGAGCTGATCCATGAATTCACCCAGAGAAAGGTCAGCATCGACCGCCCCTTTGTAATAGGCAGAGTCGATAGAAGGGGTATGCATATGCACTTCCCCATCATAATGCGTGATGGCCTTCTCTTTCCAGTCGGCGGAGCCTTTCGCCGTGACGCCGCCGCCACCGAAGGAGGCACTGCCGTCAAATGTCACGCGATGTCCATCAAATCGTAAGGACAGATCGATCGGCTGAATGACTTCATTCATGGTCATAAGACCGAGCGCCCCATTTTTTGCTGTGATGCTGCCCATAAGCTCCGGGGCACGATAGTCACCGACAAGCTGTACATGTCCCTTGATCGGGCCGCTCGCACTCGTCACGGCTTTACCGAAGAGAGCCAGAATATTCATATCTGCCTGATCAAGATTGAAATCGACAGCAAGCGGCACTGCTTCATCTGTGGTGCTGCCGGTGAAAAGATTGCCAGGGAGTGTGCCCTTGGCACTCGCACGATAGTTTCCCTTCGATACCAGCGCACTTTGCAGCGTCACGACATTGCTCTTGGCATTCGCCATCAGAGAGAAGCTGTCAAAGCCGATATCTCCGTAGCTCGGATGGTCGATGCCGATCGAAATGTCCGCTTCCGGCGATGTCTTATTTCCACTGAGGATGACTCCGGCCGTCAGTCGGCCGCCCATCCGTATGCCATCTCGTCCCAATACCTGCGGCAGCCAGGATACCTCCATGTCTTTGGCTGCGAGCTGGATAGAGAGATCGCCGTCACTATTCATAGAGCCTTCTGCCGCAAGCAGTCCGTCTCCTACCGGAAGATGAAACTGACGGATCGACAGCGCCCCATTCATGTAGGAGAAATCGATCACTCCCTGACCGACAGGCGTATCCCCCAGATGTCCTCCCAAGAAATCTGCTTTGAAGTCGATGCTGGGGTTCTCCAGCGTCCCTCCGATCTGCATGCCGCCATTGACAGCGCCATCCACCGCCGACTCAGGCAGCTTGAAAAGACGCATGGCCTCCTTGATATTCCATTCCTTAAATCGGAGGAAGCCCTGCAGGATATGGGAATCCATGTGATAGCTACCTCTCCATTCGAAATGGCCATTCTTCTGATTGAATACGCCGTCATCAAGGCTCACGACATGGTTCTGATAATAGATGCCGGCAGATGCCATATAAATGGCAGTGCCGCCGACAGAGATCTGTCTGGAGGAGATCGTCCCTTCAAAGACCGGATCTTCCATTGTCCCTGATACATGCCCGCGCATATTGACCTTGCCGTCTACTCCGCATCCAGGAAGCATCCGCGAAAGGCTGATGTCATTCAGCGACACATCCATATCGATTGCGTCCGGCTCGACCGTACCGCTCACGATGGCTGTACCATCATAGATATAGGCGAGTCCGTTTTTCAAAGTGATGCCATTTCCATCATAGGTATATTCGCCCGAAACGCTCTGGAAAAGCTCACCCATGACAGAACCATCGAAGGCCAGAAAATCGCCCTTCACCTGTGGCGCTTCCATCGTGCCTGTGACAGTCAAGGTATTTTCGATCCAGCCCGTCACCGGGTAGTCCTCTCCGGCAAGTGCGAGCAGTTTCTCGATGCGCGTCTTGTCTGTATCGATGGTGAGTGCGAGAGGGTGCGGCGCCAAGAGGCCGATGCTCCCCTTCACAGTATGCTTTCCGTCCGGTCCTTCCATGCGAAGCGAGGTGATGGTCGCCAGCTGATTTCCGAGTGATACATGTCCTGCGATACGGTCAAAGGAGATGCCACGGATCTCCCCATCCCGCGCTGTGAAATCTGCCGCGCCGGACGGATCCTCCCTGCTCCCGCTGACCACGAACCGGCCGGAGAGACGCCCGGCCATATCCATCCCTGAAATACCGGAAAGCCCGGAAAGGTCGATAGACGATGCTTCGCCTGAGAGCGAGAGATATGGCCCATACTTCCCTTTCACGGTGAATGCGCCTTCGCCGGATGTGCCGGTCAGGTACGAAATATCCATCACGCCGCCGCGTGAAGCGACCTCCCCCGAGAGGGTATCCATGGACATTCCATCATACGAAAGATCCATGCCATAGAAAACGCCATGCCAATCGCCATCTCGGTAGCTGCCAAAGCCGGAGGCCTTGCCGGCTGCCATATTCTCATACGAAAGACCTGCGCCATCCATTTCTCCGGAAGCCGTTTCCAAAGACAGTGTGCCTTCTTTATAGGTGCCCTTCGCCTTCCCCGATCCGCTCACAATGCCGGAAGCGGAAATCCCGACCGGAAGAGAAGAAAGGTCGATATGCTCTCCGGCTGCTTCGCCTTCGAAGGCTCCGCTTGTCATATCATATGAGCCTTCGCCGATCAGAAGACCGCCCGCCATCTGTGCCTTTAGATAAGGGATCGAGATCCGATCCTCTCCATAGACAAAGCGCACATTCGCCTCTTTGACAGAAAGATTCTCATACTGCCCGTCCTTCACATGGGCTTCGCCGGACACGAAAGGATTTCCCATCGTCCCGGAAATATCTACGCCGCCGGAAACAACTCCTATGACGCCTTCCTCCGGCAGCAGCTCTTCCGCCTTGATATCCTTCAGGTTCACATGCCCCATCAGGATCGGATCATCCACGTCAAAAAGAACTTTCACATCCCCGGCAAATGTCTGCCCGTTCACCTTTACGGCTGCTTCGGTGATGACGGCTTCGCCATTTTCAATATCAAAAAAGGCTGCCCCGTCAGCCAGAATAAAATGATCATAGCGAAGAGCAGCATCTTTGATAGAGCCTTGGACATGATAAGCGACAGCGCCATCACTTTTCCAGATCTTGGCGCTGGTCACCTGTCCTGTCCCTTTGTCTATATCAAGTTTTGAAGAAATCTGTGGGAACTGCTCTAAGAGCGGCTTCAGAGAGGTCAAGGAAACCGGATCTGTCTCCAGACTGATTTCCATGTTATTGGTATTCGTGTACTTCACGTCTCCCTTGAAATGGCTGTCAAATGCCTCTCCCGCAAAAGAGCCTGTGATCGTACCCGTGCTATCCCAGCCGAGCGTGCCTCCCAGCGAAGTGAAATCATACGAACCGATATCCGGTGCGGTGATAGATGCATTCCCGTCCTTCACGATGACCTGTCCAGTGAAAGTACCATTGTCCGAAGAGTCCGATGGTTTTAGAATCTTCTCTACATTCCAGAGTCCATCAGTCCCCTTGGCAAGGTGCACTTCCGGATTCTCGATGGTCACCGTCTTCACGACATCGGCGATACCGCCATCTTTGAAGGCATAGTTGTATAGCGCAGAAGCAGACCATCCGATTTCCAAAGAAGGCGACTTGAATACAACCTCTCCTTTCGCGTCCTTTAGCTCAAGGTCGGTGAAGGAAAGATCATAATTCGGATCCAGATCCATCAGGGTCCACGTCAGGGTGCCATTGATGCGATCCCCTGCCGCGTCTTTGATGACGGGTTCCAGATTCTGTGTGATAATCGGACGGATCAGCAGATAAATGATACACAGCATGATGAAAATAAAGGCTGCGATACCATTGATCCACCATTTGATTCTGCTAGCCAAGGTCAAGTTCTCCAAATTAAAAATAAAGTTTCATGGTTCAGGGTTAGCCCCGGGGGCGTGCCGCCCCTTGCTCGGGGATGAAAGGGTGGAAACCGGTTCTATAAGTTCAAAAGGTTCAAAGGGGGTTGGTGCGGCGCATAAAAAATCAGAAGCGCCGCGGAGTATAAATAGGGCGATGCCCGAAGGTCAGCGATTAACAGGCTTCCCATTTATGGTTTCCTGACATCATCCTTTTGACCGCGAATGACAAAGATTTCTCGCTTCGCTCGAAATGACGATATGCGAGTCTGATGTCTCCCAGTCACCAGCCACTAAAATTACGCTTTTGCAAATTCCGGATGAATGACAGCCGGTACGCCCATCGCATGTTCCAGCGTAGCGAGACCGATGTTGTAGTTGTAGAGCGCGGTGATGTAGTTCGTTCTCGCAGTATTGAGGGCGAGTTCTGCATCGAGGACATCGAGGTTGATGCCGACGCCGCTGCTGTAGCGGACGGTCGCGATCTTATACGCTTCTTCTGCCTGAGCGACCGACGCTTCCGCAGCGCGGATCTGTTCTTTATAAGAAAGGACATTCAGGTAATCCTGACGGACTTCGAGTTCGATCTTTTCTCTCGCCTGCAGGAGTGTTTCCTGTGCTGTCTTGACAGCGGCATCCGCTTTCTTCACCGATGCCTGGGTGGCACCGCCATCCCAAAGCGACCAGGAAAGCCCACCCTGGACAGCCCAGTCATCTTTATCGACCGCCGTCACGCTGGCTTCCTTCCAGCTGTATCCGCCTCCGACGCTGACCGTCGGGAGATAGCCGGCCTTTGCCGAACGGAGAGAGGCCTCAGCTGCCTTTACGCCATAGTCTGCTTCGACGAGTTCCCAGCGGTATTTCTGCGCCATCAGAATGGCCTGTTCCATGGTGAGGTCAAATTCCGGCTCCGGGAAATTCTTATCCAGCGGGTTCAGCGTCGTATTCATCGGGACACGCATGATGTTGTTCAGGTTCGCTTCTGCGACATCACGGGTGTTGTCCGCTGCGATGCTCTTCTGCTTCGCATTGGCGAGAGATACATTGGAAGACAGTACATCGAGCTTGGCCACGATACCGGCATCGAACTGCTGCTGTACGTTATTCAGATGGCTTGCATAGTCAGTGACGGACTGTGCCTGCACTTCAGCGAGCTTGATCGCTTCGAGGTACTGGTAGTATGCCTGCACGGCCGCGAGCTTCGTATCCGCTTCCGTCTTGTAGACATTAAGATCAGCGATGTTCTTTTGGTAGCGAGCAGCATCGATCGCGCCTTCTACCTTGCCGAAGGTCCAGATCGGCCAAGAAACATTGATCCCCTGACTATAGCCATGGTTGGAACTCTGCGTTCCTACCATACCGCTCTGGGTCGGATACTGATTTCTTTGCCAAGAGTAGCTGAGAGACGGATTCTTCTTTGCTGCCGCTGCGCTGACATCGGCTTCCGCTTCTCTCAGCTTCAGCTCGGCAATGGTAATGTCGCGGTTATTCTGGATAGCCGTCGTGACCGCCCCTTTGAGGTCGATATCCATCGCAGCCGCTTCCGGAGCTGCTGCTTCGGTGATGGAAGACGCCAGATTCTTCTGGAGCAGCATGTTATTGAAATTCACATCTTTATTGGCTACCGTCTGATTCATCTGTGCCTCGATGGCTTTTTGCGTGATCGACGGGTCTGTCATGATCTTTGTCTTAGATCCTTTGGCTTCTGCGCCGAGCCCGCAGGAAAGGGCAAGCACGATAGAAGCAATCAGAATTTTGCAGGTCATTGTATTCATTCAACATTCATCCCTTCTAGACAGATGTCTTTGTTGTCATTATATCCAGACCGCCCTTGTGGCGGTGCTGTTTTTCATTTAATAATTGTATCCCACGCCAATGTACTCTCCGCCGCCGCGGTTGTTATGCGGGAAAATGGACTGCCCCGTCAGGAACAGATTCGGCGTAAGAGCATACTGCCCGCGCAGACGGACAGACAGATCATTGGGGTCATACACATCTGCAGAAAATTTCCACCGGCCGGATGCATAGTCCGCGCCAGCGCCGATCTTATTGCGAATGATGCCGGCATGTACGCCATAGTCCCCTCTCATACGACCATAGAGCGCATCATAGACCGGATCATTCCCCATGGATTCTATCCCCAGAAGTCCATAGGAGTCTTTCCCCACACGGAGGAAGAGATTCGGCGAGAAATCGTCCTTCTTAGTATTATATAACAATTCACCGGAAACAGATACATCAAAATCACCATTTCCCTGCATAAATCCATTTATTTTTCCAGAAATCGCTTTGGCATTCTGAGAGATTTCCTTCGCATTCTCCGAAGCCACAACCATATTGTCCATGATTTTTCTCACATCACCGGCAGCTTTGCCGTCGCCATTCAACTGATACAGCATCTGATTCACCTGCGAGGTGATGCTCTGGATCTCATTCGCTGTCTGTATCCCCTGCGCTGTCAGGATGGCGAGATTTTCAGAAATCGCATCAAAATGATTGATGCTGTTCTTCACATGCTTCTGGGAAGCGGGGTCTGCGACGACGGTATTGATCCCGTCGAGCATGGTCTGCGCGGATGTGATAAGCTTGTCCATCTTATCCATCGCCTGATCGATCCCCGGTGCTGACTTGCCCTCGACCTTCATGCCATCAGCAAGATAGCCGCGTTCCTGATGTCCGCCGGACGCCTTCACGAAGCGCCCGCCCATGACACTGCTGGTCTGGATGGAGAAGTCCGCATCCTTCGGCACTTTGGCGTCATGATAAAAACGCAGCTTCACGACGGCTTCTCCGTTCTCTACCGTGATGCCATCGACCATGCCCACTTCGACGCCGGCATAGTGGATCGGATTTCCCGGCTCTATGCCTTCCGCTTCCTTGAAATAGCCTGTCACATGAAATCCGCTCTTTCCAAAGATCACAAGGCTGGAAAGCTCGATCAGGATCCCGGCAAAGAGGAGAATCCCCGCCAGGGCAAAGGCTCCGACTTTTGCTTCCGTCGACCATTTCATCAGGCATCACCTTCTTTCAGAAAATCAGGATTCGATGGCAGACCATTCATGAACTGCCGTACTCTTTCATCTTTGGATGCATATAATTCTTCGGCTGTCCCTACCGCAAGAAACGAACCTTTATACAAAAAAGCCATGCGGTCCGCGATCATTTCCGCAGACTTCAAGTCGTGCGTCACGACGACGCTCGTCGCATGCAGGACCTTTTGCGTTTCTTTGATCAAAAGACTGATATCGGTCGAACGGATCGGATCCAGCCCCGCTGTCGGTTCATCATAGAGAATGATCTTCGGTTCGAGCGCGATCGCTCTGGCAAGGCTCACGCGCTTCTTCATACCGCCGGACAGATTGGCCGGCATGAGGTCTTCGATCCCGTCAAGACCGACCAGATGCAACTTCTCCTTCACGATGGCATCGATTTCTTCTTCAGAAAGCCGGGTGTGCATGCGCAGACCAAAGGCTACATTTTCTTTCACATTAAGGGAATCGAAGAGGGCGGAATACTGGAAGACCATCCCCATGGAGCGGCGCTCCTCATTCAGCTCTTCTTCGCTGAGCTGTCCCATATCCTTCCCGTTCACAAGGACTTTTCCGGATGTAGGACGCAGAAGACCGATGATGAGCTTCAAGAGTGTCGATTTCCCGGAACCGGACGCTCCCAGGATGACCATCGTCTCTCCCTCCTTGATGGAAAGACTGACATCTTTCAAGATATGACGATCGCCAAAAGTCTGGTATACATGCCTGATATCAATCATAGAACGCCTCAAAACAGAATTGACGAGAGCAGGTAATTCGCCGCAAAAAGCATAATAATCGAATACACCACGGACTGGGTGGTCGCCTTGCCGACGCCTTCTGCCCCTGCCGTACAGGTCATCCCGCGGTCGCAGCCGACCAGCGCGACGATCATACCGAAAATGACCGACTTGAGCACACCGATGTACAGGTCAGAAGGAACGCAGTACACATGGATGGAGTGCATGAAGGTATAGGAGGAGACGCCATGCGTGAGCGAAGCGACGATCATCCCGCCGCCGACGCCGATGGTGACGCCAAAGACCGTCAGAAGCGGCAGCATCGTCATGCAGGCGACGAGCCGCGGCACCACGAGATACCCCACAGGACTCACCGCAAGACACCTTAGCGCATCGATCTGCTCGGTCACCCGCATCGTACCGATCTCAGCCGTGATGGCAGCCCCGACACGACCCGCGAGGACGACACCGCAGAGCACCGGGCCGAGTTCGCGCCCCATGCCGATGGCTACAATCGCACCAACGGTGAAGTCTGCGCCATACTTCGTGAGTTCTCCCGCGATCTGTACAGAAAGCACCATACCGGTAAAGAGCAGCGTCAATGCCACGATGGGAAAGGACAGCACGCCCAATGCCAGGCACTGCTTCATCGTCTCCCGCCCGCGGAATGCTCCGATTTCTTTCACAGCTGCCGCAAGGAGCAGGATCACCGACCCCAGCTGATGGAAGATGCCGATGGTATAGCGGCCAAGCGTTTCTATGAATGACATGGGATGGGGCCTCCTTTCAGGTTGATGGGTTCAGGGTTCAGGGTTCAGGGTTCAAGGTTAGCCCGTGAGGCGTCTCATCCACTGATTGTGGATAAAAGCTTTGCTTGAATGAGGAATTAGGAATGAAGGTGGCGGCTTCGCCGCGAATATATATTGGGCGATGCCCGAAAGTCGTATTCAAGTCACCAGTCACTCGCGGCTTCTAATCCCTAGTCCCTGCTTTCAAACTATGGGTGTGGTTCTATGGTTCAACGGGGTAGTGCGTCATTGAGGCTAACGTCAAACTCGTATTGCCCTCATTCCGCAGGAAGGACTTTGCGGTACATGCGAAGAGTATCTTCAAAACTCTGCGGCGCTTCCATTATTTGATGCGCCGCACCGCCACCTTGAACCCTGAACCCATCAACCTGAACCTTTTTACAATGCTATCATCACCGACGTCTTCTCCGTCGGCTTTTCATCATCAGCGGCCTTCTTATCCTTATTCTCCAGCGTCTCTTTTTCCTTATTGCTCATCTCGATGGTGGCCTGCTGTTTGCTCTTGGCGAGCTTCTTCAGGGCTTTATCGCGTTCCGCTTGCGGCAGGACTTTGAAGGTGAATTGTCCGTCACCGTAGATGACATAGTCCGTATCGACGGCGCTCTTCGGGGTTTCTTTTCCCCCGTCTTCTTTGAGCCCGTCCTTATTTTTCAGATAATCCGGATTTTCCGGCGCTTTTTTCTCTTGAATTTCTGCCTTTTTCCCGCTATTTTCATCTTTGGAAATCATGCTGACTTCCGGATCCAGGATTTCCACAACGACCTGATTGTTCTGGTCTTCCTTCATCAGGCGGCTGTGCAGATCATTGAAATCCTTGTACGTGCGGATGCGGTCTAAGATCTCATCCGTCAGATTGAACTTCTGCTGCTGGATGAGGTAAGGGAGCGGCACGACGCCGCCGCCGCGGACTTCGAGGATCATGTCTCCGTATGGCTGATCCTTCGGCACGGTAAATGTCAGATCCTTGTAGAAGACTTCTCCCCTGTAGGGAGCCAGACGCGCGCGTACATAAACGGTATCGCCCGGGCTCACGATGATCGGAGACGCCGAGGCATCGAGAAGCTGCGCGGTCTTTCGCTCGCTCGTCACATGCATGTCGACCATGATGCTGCGGAGAGGATATTTCTCAAAACGGTTCTGCTCGAGAAGCCGTACCACATTGTAGAGCTCATCTACGCTTCGCTCTGCGATGTCTTTGGACGACCAGTACATATTGCTCCGGGTGAAAGGCTTCTGCTTCAGATCCTCCGGGTAAAGCGTATAGGTGAAATCGACCGTCCCCTGTCCTTTGCGATCCATGGCATTGCTGATCGCATTGTACACCGAAGTGACGGACAAGGTCGGCAACAGTGCTTCATTCGGTATCATGCGTACATGGAGATCTTCCTTCTTCTTCGTATCTTCATCGGTCACGGACGCATGAAGGGCGACAGAGTGTGGCAGCTTTCCCGTCATTCCGCCGATCCCGGCTCCTCGGTCCTGATTGACCGTGCCGATTTCCGCACCGACGGACCCCAGCTTGAAGGGGATATTCTTGCTCGGGATGACGGTGAAGATATAGGAATTGTGCATAAAGTAATCGGTATTTCCGAGATCCATGAAAGGATGTCCGAAAGCCACCATGCGATCGCCGTCGACATAGGTGACCGTCCCGACGGCTCCGAGTTTGAGATCGCCTGTCACCATGGTTGCCGAGACGGCGCTTCCCGGTTCGAGCGGCTGCGGCACATCATCCTGCGAAGCAGAAGCGGAAGCAAATGGCACCATGTGGAAATCCTGCATTTTCCCGGTGAGGAAATCCATCGCCTCCGGGGTGTATCCACTCGCCATGAGAGGCGTCGTGAGCGGGATCAGCCCTTTGGAGGGTGGCGGGGTAAGACCCGTGTCCTTCCGGTCATCGATGGTCCAGAGCTTCAGCATGTCACCGATCGGCGTCACCATGCCGATGCGGCCGCCGGACTGTGGAAATCCATACGCCACTGCGCCCAGCAGTTTTCCATCGATATAGACCGGACTGCCGCTCATCCCCTGCGCGATGCCTTCTGTCTGATCGATCAGGGGCCCGGATACTTTCACCAGCACCAGATCCCCGCCGGTCGCGCCCTTGTCTTTCATAATGCCCAGCACATCGACATCGAAGGTCTCGATCTTCGTACCGTGCACGACGGTCTTGGCATAGCCATGCATACCCTCCTGTACTTCCGATACAGGAAGAAATTCCTGCGCTGCGCAGGGCATCACGCAGGAAAGCGTGAGGCAGACCGCAGCCGCCAGACGCTTCATAGACTTTTTCAAACGATTGGGCATAGGATTCTCCCGATTAGATGATCATCTAATGTAAAACAACTACGGAAACACTAAAGTGTGCCGAACGTGACCACACTTGCTACCCGCTATTTCGTTTCCAGCACCACCACGACATCCTGTTTGGCGATTGTCTGACCCTTCTGAACGCGGACCTCTTTGACCACGCCGTCCCGATCGGCTCTTGCTGCCGGTACACCGCCGACCAGTGAGTCCACAGAGACCAGTACATCGCCCTCCTTGACAGGAGTGCCTGCCTCTATGACGGAGACAACCGTTCCATTCAATACGGCCTGCTGCGAGACGTCCGCCGCAGACGCGCTGTACACACTTACACCAGCAGCCACAAGCGCTGCCAGCGCCAAGCCGATTTTCATCGCGTTTCTCATGATGTACCTCCCTGTGTTTTAAGATTCACATATAGGTATATTATATTTTACCATTTTATCTGCCTTTTGGCATGAAGAAAATAAAAAGGGACATGACAAATGAATTGTTATATCCCCATGTATGTGACAATGGAAAGCGATCTGTCCGCGTTTCCCTAAGGGAAACGCGGATTCAATCGTTGTCAGATTTTACTCTTGAATTTTTATGCATAGCGAGGAATCACCTGACGC
>OGQF01002137.1_pt1 | contig 11937 bp, 10 predicted proteins | sample 1553141 | NCBI WGS metagenome assembly OGQF01 (sample SAMEA2580005, study PRJEB22360) | human gut metagenome | biome: human gut; feature: human-associated habitat; material: faeces | place: Denmark | collected 2008/2010
AGGGGCCGCATGCTCTGGTGGCCGGCACCACTGGTTCCGGAAAATCCGTGTTGCTGCAAAGCTGGTGTCTGGCGCTCGCCTCGATGAACGGGCCTGAGCATCTGAATTTCGTGTTCTTGGATTTCAAAGGCGGTTCCGCGTTCCGCAAACTCGAACGGTTGCCGCATACCGTGGGCAGCGTATGCGATCTGGATCTGGCGCATGCCGTACGCGCGTTGCGTGCGCTGGAAGCCGAACTGACACGCCGTGAACAGCTGTCCGCCGCTGTCCATGCTTCCGATATCCGCGATATGGTCAATCCACCACCGCGCCTGATCGTGGTCATTGACGAATTCCATGCCCTGAAGGACCAGCTCCCGGATTATGTGAATCGTCTGGTGCGTATTGCCTCGCTCGGCAGGTCACTGGGCATGTATCTGATCGCCTGTACGCAGAATCCCATGGGTCAGGTCAGTGCCGATATGAAGGCGAATATGTCCGTCAGCATTTGTTTACGGGTTCGGGACCGTCTGCAATCATGCGAGCTGCTTGGCGATGGTCGTGCCGCCGACCTCAGTCCGGCAATGCCCGGTGCGGCGTTCTGCAACGATTCCGAACAGGTGACGGCATTCCGCTGTGCAACGGCACGCGATATCGATGCGGTGTGCCGCCAGATCGCGTTCGCATCGCGGTTCGTCGGAAGCCCGCCGCAACCGTCCCTGTTTACCGCGCCACTCCCCCGGCACGTAAAAGACCGGACTGTGGCCGACCACGCACCGCAACGCATTCGATTTGGACTTGCCGACGATGGCATCAACCTGCGAGAGGCGACGGTATCCCTCACCGGTGGCAATATCGGTGTCATCGGCCCGCAGGGGCGCGGCAAAACCACGTTGCTGAAAACATTGGCTCGACACGCCAGCATGGCTGATGGCTTGGCGGTACGTGTCAGTTCCCCGCATCGTCGGGTATGGAGCTCGCAATGGCTTCATGGCGGCCGCTGCACGCCGTATGCCAGCTCGGATGCCCCACCGCCTCCGCATATCGTGTGGTTCGTCGACGACGCCGATGAGTTGTTCGACCCATTCCGCACCGACGAGCAGGCGCTGTCTTTCACACATGCGTTGGCCGATGAGTCCGTCAGCGTGGTATTCGCCGTCAGCACGATTCGCCCGATACGTATACCGGAGCATTGCAATACCAGAATCGTGTTCCCGTGCGGGGAGAGAACGTCCGATCTTATGGCCGGAGTCCCCGCTCGCCTATTGGATATGATGAGTCATATCGATGCCGACAACGCGGGCCGGGCCGTGCTCATCGAGGGCACATCGGCATGTCTGGTGCAGTGCGCTTCGTGAAAACTTCGGTTTTTTCTCGGCAAAACCTCTTGAAAATCACCACGGTTCGTGGTTACCTTGGTACTGGACTTAAGGAACAACCCCAGCCACGGGGCTTTTAAGGGAGGCAAGCAATGAGCAGCGCTTTTGATTGGCGAGCCAAGGCCGCATGTCGTGACAAGGATCCGGAACTCTTCTTCCCGGTGGGCAACACCGGTGCAGCCTATCAGCAGATTGAGGAGGCCAAGGCCGTGTGCCGCACCTGCAAAGTGATTGACGCATGCCTGAAGTGCGCACTGGACACCAATCAGGATTACGGCGTGTGGGGCGGCTTGAGCGAAGATGAGCGTCGTGCGCTGAAGCGCCGCGCCATGCGCGCCCGCCGTTCTCAGGCCATGCAGATGCAAATCTGATGTTTTGATTATCGCTTCGTCATACTAGGAAACCCTCCCGCTTGGGAGGGTTTCCTCATTTCGGGCTTCGCATCACTCGTCCTGAGCAGCCCTGAGCTTCATATCAAGCACCACGCGGGTGCCGCCTTCGCGGCGCGGCTCCCAATGCACGGAACCACCGAAATCATTGGTCACAAAGGTGTTGATGATCTGCGTGCCCAAACCGGAACCGGAAGAACGAGCCAATCCACCCTGTTCTTCGGAGCCGAGACCGGAACCGTCATCCTCGACCACCACATTGAGGTTCGGGCCGGAGCGGCCCACGGAAATCGTGATATGGCCATCCTTGCGGCCTTCGAACCCATGCTCCACCGAATTGGTGATGAGCTCGGTCAGCACGAGGGACAGCGGCGTGGCATCCTGAGCGGGCATCATGCCGAACTTGCCCATGTAGTTGATATCGATGTGCTGGTCTTTCATCGTGGCTAGGTCCACGGCCATGCGCAGCAGGTTGGCGATCACCTTGTCGAAGTCGACGACCTCGTCGGCGGTCTGGCTCAATCCCTCATGCACCATGGCAATGGTCTGCACGCGGCGTTGCGCCTCCTGCAATTCCTTCTTGACCTCATCCGACTTGGTCTTACGAGCCTGAAGCCTCAGCAATGCGGAGACGGCCTGCAGGTTGTTCTTGACACGATGGTGAATCTCGGAAATCGTAGCGTCCTTGGTCTGCAGCTCCTGCTCACGACGGCGCAGCTCGGTGACGTCACGGCATAGCAGAATCGCTCCGATACGGCCGTTGTTGTCATACAAGGGCAACGAGCGCATCGAGACGGCGGAACGGTTGGCGTTGAGTTCGGAGTCGACCGCGGCTTTGCCTGTCAACACCAACGGCAGGGTTTCCGGAACAGGGTCGTTCTCCTTCAATAGCTGTGTGCCGAGTTCGCTGAGGTAATGGCCAGGCATGGTGGTCAGCAGACCGAGACGCCTAAAGCAGCTGATGGCGTTCGGGGCTGCGTATCGAACCACGCCGTCCATGGTCAGGATGATGAAGCCGTCCGCCACGCGAGCGATATGGCGTTGGCTCATCACCGAATCCTTGTAGGGGAATTGGCCTCGCGGAATCATCTCGTACAGATGCTTGCCGGCGTTGATGCTTTCCGACTCATATCGGCCGTTGGATTCTCGCGTGGCCATATTGGTCTCACGCACGACCAAGCCCAAGGTCTTGCCATTGTGCCGAACCGGCGCGTACACGTTGCAGACGGTCGCCTTGCCCACGGTTCTCAATACCGTGGAGCGGAACACCACGCTGGAGAGCATGGCGGCGTCCAATTCGCCGACCATGTCGTCCGGCATGACGTTTCCCACCACGTCTTCCGCCCGCAGCGTCATAACGGTGGATGGACGGCATTGCTCGGCCACCACGTATTTGCCATCGCCATCCTGTACCAGCAGCAGCAGATCGGCAAAGCTCAAATCGGCGATCACCTGCCAATCGGCGACAAGATGATGCAGCCACTCGCGGTCCTCGTCGTCGAAGTCGGGGCGCGTTGCAAGGATATGTGAAAAATCAGCCATATCCCTATCATACGCAGACGCACCGCCGCCGTCGCGGCAAGCCACACGGGCAAGTACGACGACTATGACGACATCGCATCTTCAATACCGCGCCAATCGCGTTGCACGGCTTCCCGCCCGTGGCCAAGGTGCCGGCATGTTGCTTATCGTACACGGCAAGCATCACGTACAGTTTGATATCCGAAGCCGCCACCATATTGCCGGCATTGCTGTGTCCATGGAACCCATCATCGCGTTTGCCTGCGCTTTGGTGTGATCGACGCCAGGACGCCCGGCGGGAGGTTCAGGAGAAGCAGGGGCCGCCGGATTGGCCTCGGGCTGCTCCAATGGGCTTCCGCACTGCGAACAGAAGGCATTTCCTTGCTCGTTGGCAAACCCACACTCCGTGCAATACACCATCGCCGAGCCCTTTATTGCTGCGACGTTCTCATCTTCGGATTCCATAGTATCGCCGCCATTGGGTGATAGTGTTCGTGCGAGTCGGTATTGACAAGCATAAAAGTTACGCTAACGTAGGTTACGTCAGCGTAAGAAGCGTATCGTCAACTCGTGAAACGGGGGCATCACCATGGCATCAACAACCGGCGACTCGGAAAAGACGATGCATCACGACGCTCATAACAGCGCGACGATTGCAGAGGATGCCACCATCGCATCCAAGCGTCAGGCGGCTATCGAGGCGCGCGAACAGGCGTTGCAGGCCAAGGCTGATGCCGTACGGGCCAAGGCCCAGTTCAAGGCCGAGGCCATTCGAGCCAAAGCCGAGGAGAAGGCCCGGCACAAGCTCGCCAAAGCGGAGAACCGTGCGCTGAAAATCGAGGGCATTGCCCCTGCGGAAGTGGAACGCAAGATTCGTCTCGACGTGCACGGACGGCCAAAGCCATTGATGCGCGGCTGGATTCACGCGATTGCCGCTCCCCTGTCATTGGCGGCAGGCATCGTGCTTATATGCTTGGCACATGGCGCGAGTCTGAAGTGGGCGTGTGCCGTGTTCATGACAGCGTCGCTGATTCTGTTCACCAATTCGGCCTGCTACCATCTGGGCGATTGGAGCCCGCGCGTCACCGATGTGCTGCGGCGTATCGATCATGTCAACATCTTCCTGCTCATTGCCGGCACGTATACCCCGGTTTCGTTTGCGCTGGAACCGTTCTGGCGCAATGTGATCATCATATCGATGTGGGCGTGCACGGCCATCGCCATCGTGATTCATGTGATCTGGATCAATGCACCACGCTGGCTGTATACGGTGGTGTACATCATCTTCGGCATCTACGGCCTGGCTTATATGGTGATGTTCTGGAATTCGCCGTATGCGGGGCCAGCCGTGGTGGTGCTGCTGTGCGCCGGCGGTGCCTGCTACATCCTCGGCGCCATCGTCTACGCCTTGCGCAAGCCCGACCCTTGGCCTCGCGTCTTCGGATTCCATGAGATTTTCCACTGCGGAACGGTGGCCGGATATGCCTGCCATATGGTGGCCATCTACATGGTGATCGTCTCGCTGTGGCAATAAGCGCTACGACATATAAGTATGCCCCCGCCTACGGGGGCATACCAGTCACTTAACTCAGGCCAGCGGCTTGGCGGCCTTGACAGTCACGGACAGCTCGCGGCCGTTCGGTGCGGTGTAGGAAACGACGTCGCCCACCTTGGCGCCCTCGATGGCCTTGCCAATCGGGGAATCCGGGGTCATGATGTCGTAGTCGGTGCCGGCCACGATGTCACGGCTGCCGAGCACGTAGGTCATCTCGTTGCCGTTGAGCTCGATGGTCACCACAGAGCCCTCGCCCACGGTGCCTTCCGGAGCATTCTCGATGATCTTGGAATCGCGCAGCTTGACGGTGAGCTCGGTGATGCGGCCCTCGTTCTTGCTCTGCGCCTCACGGGCGGCCTGGTAGCCGCCGTTCTCGGACAAGTCGCCCTCGGCACGCGCCACGGCGATCTTGTGCGCGATTTCCTCACGCAGCTCACCTTCACGATGGGCGAGCTCTTCCTTCATCTTGTTGTATGCTTCCTGCGTCAGCAGGTAGACCTTGTCCTCAGCCATATCGTCCTCCTGAACCGTTGTCGATGCTGAAACAATCTTCGTTATTTATGACAAAACGCCGGCTATGACCCCGGCGTTCGTCATGTGCTGACCTATGGTCAGCGGGTGGAAATGATGTCGATGACGAACACCAGCGTGTCCTCGCCGCCGATGCCGGCCTGCGGGATGCCGCGGGAACCGTAGCCGTATTCCGGCGGAATGGAAACCACCAGACGCGAACCCACGTTATGGCCCGGCACAGTCTGGTCCCAGCCCTTGATGACCTGTCCCACGCCGATGCCGAAACTGGCGGGCTGATGACGGTCGAAGCTGGAGTCGAATGGGGTGTCCTTACCCCACACCACGCCGTGGTAGTTCACGGTGACGGTGTCGCCGCGACGCACGATCGGGCCGTCTCCCTCGGTCAGCTCCACAACCTTGAGGCCCTTCGGGGCTTCGGGCGTCGGGAACTCGATAACGGGCGTGGTGCCAAATTCGGCGTTCACCTGAGGCATCTGATCTGTCATTAGTCCTCCTTCAAAGACACAATGCGCCCTACCTTAGCACCATCGGCGAATCGGCGGTAGTCCTTCATCCCTGTGCGATACGACACGCTGGCCGTATACGTCAATTCCGGTCATCATGCTGGTGAATACCGGACATGTCAATCAGCATTCGACGACATTGACGGCAAGTCCACCCTTGGAGGTCTCCTTGTATTTGGCCATCATGTCTTCACCGGTCTGCTTCATGGTTTCGATGGCCTGATCAAGGGTCACGATGTGTGAGCCGTCGCCGAGCATGGCCATACGCACGGCGTTGATGGCGGTGTTGGCGGCCCTGGCATTGCGCTCGATGCATGGAATCTGCACCAATCCGCCCACCGGATCGCAAGTCAGACCCAAGTTGTGTTCGATGCCGATCTCAGCAGCATTTTCCACCTGTTCCGGCGTGCCGCCTACGACTGCGGCAAGTCCGGCCGCCGCCATCGAACAGGCCGAGCCGACTTCGCCCTGGCAACCGACTTCCGCACCGGAAATTGAGGCGTTGCGTTTGAACAGGTATCCGATGGCACCGGCGGTCAGCAGAAACGTGACCACGCCCTGTTCATTGGCGTTGTCCACGAAATGCCAGTAATAGTGAAGCACGGCGGGAATGATGCCGGCGGAACCGTTGGTCGGAGCGGTTACGATGCGCCCGCCTCCGGCATTCTCCTCAGAGACGGCCAAGGCGAAGAGATCCACCCATGCGGCGTCGGAAGACTCGAGCACGGCGTCTTTGCGCCGGCTGTCGCGGCGCAGCACATCGGAATTCGAGGCGAGACGCCGATACATTTTCGGCGCGCGGCGGGGTACGTCAAGGCCACCGGGCAATGTGGGTTCCGCCGAGGTGCATCCGTGGTCCACACAGGCGCGCATAACACGCCAGATGGCATCAATATCGGATCGGACCTGGATGCCCGAGCGTGAAGCGGTTTCGTTGGCCCATACAAGTTCGGCGATGCTGAGATGATGTTCCCGGCATAACGACACCAGTTCAGTGCATGATGAGAACGGGTAGGGTGCCTCGACGCCGAAATCAGTGGATGATGACTCGTCCGCATCGGCAAAGGAGGCGCCTTCCGGAGGGCGTTCATGAATGCCGATCATCGGGTCTTCGGGAGCGCCTTTGCGCACGAATCCGCCGCCGATGGAATACCAGACCTGTTCGTCGACCAAGCTTGCGGCGGCGTCGAACGCCTGGAATCGCATGCCATTGGGGTGCGCGGCCATGCGCTTCCATTGTTCGAACACCACGTCACGGTCGTAGTCGAAATGGATGCGTTTGAGGCCGGCGAGGTTCAGAGTATCATCCAACGCGCAGATCTCGCGGATGTGCATCATGTGGTCGGTATCCACGGTGGCCGGCAGATTGCCTTCGAGCCCAGCCATCGCAGCACGATCGGTGCCGTGGCCGAGACCGGTCAGCGCCAGAGAACCATAAAGCGTGATTTTGACACGTGCGGTGCGATCGACCAAATGGTCGGCCTGCAACGAGGAGGCGAAAGCATGTGCCGCGACCATCGGGCCTACGGTGTGCGAGGATGAAGGTCCGACGCCGATGGTGAACATGTCAAGCACACTGAACATTTGGCTCCTTCTCCCCTGCTGGTTCGGCATGCCGGTGTTACCAGGCGTCATACCATCACGATATCGTATCCCAGCCCAGCGCCCGGAATCGCTTTCGCCTTGTGCGATGATGGCCGCGCGCGTCATGCCGGCGAGCGATAAGTCAGTCAGTGAGACAGTGCGGAGAACATCATGACCAGTACGATGATACCGATGATGGCCAATACGATCTGCACCACCATCAGCCCGATGGTCAGTCCCTTCTTGGTGGCGATTTTGGGCGCGTACGCCTGTGCCAACAGGAAGGCGATGAAGCCGAACACCGCGTAGTTGACGGTCAGGGCCATCACATCGCCGTTCGACAACACCACGCCGTTCAGCGGCTGGTTCAGCGTGTTCATCATCGCGCTCATCACGAACATGCCCCACACGCCGTAGCCGATTAATCCGACGACGCCGTACAGCCATGGCTTGAGTTTGTCGTTGGCACGCAGGGTCAGGGCTTCGGCACACCACAACAGGGCGAAGCCGACGATGTAGGTGAACGCCACGGCGATCAGTATCACGATAGTCGCCCATGGCAGGAGTGCGGCCACATTGCCGATCATGGACAGATAGAATCCCGAGCAGGCGATGGCACCAACGGTGAGTGCAGTGCCCGCAATGACGGCTTGGGCAAGCATGGTGGGCAGTGCGCCTTGTTCGACTCGTTCGACATCGGTCCAGCGTGAAGCCATGTGGATTCCTCGTTTCATCAGGTACATCGTCACAACGCCACATAGCCTAACGGCCTTTTGTTTCGGCCTTATAAGCTCTCCACATAGTGAGCTGCGAGCCCCCTCTGACGAGGGGGGGGCTGTCGGCGAAGCCGACTGGGGAGAGACCACGGCACAGCCGCAAAAACGGCATCGGCCCCAGGCCGAATTTCAAGGTGCCTCCGGTGGGACTCGAACCCACAAGCCGAAGCGATCGATTTTAAGTCGACTGCGTATACCATTTCGCCACGGAGGCCAACTTTTCTATTATAAGCTATCTCCTGCCCTGAGCATTGCTTGCGGGTTGCTGCACTTCGTGCAGCCGTCGCGGCATAGCCGCTCCCCTCGCCTACAAACAGCCCACCGGGCTGTTTGCTTAACGGCTCAGCCCGCTGGAGGCACTTACCACTTACGCTATTGAGCCAGCAACCGGCGACCATAATCGAGCACAATGCCGTCCAGCAGACCGTGTTCGCTGGCAACGAACGAATCGATGGCTTCACCATGATCGGCCTTGGCGGCTTCGCTGACACGCGCCAGCACACGGCTCCAGACCACAGCGCCGCCGCCGACCACATCGATACGGCCGGGGTGGATGGTCTTGTATTCGCGGCGCTCGGCGCGCGTCATCCTAAGGAACTTGTCGTCCACGGCATAGGCGTCTTCAAGGCTCAGCCGATGCCCGTCGACCACGGTGTGATCGTATTCCTTCAATCCCATGGCCAAGGCGGTCATCGTGGTCACCGTGCCGGACACGCCAATGATGGTACGGGCCTTGCCTGCGTCCACGGTGCGGAAGGCCTCATCGATATGTTCATCGACGTCCACAACGGCCTCATCGATCTGTGTCTGGGTCGGCGGATCATTGGTCAGATGACGTTCGGTCATGCGCACGGAACCGATGTTCATGGAAAACGCGCCCTGAACCTGGGTAGTGGGCGCACTGACGCCGTCGCCACCGATGACCAGCTCGGTGGACCCGCCGCCGAGATCAACCACCAGATAGGGGGCGGGCAGATCGTCGCGATTGACCACGGAAGTGGCACCAAGGAAGCTCAGGTCGGCTTCTTCGGTGCCGGGAATGACTTCGGGGCGCACGCCGAGGATACGTTCGATCTCATCCTCGAACTCCTCACGGTTTTCCGCGTCACGAGTTGCAGAGGTGGCAACGAAACGCAGGCCGTCGATGGGATGTTCGGCAATCACACCGGCGAATTCCCGAGCGGCCACATAGGCGCGTTCCAACGCTTCGTCGGCAAAACGATGGGTCTTGTCCACATCCTGGCCGAGACGGATCACACGCAGGATGCGCGGCACCACCTCATGCATGCCATCGGCATCGACACGTGCGATTTTCAGTCGAATGGAGTTCGTGCCGCAATCAATGCCGGCGACGGTTACGGATTCCTTGCTCATTGCCTTCTCCTCGTATCCCTTAGTGCGTATGAATGGACTGTTCGCGCTGGCTCATCTGTTGATCAATCGTCCAGCGTGCAGCGGCAGACGGTCGGATCGAATTCGTCTTTGACGCGTTCCAGTACCAAATCGCCAATGGGGTTGACGCCCGGCCCCATAACCAAGGACTGGGCCAGCAGGGCATGCAGGCACTTGACGCGCACCGGCATGCCGCCGGCCGAAGTGCCTTCAATATGCTCCTCACTGTCGCCAAGACGTCCTGCCAGTTCGTGGCGGAATGCCAGATACAGGTTATGGGCCTGCTCATATGCGGCCTTGAGCTCCTCGTCCAAGGCCAACATGTCGTTGTATTGCTGCATCACGCCGGCGGCCTCGACATGGGAGGCGGCCTTGACGGCTTCCGGACCGGTCAGATAGCACGTGGTGGGGAAAGGGATTCCGCCGGGCAACACCGGACGGGTGATTACGGCAAGTGGCCTACCGCAGACGCATCGCGCCCCCACGGCGACCATGCCGCGCGGGTATCGGCCGAGCTGACGCTGCACCAGGTCGATGTCATGATCGTTGGCGGGCTCGGCAAGCACGGTATCGACAAGGGCCTTGGCCTTGGCGGCGATATCGATGGTCACTGTTGGGTTCCCTCCCCTGTGTTCTGTTGGGTATTCTGTTGGGTGTTCTGATCGGATTGGGTGTTCTGGTCTGACTTATCGGACCGCTTGGATGAGTCGTTGGGTGACGAGTCAGAGGAACCGGAAATATCGGATTTGCCGGACACGCTATCGGTCACAGGCTCATCGGCCTTTTTGAGCGAGTAAGACAGTTCGCTGTACCATGGCAGAACTTTTTTGTTGCTGCTACTGGAATCTTCCGTTTTCTGGGATTCGCTATCGGAACCGGTCACGGCTTCGGGATGAAGCACACGCACGGCCTGTTCGCCGGGGAATACGAAGCCGAGGCGTTCACGGGCCTGGGCGGTGATGTAGGCCTTGTCATCCCAACGCTTGATGTCGTTTTCCAACTCCTGCTTTTGGGCAATCAGCGAAGCCTCCTCACGCTTGAGACCATTGAGTTCGGCCAGGTTCAGGGCATAGGTGTGGAAGGTGGAGACCAGCTGGATGGTGCCAAGGGCGATAATGAACAGGGAGACGAAGAACGCTATAGGCCCCGCCGACCCTTTTTTCCTAACTTGTGCTTTGCCGGTTTTGCCAGGTTTGCCGGTACGGGACGACTTGCTCATGTCACACGAAAATACCCGCCGCATTCGACTTGACGAATACGACGGGTATCGAGCTTCAGTGGAAACTCACGCCTTTACGGGCGTTTCAGCTCACTTGGCCAGGTACTTCTTGCAGGCCTTGAAGGCGCTGTAGCCGGCGTACTGAGCGGTGGAGCCGAGCTCCTCCTCGATCTCGAGCAGGCGGTTGTACTTGGCAACGCGCTCGCCACGGGCCGGGGCACCGGTCTTGATCTGGCGGGTGTTCTTAGCAACAGCCAGGTCGGAGATGGTGGTGTCCGGGGTCTCGCCGGAGCGGTGGGAAACCATGGATGTGTAGCCGTTGGCGGTGGCCAGCTCGATGGCGTCGAGGGTCTCGGTGACGGAACCGATCTGGTTCAGCTTGACCAGCAGGGAGTTGGCGGCGCCGAGGTCGATGGCCTTCTGCAGACGAGCCGGGTTGGTGACCAGCAGGTCGTCGCCGACGAACTGCAGACGATCGCCGAGGCGAGCGGTGATGGCAGCCCAGTCTTCCCAGCCTTCCTCGTTGAACGGGTCCTCGATGGAGACGATCGGGTACTCGTTGATGAGGTTCTCGTAGTAGTCGAGCATGTAGGCGGAGTCACGCTCTTCACCGTCGAAGCGGTACTTGCCGGTCTCCTTGTTGTAGAACTCGGAGGAGGCGACATCCAGGCAGATGCCGATCTGCTTGCCAGGCTCGTAGCCGGCGGCGGAGATAGCGTCCATGATGTACTTGAGGGAGTCCTCGTTGGACTTCATCTTCGGGGCGAAGCCGCCCTCGTCGCCGAGGCCGGTGTTCAGGCCTTCCTTCTTCAGGACGTTCTTCAGGGTGTGGTAGACCTCAACGCCAGCGCGCAGAGCCTCGGAGTAGGTGTCGAAGCCGTACGGGGAGATCATGTACTCCTGAATGTCGGTGGCGAAGTCAGCGTGAGCGCCACCGTTCATGATGTTCATGTTCGGAACCGGGAGAACATGGCCGTTGGTGCCGCCGATATAGCGGTACAGCGCATTCATGAAGGACTGGCAGAAACGCATGATCTCTGCGTCGGATCTGCCTTTCGGGTCAAAATCGCTGCCGCCCTTGCCGCCGCCCATGGGCAGGCCCGTAA
>OGQF01002145.1_pt1 | contig 11886 bp, 7 predicted proteins | sample 1553141 | NCBI WGS metagenome assembly OGQF01 (sample SAMEA2580005, study PRJEB22360) | human gut metagenome | biome: human gut; feature: human-associated habitat; material: faeces | place: Denmark | collected 2008/2010
GGATGCGGACGCGGAATATCACCCGGCGTCGGGGTGTGCATACCCTGCTTGCGGGAGAACGGGTTGTTGCCCGGGCGCGGGCCCTGAGCGTGCGGGCGCGGAATCGCATTTGAAGCGGCATTGCCGCCATTGGCACCGGCGCCGCCCTGAGCGTGCGGGCGCGGAGCCGAAGCATTGCCGCGGTTGTTCTGATGCTGAACCGGCTGGCCATTGTTCGGACGGCCCTGGTTGTTACGACGATCGTTGTTACGGCGATCGTTCGGGCGACTCTGACGACCGTTCTCACGGCCTTCGCGATTATCGCGACCATTCTCACGGTTGTCGTTCTGACCGTGGCGGCCGGGGGTCGGCATGCCGGGGCGTGCGCCGCCCTGCGGACGCGGTGTCGGTGCACCCGGAGTCGGAGCCTGCTGATGTGCCGAGGCAGGCGATGCCTGACGTGCGGGAGCGGCCGGAGTCGGTGCGGAAGATGAAGCGGAAGCCGGGGCCGAAGGTGCGGCCGGGCGGCGCTGCTGCACGGGCTTGGAATCGCCCTTGGCGTTGTCCTTGGCGAACTCTGCCTTCAGACGCCGGGCTACCGGCGGTTCAATCGTAGAAGAAGCGGACTTGACGAATTCTCCCATGTCCTTAAGCTTCTCAAGCACGGTTTTGCTATCGACATTCAAAACCTTAGCCAGTTCGTATACGCGTGGTTTCGCCACTAATTACTCCTATTCTGTGACCACGCGCGTGCATGGGCGTGGTCAGTTGGTGATGACGGCAAGCCTACCCTGTCTCATCGTGCGACCATGATCGTGTTACCTCGTCTCTGGTGTGGGCGATTTCGCGCACACTGCGCCAGCCCACATACGCCAATCAAGCATACTCATAGCGCTGGATAGCGTAGACGCAGCGAGCCGCGCCATTGCTGACGCGGCTCGTATCAGGAAATAATGCGCCCTGAAGATCATTCGCCTTCGAGCCCGGCGGCCTATTCGGCTTCCGGAGCAGCAGCCTCGGCCGCAGCCTGGGCGGCCTTTTCGGCGGCGACTTTCTTGGCATGGGCCTCGGCGGATTCGATGCCGATCTTCCAGCCGGTCAGCTTGGCTGCCAGTCGTGCGTTCTGGCCTTCCTTGCCGATGGCCAAGGACAGCTGGTCGTCGTGGATGAAGGCGATGGCGGTCTTGTTCTTCTCGCTGATCACCTGCACACCGGTGGCGACGGCCGGAGACAGCGCCGCGGCGACGAATTTCGCCGGATCCGCGGACCAGTCGACGATATCGATTTTCTCAGGACCGAGGTTCTCCATGACGGCGCGCACTCGGGCTCCGCCGGGGCCGATCAGCGCGCCCTTCGGGTTCACGCCATCGGTGTTGGCCTTGACCGCGATCTTGGTGCGGGCGCCGGCCTCACGAGCGATGGCCATGATGGACACGGCACCGGAGACCAGTTCCGGCACTTCGCGCTCGAACAGCTTGCGGACCAGCTCCGGGTGGGAGCGGGACACCACGATTTCCGGGCCCTTGATGCCACGGGCCACGTTCACCACGTACACGCGGATGCGTTCGCCGTGGCGGTAACGTTCGCCGGGCACCTGCTCACGGCGAGGCAGAATGGCTTCGACATCGCCCATCGCGACATGCACGTTGGAGGGGTCGGAAGCATCCTGCTGGATGATGCCGGTGATGAGCTTGCCCTTCTGGCCGGAGAACGCACCGAATACCTTCTCATCTTCGGCGCGGCGGAACAGCTGGGTGATGACCTGGCGTGCGGTGGCTGCGGCGAGACGGCCGAAGTCACGCGGGGTGTCATCGTATTCCTCGCCCAGCTTGGGAACGGGGTAAGGGTTGTCTTCGGTGGGTTCGACCGGAATTTCGTCGGCGGCCCACACGGTGAAGTTGCCGGAACGTTCGTCAAGCTCCACACGCGCGTGCCTGGCGGCGTGCGGGGTCTTGAGGTAGGCGAGGCGCAGGGCCTCTGCCAGCGCATCATCCAGGGTTTCGGGGTCGATTCCTTGCTCGGCGGCGAGCTTGTGTATTCCTGTCAGGTCCAGTTCCATCGATCCGTACCTCCTATGAAGTTATGTGGCGCATGGCCTATGAGTAGTCACAGTTAGCTATTAGTGTATGTTTCCATGCAGACACGCTTCTCTTCAGGACGGTTTACCCGGCGCTTGGCATCCGTACTATGCGCGAGCGCGATGCTGTGTTCGCTTTCGGCGTGTTCGATGCCGCGACTGGCCGGACGGGCCGAGGCAGAAGCTCAAATGACCCCTTGCGAGAAAGCGATGACGTTGGCGGGCTACGCCACCCATCCGGCTGAAGGCACGCCGTTATTAGAGCAGTATGCCACCGGTCTGGCCGCTCCCCTGGCTTGGATTGACGTTGCCGGGTATTGTTCGGGTCGTTTTGCCGAGGGAACGTTACGTGACGCGCAGACCAAGCAATGGCTGGCTTTTCTGGCCGATAAATTCGGGCAGTCCGCGCCTGAGGTGACGCCGGCGCGTCTTGATGGCGTCACGTCCGCCAACGTTGATCGATCGGTATTGGATGCGATGGCCGTGGCCGAGGATCGCGCCGGATTCGCTATCGAGGTCTTGGCCGCACGAGGACAGACCGCTGGGGCTACGTTGGCGTTGAGCGATATACATAAGACCGCCGGGCAGCAGTTGGTTGCGCTGGCGAACGGCAATTTTGATGATTCCGGCGCACAATCCAGTTCTTCCGGCCAAAACGACCCCCGCCAAAAGGTCTATGCCATCGACCAACTACTGGCCAACCCCACCACCATCGCCGACAAGGCAAGCGGCCAAACCGTACCGACCGCCGCCGCCATCGAAATGGACTGCGCCCGCGCGCAGATCAAGGCCGTGACCGAATCGAAATCTTCCACCGAGAGCGATACGCTGCTCATCCTCGCCGCACTGGCCGCCAAGCACGCCTACACCGCGTTCCAACTTGGCTACCCAGCGACTGACGCCGCATTGTTCGAGTAGACACACACTCCTCACGAAGCCGATGCGAACTTGTTGGATGCTAGTGGGCAAGTCGAGTTGAGGCACGTTCCACCAATGTGAAATCGGTGGTGTACGTACGGGCCGGGCCTGAGTATCCTTCGATGCGGTCGATAAGCATGTCAACGGCATGCTTGGCATAATCATCGATATGAGGATCGATGGTGGTCAGCGCCGGCACCGAGTACTCGGCTTCCGGCACGTTATCGAAGCCTATCAGTTGCACGTCTTGAGGGACTCGTAAACCACGACGCTGTAGCTCATGAACGGCACCTAGTGCCATGGCGTCATTGAGACAGACCACTGCTTCAGGGCAAGGTAACGAGTCAAGCATCGCTGCAGTGGATTGCACACCACCATGCTGATTCCATCCATGGACCGGAATAACATATCGCCAGTCCACGTCAAGCCCTCGTTCCTTGAACGCCCGTACATAGCCCTGGGTACGTAACTCTTGGGTGCCTTCTTTCTGACTTTTCAAAGAATCCCAATCAGTTATCCCCGGCGGGGCACCCAATAGAGCAATAGCTCTGACTCCGGTATCAAGCAATCTGCCCACGGTCTGCTGTACAGCTGACACGTTAGGCATGGTCACCAAATCACTTTTGCCGTAAGACAGATGATCGCCTGCCATTACCACAGGATATGGCTGTTCAAGTGCAGCACCGTCATCGACAAGAGCGCGTTCAGTAAAGAAAATCCACCCATCGGCTCCCAAGCGATAGGTCTCTTCAATACCATCCGCCAAGCCAGTGCCATCGGAGCCATAGGTATTGATAATAACCCCGTATTGGCGCTCCTTGGCAAAATCAATGACCTTATCAGCTAGATACGGAGCAAACGGCTGCGAAAAGTCGAAGATATTCAGGCCTATCAGCCTGGTGCCACCGGAACGGATGGCACGCGCCGACAAATTAACCGTATATCCAAGTTGTCGCATGGCCCCTTCCACTCTTTGTCGCGTGTCCGGGCGCATTCTTCCAGTGTTGTTAATCACGTTAGATACGGTCTTAATGGAGACATCAGCCGCTTTGGCCACGTCTTTAATCGTTACGCGGCTGCCCATATCTCTCCTTCGCATATCTTGTCGTGGCACCACCATCGCCTATCCACCCATGATATCCCCCTATCTTAAGCCCAAGGTCACAGAAGGTCACACAGATATTGCAGACGCCGGAATGCCGTCATAGATATCATTCCGGCGTCCACGATGCTTGCGCATACTATGGGATCATTGCACCGACAATGTTGCGGCTCCGGCATGCGCTTGAACCCGCTGACCGCCACATTCGACAGTCCATCCGTCTTCCACGGAATCGCAGCGCACTTCAAGCACATCATTCGTACGCCGAATCCGGAAGATCGTCTCAGCGGCATCTTCCTCAAAACCATGCCGCAGGACCAGTTGGCGCCATTCCGAGTCAAGGGCCGCCGGATCATAAATCTTCAGGATCACGTCGTCGGTCAAATCCCCATCGGTGTCGCAACGTCCTTCCTGCATTGGAATGACCGCACCTGGACGCGCCAGCAACGGCATGGTCATGTAATCGAATTGTTCCTCGATCCATCTCGGACCCGCGATTCGCTCTCCATTGAGTACGTTCGTCCAAGTTCCTTCCGGCACATAATAACGAACCACTCCATCTGGAGAAAAGACCGGAGCAACCAGCAAATCATCGCCCAGCATGTACTGACGATCCAGATATTCTGCCGCTGGATCGTGAGGGAACTCCAAAGCCATGGGACGCATCAGCGGAATGCCTTCTTCGCTGACCTGTTTGGATCCATAGGCCAGATACGGCAGCAACGACAACTTCAATTTGGTGAACTTGCGTAGTACATCACAGGATTCTTCATCGAAGGCCCACGGCACACGCACCGAATGGGAACCATGCAGCCGCGAATGCGTCGACAGCAAACCAAACTGCACCCACCGCTTGTACAGGTCAGGACCAGGATTGCCTTCGAATCCACCGATGTCATGCGCCCAGTACCCAAATCCAGACGACATCAACGATAGGCCGCCGCGCAGCGACTCGGCCATCGCCGTATAAGTCGATTCGCAGTCGCCGCCCCAATGGACAGGGAATTGCTGTCCACCAACGGTGGCGGAACGGGCGAACAGCACCGCCTGTCCCTTGCCAAGCTTTCGCTCCAAGAATTCGTAGACAGTCTTGTTGTACAGATACGTGTAGTAGTTATGCATTTTGACCGAATCGGAACCATCTTCATAAACCACTTCAGTAGGCACTGATTCTCCGAAATCGGTTTTAAAGCAATCCACACCCATATCAATAAGCTTCTCAAGCTTAGAGCAGTACCATTCACGAGCTTCCGGCTTCGAGAAATCGACCAGGCCCATGCCCGGCTGCCAAAAATCGGTCTCGTAAACGCTGCCATCAGGAAGCTTGAGCAAGTAGCCCTTAGACATAGCCTCGTCAAACAACGGCGACATGGAACTCAGGTAGGAGTTAATCCATACGCACACCTTGAGACCTTTACGGTGATGCTCGGCAATGGTTCCCCTCGGATCACGGAACATATCTCCATCCCATTCGAAGTCGCAGAAATGGTATTCCTTGAGCCAGAAGCAGTCATAGTGGAAGACTGATAGTGGGATATCTCGTTCCTGCATGCCATCCACGAATCCCGCTACAGTGGCATCATCATAATCGGTCAGGAATGATGTGGTCAGCCATAAACCGTATGACCATGCCGGCAGATAGGGAGCACGTCCGGTCAGCTTCGTATAACGGCGTAGTACATCTTTTGGTTCCGGGCCATTAATCACATAGTATTCAAGTCGATGTCCTTTAGTGGAAAACTGCACTTTGCCCACAGTCTCAGATCCGACCTCAAATGACACGTCTTCGCTATGATTTACGAACACGCCATAGCCTTTATTCGTCCAATAGAAAGGGATGGCTTTGTACACAGCGTCAGATGAGGTACCGGCATCAGAGTTCCACATTTCCACGGTCTGTCCATTCTTGACGAAGTGGCCAAATCGCTCTCCGAAGCCGTAGACTTTTTCGTCTAGGGTAAGACGCAGCTGTTCACGCATGTAATGGATACCGGTCGACTGTTCGGTATATGCGCCCAGCCCCTTGTACGACGTTCCAGTGAGACTATGCCCATTCGCTCGGAAGTCCATGGACCAAATCTCGCCAGGATTGGAGACGGCGACTTCGAGCGAGCCCGCACGAAACACCGTGGCCCCGTCCCCGGTCTCAATGTCGAAATTCGCATCCTCATCAATATTCAGATGAAAATGTGGATCTGGATTCACCGCTCCACGAAAATGCTCTTCCACTACTTTGATGATTCCTTCGGCCGGGGTCGATAAAGTAACTGTGAATACCGGACCTCCTAAGGAATCCCCACGCCCATTGACCAGATTCGCAGAAGCATGTGCACAAATCCCGTTATCGGTTTTCGCGATGTCATGTGTCTGTCGGGCCCATGCTGCGGTAAAGCCTTCACGCACACGCCAATATCCATCGGAAAATTTCATTTGTTTGCCTTTCTTCATTGTTGCCCCACGCTGGGCGAAAGATACATCGATACACTATGGCCAGTGGGAAGGAGAGGAGGAGAACCACCGGCCAACAGTGCATCGGGTTCGGTTATTTCACAGCTCCGGCGGTAATGCCCTTCGTCAACGTCCTCTGGAAGATGAGGAAGAAGACAAACGCCGGAATAAGGGAGATAAGGCTTCCCGCGTTGATAGTCGGAACGTCCATGATGCGGTCGCCCTGCAACGACGCGATTGCCAGCGGTATGGTCTGAGTATCTCCAGACACTAGGAAAATCAAGGTGAAGTAGAACTCGTTCCACGTCCAAATGAAGAAGAAGATGAACAAGACCGCGCAGTTCGACTTCATAATCGGGAACACGACGTCACGGAGTGTGCGCCAACGACCAGCCCCGTCGATTTGTGCAGCTTCCAACAGCTCCTTGGGGAATGTCGACATCACCGAGCTGAGCAAATATGTGCCAAACGCCATATTGATAATGCCGCATATAATTACGATGGTCCATTGAGAATTGCCCATGCCCACCGCGTTGAACATGTAAAACAGTGGGTAGATGAATCCTTCTCCTGGCAGCATGGTCAGAATCATGAACAGTGCAATAATCACTGAGCTACCACGCACACGGCCGATACCCAGCGCATAGGCGTTAAATAGCGAGAGCACCACGGACAACAGCGCAGACACCACGGAAATCCACAATGAATTCCAGAACTTGATGGGGAAGTCGGTCGCTTTCCAGAAATTCACCAAGCCACCGAAATACAGTTCATGAGGCAGGCTCAACGGACCGTTCTGTGTGTAATCTTGTGACGTTTTGAACGCATTGAGCACCATAAGGAACAGAGGCGAGAGAATCAGAATCGCAAACAACACACATGCAATGAGAATTACCCATCGCAATAGATTAATAGGCTTGCGCGTCTTGGACTGCTTAACTCGATCACGCTGTTCAATACGATTCATACGAGCTTGGATGCCTGTTTTGACAGATGATGATGCGCTCATACGATCAGAGCTCCTTCACGTTCCCGAGCAGCGCTACGGTTCTGGAACACCATGATGACAGATGCGACGATGGCGATGACAATCGCCAACACGCTTGCGATGGCCGCTCCATAGCCAATCTGTGATTTACCGAAGAAATTAATGTAGGAATAGTAGGACGGCACAAGGGTGGAGCTTTGCGGACCGCCCTTGGTCAGCATATAAACAGGTCCAAAAACCTTAAGCGCCGCAACAGTGCAGGTCAGTACCACCACGAAAATCTCAGGTTTAATCTGAGGCAGCGTGATGGCGCTGAATCGCCGCCACCACCCGGCACCATCAAGCGATGCAGCTTCATACAGCTCGGGATCGACTCGCCCCAACGCCGACATGAAGATGACAACCGGATATCCTATCTGGCTCCACACCAACATCAGCATCACCGCATAAATCGCAAGATCTGGGTCGCCTAGCCAATCAGGAGTCTTATCCATGCCGAAAAGTCCGGCAAGAATTCGATTAATCGCGCCGGTCTGTGAATTAAGAATCCAATTCCACAGAATGCCGGCTACACCGACGGGAAGAATTTGTGGCAGGTAGTAGCAAGCCCTCAAAAAGCTCGATGTCTTACCACCGAATTCACGACCGATATAATCGAACAATACTGCTGCAAGAATCAGACCGATAAGCAGCGGAATAATTACCATGGCCACAATCATGTACAACGAATTGGAAAATGAGGTCCAGAACTTTTCATCCCCCAGTAGTTTGACATAATTGTCCAAACCGATGAATTTCATTTTGCTGCGGCCACCACGCCAACTGTGCAATGAAATCCAAATATTGGCGATAAAAGGAATCAGCAGAATCACCACGGTACCGATGGCACCGGGAACAATGTAACGGCCATAACCGCTACGAATACGCTTTTCATATATTTTCTCGTTATTGGAAAGCTGCTTCTTCTGCCGCTTTCCTTGAGATGAGCCGTTGCCATGAGACATGGTCTCCTCCTTTTGTCAATGGACACCGACGATATGGGATGCGGGCTGGCGACAGTGCCAGCTCTGTACATGAGTGCGAATGTGTCAGGCACGGTGTGGGAAGATGATCAACAATGAACATCCATCCCACACCATGCCACACTACGTGGCTTTATCGTGTAGTCGAAGAGACAGGAACTCGTTACAGTCCCAGATCTGACTTTCCTTCCTCATAAGCAGCCTTGATTTCACCGGTTGCCTGCTCAGGAGTGGAGTTGCCGTTAATCAAGCCTTGGAGAGCCGAATTCAGAGCATCATACATGCCGGCACTTGGCCAATCCGGGTACAACGCAATCGCATCGTTGTCGAGCAACTGTTCGAACACCGTGTTGAACTCTTTGGCAGAGTCCTGCATGTCATCGAAAGTCTTCAGCGGATTCTTAAGCTCATCCGGCAAAGAGTCAATCGAGTAATCATCAGAGGCATTGAACGGCAAACCAGCTTCAGTAGCAAGCATGTTCTGCACATCTTTGGAGAGCAGGAAGTTCAGGAAGTCGGCAGCAAGATCCTTATGCTTAGAGGTTTCCGGAACCACCCATAGTTTGCCGGTTGCACCGGTGTTCAGCTTCTCGTTGCCGGGCAAGGCACGGAACGTGCTCTTGAAGTTGCCATCCTGATTGACACGTCCGAACCACCACGAGCCAGAGAACATGATTGGGTATTCACCTGCACAGAACTGTGTAATCATATCCTCAGCGACCAGACCACCGGAGTTGCTCGGAAGATATCCCTTCTGGACCCACTCGGAGAACTTGTTCGCAGCATAGGTGAATGGCTCACTGGAGAAGTCGACGTCGTGCTCATAGGATTGATAATCGTCAACAAACTGGCGATTGGCCTTAGACAGTACCAGCTGATACCACAGATGCTGCGAAGCCGTCTCATTGCCTTCAAAAGCAACCGGCGTAATGCCTTTGTCCACGAACTGCTGCATAGCGGACTCAAGCTCGTCGAAGGTTTCCGGAATAGCGATGCCATTTTTATCGAACATGTCCTGGTTGTAGTACGCCAGAACGAACTCACCGTTGACTGGCACGCCATACCATTCGCCGTCCGAGGACATAACGCCACCATCATCGGCCTTATATTTGGCCACAGTCTGAATGGATTCAGGCAACGTATCGGTCCAACCATATTTGTCCGCATATTCGCTTAAGTCAGCCAGAATACCTTGCGATGCGAGATTGCCAACAGAACTGGTCCCCTGGTTGTACAGGGCCACGTCAGGAGCATCGTCAGCCTGCAGAGTCAACGATGCATTCTTCTGCATCTGCGGGAATGAAGTGTGGACTTCATTGATCTTGACATCTGGATTTTCCTTCTTGTACAGCTTGATGGCACGCTCCCACGTGTCACCACCGCCAGAGGAGTAATACCAAGAAATCGTGAGTTCCTTTTCATCGGACTGGGCCGTGTCGCTGCCGCCACATGCGGCAAGGGAAGTCAGCATCACCATTGAACTGACTGCGGCAACCGCACTTCTGAAGGGGTGCTTCATGTTCTTTCTCCTTATCATTGCTGCCAGCGCGGTGTTGCGCAGGCAAATCTTGTTGTTATTTGGTGGAATCCGGCATATCAATCGCATACACTCTGGCACTGCGACGATTGTCGGAAACAGTCAGACGGACATGTGTGCCATCAAGAGGCTCGACATGCCAATCGACTGCACCATGGCTCTTGTCGATGAGTCCCGGCTTCGGGAAAAACGGTCTCAAAGTGGCACCTTGCGGCACTTCTACAACAACGCTGTTTGCACCGCCGCGGTGCCAAATCGTCATATAGCCGGTCTCGTTATTATCCGCATAAGGCAAAAGCCCACTGGCCAACCAATCGCCCGAAAAAACCGGAAGTCCCAATGGCCAGAATGGCACCTGACCGGACTGGTTCCTCAGCACCTGCCGGTGCGCTTCAATGGCACCTCGGACCAGACGCAAGCGCCTCTCATCCATTCGGTTGACGAAACCTGACAGATACAGACGACCGGCGATACCTGCTGCAAGAGTGAAAACCGCAGTCTCGTCATCCATCTCCTGCTGAGCGTAGCCCCAATTGCCTTGTTGCTCCGGCAGAATCGACATTGAGGCTCCAGCTGCAATGGCAGCATATATAGCCGGATCACATTGGTCAGAAGTCGATTGCAGATCGAGACGTTGCAGCATCGCGTAGTCAGCACGCATGGCACCGGAACCACAATTCTCAATGACAAGCTCGGGATGCCGGTGCTTGAGATCGTCTAGCCACCGCACATAAGCACGGCTATGACCAAGCAACCCTTCACCTAGATATCCGGCATCGATTTCGGTACCAACCCCGGGTACGGTGTTGTAGTCGAATTTAAAGAATTTCGGCTGGAATTCAGCGATGATGCGCTCCATCGTGTCATCCATATGAGCGCGCGCATCAGGAGAACGGAAATCGAGATGGTAACGTCCATCGTCTGCCACGCGCTCGCCATGCCGGCAGAAGAATGCGGAATCCGGCAACTCATTAGCAATTGGAGAACGTACTCCTACGACTTCCGGCTCGAGCCATAGTCCCAGTCCCATGCCGGCCTTGCGGATGGCCGAAGCGATTCCTTTCAAGCCAAGATTGCCGAAACGATTGGTAGAGGGCTTCCACTCGCCAACCATGTCCCACCAGCCGCCATCGGCGCTGTCATACCATCCAGCATCGATGCAGAACACGTCCACGCCGAGCTTGCCTGCACCTTCAATTAGCGGCAGTTCTTTATCAGCCGTCGGATTGCCGAACAGGGTATTCATATAGTCGTTGTAAATGACCAGCTGTTCGGAATCATGGTTCTGACCGTTTACAGCCAAACGAGCAGAGCGCAATGCCCGACGATGTAACGTCATTTGTTCGACTACCTGCTGCCAGCCGCCTGAGCAAATGGCAAAGCTAGCTGGAACTGTGACAAAATCAGTGCGTTCGTCAAGCACAACGGCCCATTGATGATCATCCCCATTAGGACCGCCGGCCGTGATATGAAGGCCATCGATGCCTTCACCAATTTCCCAAGTCCATGGACCGTTGTGTTCGATTTGCCAAATCAGAGCCGAGCGACGAATCCCCTCCCCCATGGTTAAAACGCCAAGGGGAAGCTTCTCTCCAGTCGACCAAGTGGATCGCGAAGAGAGATTAAATCGTGCGCCCGGAACACGAGGATTAATGTTGGTATTGATGTCCGGCAAACCAATCTCGCGAAGTGGCGCCTGATGCCAATTATTTTCCGCGGCCCATGTGCTGTCGGCCCAGTAGACCTCGACTCCGTCAACTCCACCCCCAGCGGCATCCAACGGCACGGTGAGATTCAACGAAGACACTGCTTCTA